>Ga0256404_1012054_pt1 | contig 11359 bp, 13 predicted proteins | sample RumenRJG_01DNA_FD_185990 | JGI IMG/M metagenome (GOLD analysis project Ga0256404, IMG submission 185990) | Bovine rumen microbial communities from Lethbridge, Alberta, Canada - RJG_01 | ecosystem: Host-associated > Mammals > Digestive system > Stomach > Rumen | place: Canada: Alberta | collected... | reverse complement strand
GTTTGTACACGATTTTTTCGCCCCTTTGTAGTGAAATATATCAAAAAACTGCAAGAAAAAAGTTTTGATTTGAACAAAAACCTTGCATTTATTTTACCACAAAACTGGCTGAAAGTCAGTAATTACATGGATTTTCTGTTATTCAGCAGACACTATTTATAGTGGTACTTTTTCCCGCACCATTTGGTCCTAACAATCCAAAAATTTCTCCCTTACGAATTTCAATATTTAAGTTATCAACAACTATTTTATTATTATATTTCTTTGTTAAATCTGTTGTTTTTAAGATAATATCTCCCATTGTGCTCTCCTTCATTGGTTATTTCTAACTACACTGACATCATAACAATTTCTGTAAAGAGCGTGTAGTGAAAAAAGATATAGTTTGAATATGACTTTTGTCATGTTTTATTCCATGCCAAATGCAGTTGCTTCCCTTTGCAACTCTATCTTCCTTTCGCATCCATATACATCCTGCGGAGCATTTTACTCTACAGGACGCATTTTTTTATAAAATAAAAAAGGTTCCAGGCATAATCACATTAACCTTGAACCTCTTAGCTATTATAATTTTTATAACCTGGAACTATTTTATTCTTTATGTTATATGGAAATATTCATTTTTTCCCATTTATCTAATACCCCTTGATACTTTTCCCCTTTACGCTTTACAAATGATTTGATTCCCATATTGAAAATAGAATTGTGTACAATAGCTTGAATAGGATGATTTCTTTTATTCTGTGAAGTATGTTAGAAGTCGTTCCTTTTTTCTTGGAGAACCATTAATAATTACGATATTCATATTACTATCCTTTCCACAGCAATTAGAGTTTGTCCGCTCTACAACTCCCAGGTTGTCTGTTATTAAATCTTTGCAACAAATTCTTCTATCAATCTATTTATCTGTTCGGGTTTGTCTGTATTAGAATTATGTCCAGCATCTTCAATCCATATCAAAGGAATTTTCGTGTTTCGATGCCATGCTTTGTTATACCGTATGCACGAACCAGCATGATCCTGTGTACCGCATATTAACAAGGCTGGACATTTAAGCTCATACGGCAGATTCTTTTCCATTGCCTCTGCCAAAATACGAAAGCCATGTCCGGCAATTTTCGCATAACGCTTTTGGTCACCATCATAGACCAGCATCATTTCACACATTAGATTTCTGCCATAATCAGACGTGGCAACTCCTTTTGTCCCCGATTTCAAAAGCAATTTCCACGGATAATGAGCATATACTGGTTCCATTCGCTTCAGAAGCCAGAGTTCAACCGCAGTCACATAGTTCCGTTGCAGCGGTGCAGAGTCAACGGAGACAAAACCTGTTAATCGGTTTGGATAGAGCTGTGCATAAGCCTGCCCCACATATCCGCCCATAGACTGACCAACAATGACCGGTTTTGTAATTTTTTCTTGATTTAAAATGTCGTTCAGCCATTTTGCCTTATCAAACAAATCGAAATCAAACCGAAACGGCCATGAAGATGCGTGTGCCGGTGCATCCCATACCACAACATTATACTTCTCCTTGAAATATTGAATCTGTTTATCAAACAATCTATGATTGGCAGTTAACCCAGGCAGAAAAACAAGGCTAATTTCATCCGGGTGTGAAACGCTTGCCCAATAGTGGATTGTTCCGCAAGGAGTCTGATATGTTTTTTCTTTCATTGATTTTCCCTCCAAAGCTCCCAATTTGTATTGTTTTATTATATCATTTATTGCTCTGCAAACTTAAATTTATATATGTGTGATTGCCCGTAATCTACGATAATCGGCAACCCATTCACTTCCATTCCACAGTGCCACTCTTGTTAAATTCTCAACTTTTTTAATGATTTCATTCTGTACCTTTTCCGGCATTAACTCCAAATCAGATGCAAAAAATTGTTTCATCCAATTCGCTAATCCATTCTCATTATCCTTCCATGGCGTTGGTCTGTCAAAATCATATATATGATCAATCGTAAAGCCGTTCTTTTTCAACAAGTCAGCAAAATACTCACTGGTTGGGAAATTAAACTTTTGATTATATTCATATCCTAAATCCTGACAAACTTTCATAAATGCATTTTCAATGGTTGCAATCATTCATAAATATGCCTTTTTCTCTCTGACAGATGAACACTATAACCTCAATTTTTACTTAAACATCACAGGTTCTTCATTCCCCTTATTATAATCAAACACGCCCTCGTTCTTTTCCTCAAGTGCCTTAATCATATGATAGGTATACTCATTATACGGCGTTGGGATGCCAAGCTCCTTTCCCATGCGTACCAATGCTCCAGAAAACATTTCAATTTCTGTCTGGCGTCCTGCATCCAAATCCTGTAAGGTGGAATATCTCGCACTTGGTGGCACAGCACTTCTCTGTGTATAAGTATTTTCCACTTTTGACAAGTCAATTCCCTTTGCCAAAGCGATTGTCTCTAACTCCTCTTTCAGTTTATCACTGATTGCTTTCATATGCACACTATCCCTGTAACAGCCAACCCCTGCTCCCAAGATTGCCTGTGGAAGGTTGTTGCACACATTTAACCGATATTTACTCCACATTTCTTCCCGAATATATTCCGTTACACGAAAATGTATTTGAGTTCTTTCAAAGAGTTCTTTTATTGCCTGCACCCGCTCACTATCATACGGCGGCTCTAATTCTCCATAGATAATTCCTATTGTTGTGTCTGGATCAAAATAATACCCTTTTCCCTCTTTATGAGAGGCTATCTTAATCACGGAATATAAAAGATGCGAATTTCCTACCTCTTTTGCAATCCGTTCCTCACTATCCACACCGTTCATCAAACTCATGACAATTGTATTTTCTCCCACTGCTTCTTTGATGCTTGGCAAAACAGACAAAAGCACATTATATTTGAGTGCAACCACCAATAAATCTGCCTTTCTTGCTTCTTTTGGTGTCCATACCTGTGGATAATACACTTTATCATTGATAAGGCATCCCTCATTTTTAATTCGCTCTGCTCTTTCTCCCTCCGCAATAACTCCTAATTTCACATCATGTAAGGAAGAAATTCCCCAAATGAGATAGGAACCCACTGCTCCTGCTCCTAAAATGGCTACGGAATGTATCATTTTCTTTTCCTCTTTTCTTACTTTTTCTTGTTCTTCATTAATACAAAACCAATCTTAATGCTTATACTAACAATTAATCTATGCTTTGCATCTACCCTTCTAATTTTTTATTTATCTTCTCTATCCATGCGACATCATTCCCCCTTACGTTTCCTTTTATGCTCAGCAAAGAATTAATCAATTCTGGATCAGGTAATGCACCAAGTGCACCTTTCCTATATTTCTCCATAATATCCGTGGTATCTCTTACCCCCTGCTGTGCTGTAAAATCAGCAAGTGAGTAAACATATACACCATCTTCATCTTTATGAACAAACCAAATCTGCTCCTTTCGGAACATTCTCTTGCAATCCATAAGATTAATATCATGAACAGTAAATATCATCTGTGCACTTGTGTTCAATTCATTATTAAACATTGCTACAATGGCTCTTGTAAGCTTAAAATGAATACTACTATCCAACTCGTCTACAACAAGAACTCTGCCTTGCTCAAGTGCTTCGATAACATAACTTGCAATTGCAGCAATCTTCTTTGTTCCAGTAGAATCAAACATCATACTTGGTACATGCACTCCTTTGTATGTGGAAACCAGTCGAATCTGATCCATAATATTCTCTGGAATATCTAGCACTTTCTCATCTGGTTTTTCATTATCTTCACCAGTTTTTATTTGTATTTTATCCATATCCACATATTCAAAATTATCCATATATAAATCTGCATTCTTTATGAAATCAACAACCTTTTCTTGCAAATGGTTCTTATTTTTCATAAGTTCAATTGTATGCTGCATAGGTATATTATTCATATTAATAATATCAATTTTCTCCGCAAATCCAACAAGAATTTGCTTCATTTCATTGATATGCTCAAATTTACTGGTATCTATTACATAACATAACAAATTATTTTTTGATACCACTGGAATCATAGCCTTCACATCCACATCAGTACACTCACATAAGTCATCTCTGGTATCCTTCTTTAACCAGCATACTTCTGTTTCATTATTATGCCGATCTTTTGATAACTCTGAAAATGATTCATATATATATTCTTCTTTTTCAGCATCATACTTAAAATCATAAGAAAATTTTCTCCCAGATGCCATAAATGTTACACCTAACTCGCATACCTCACTCTTTGAAAATATATTAGGCATTAAACTATTTTTTTTATTTAAAAGAACATTTTTTATTGCTCTAATACACTTAATCAAACAGGTTTTTCCTGCATTGTTTGGACCATATATTCCAACTGTTTTAAGTACATTAAAATTGTTCTCCTTATGAACATTTGCTCCAAATTTCTTATTTCGCATATCTGCTTTCATAGAAAATGTAATACTCTCCTCAAACGCATAACAATTTTTTGCTCTTATTTCTATAATCATAGCTCATTCCCCCAGGTTACTTTTTCTCTATTTTATCATTATTATATCATATATTATTTTTTATGCAATTTTTTTTCACAAAAAATTTTTTTTAAATTCATTATTGCCTGTGGTTATAGAAAGATATTCTTTGAGCTATCCCCTCTCCACACAGACATCCCAATCACTGTCTCATCTGTATCCTCTATTATTCATAATTATTAATAACAACCTCTGACTCTTTTACACTCATTACATAGGTTCAAATATCCACTCAGCCAAAAAACAAGACGAACTTCCGCATAACTTCTTGATAAAAGTTACGTTTTACACCGTAGTGCGACCAGTAACTGATAAAATACAGTACAAAACAAAAACTTTCTTATCTTACTGACATGCGTTATAATTATTGATACTAGAGTCAAAAGACCTGATCTCACATAAGTTTTCCTGCATGTGGGGACAGTCCTTGAAACAAAAAAAATGAGCGTAAAGCGAAAAACACGGAGGTAGATAGAATGAAGCAAAACGTTTGGGCTGTTATGAAATCACACTGAATGTATGGTCTGGCAATACTTCGGCTGAAAATTTTATGAAAAAATAGGGTTGAAAACCAAAGAAAGACAGATAGAATATATATTATAAAATAGCCAACTGTTTCTGCAATTTGTAGGATTTATTTGAAAAAAGTGGGCAAAACATACTAGGAAACAATTATATTTTAAAGAAAGAGGCAAATATTATGATTTTACAAGTTTTAATTTTATTGTTAGGTTTTTTATTGTTAGTGAAGGGAGCAGATTGTTTTGTGGAAGGCGCTGCAAGTCTGGCAAAAAAACTAGGAATTCCCCAATTGATAATAGGCCTTACTATTGTGGCTATGGGTACCAGCATGCCGGAAGCTGCTGTAAGTATCACGGCTGCATTACACAATAACGCGGGAATTACTATCGGAAATGTTGTAGGTAGCAATATATTAAATATCCTGATTATTCTTGGTATTACAGCGGTTATTACAAATGTGGCAATTCAGAAATCTACTCTATACTATGAGATACCATTTATGACTGGAATCACCATTTTAATGATGCTATTCGGTATTTCCGGTTCTAAAATAACATTGATAGAAGGTGTCATATTCTGGATTTTATTTCTTGGATTCCTTTGCTATCTTTTTGTAATGTCAAAGAAAAGTAAGGCACCGGAAGAGGAGGAAGCAAAAGATATACCAGTGTGGAAATGTATTTTATTTATGTTAATCGGCGGAATCATGGTTGTAAAGGGAAGCGATTTTGCAGTTAGCGGTGCATCTGAAATTGCAAGATTTTTTGGAATGAGCGAAAGATTTATAGGACTTACCATTGTTGCATTTGGTACATCCCTTCCAGAACTTGTAACATCTGTTACCGCAGCGAAAAAAGGAAATGTTGATATTGCCATTGGTAATATTGTAGGTAGCAATATCTTTAACATTTTGTTTGTAATTGGAACAACCGCACTGATTTGTGCAGTTCCATTCCAAAGCAAATTTATGATTGATACCACTATTGCTATTATTAGTGGCATCGTACTTTGGCTCGGCACTATTAAAACCAAAGAACTAAGAAGACATTGTGGGATTATTATGCTGCTGATCTATGCTGCATATTTTGTGTACTTATGTATGTAACTACGAATTACACAATTTGATGCCCCACACCGTTTATGTAAATGTCCCTCCACGGGTAGAATATACCTTGAGTGACTTAGAGAAGTCCCTGAAACCCATTTTTGATTCTATGGTGAAATGGGACAATTCCTATAACTCTAATCTACAAAAAAGATTTGTGATTTTTAGGTGCATTTTCTATTTGGAAGATATTGAAAGTCACCTATCTTACAACTGTCAAGGATACTCGAAATCTCCCTTGCCACTTGCTCATATAAAATTGGCACTATTTTCCTACGAGCTACGAAGCTTATTCTCCGCACCTCATGCAAGAAAACCCACGCCTACTGGCTTTTGGTTTTCTTGCTCTTTTATAAATAATTTTCTCTTATTTTTCTCTTACTACAAACACCTTTCCTCCCTGAAAATCCTTTACATGGCATTTCATTATTTATCACTCCTTACTGTACTATAATTATTTATTATAATTTATTATTTATCATTTATTTTCTAGCAAGTCATACATTCTCATTTCTATCATTGTACTATCCTTGCAAAATAAAGATATATGTTATACAATATATTATAAGAAAACTGTAATAAAATATTAGAATTTCTTATGAAAGGACGATGGTTTTATGAAGAAAATCAGAACAAGATTTTTAGCTGTATGTCTAACCTTATTACTTGGAGTATGTGCTCCTATGCAACTTCAAACTGCTGATAACGGACAACTTACGGTAACAAGCATAACAAAAATCGATGCCAAAAAGAAATCGAAAACAGTTTACATTACCAGAACAGGGAAATGCTACCACAAAAGGAAACGTGGAAACGGTACATACTATAAGTCTACGTTAAAGCATGCGAAATCACTGGGACTTCGCAAATGCAAGAAGTGCTACAAATAACCATTACATGAACAAAACGGAGCGTTTTTGCTCTATCGTTTCTTGTAGATAAAAAAAATGAGCTGAAATGCCTCTTATTACATTTCAGTTCATTCTTTTTATTTCTTTTTATTTGCCCCAAACTTCCTCGGCGATTTCCTTTACTAATTTCAATTTTGCCCATTGTTCTTCTTCCGTAATCTTATTACCGATTACTCCAAATATTTTTTGATTACTTCCAAATAGGTAGCTCCCAGCCTGCTACGCATTCCTTTTCTATGTGTAATATAACCAATACGCATATCACTCTCATCTGCCAAGGGTACCGCTATAATATCTTTTCCATTTAGCTTTTCATCAATTACACCACTACATACCGTATACCCATTTAATCCAATTAGTAGGTTAAACAAGGTTGCCCGATCCCTTACACGGATATTTTTCTTACGTTCCGATGAAGAAAATATTTCTTCTGAAAAATAGAAGGAATTATGCTCTCCCTGTTCAAAAGAAAGATACGGAAATTGTTCCAATTCCTGGTTTGTAATTACCTTTTTTTCTGCCAACGGATGCACCCTGCTGATAAATACATGCGGCTTTGCAACGAATAAGGGGTGAAATTCCAAGTCATGGGATTTTAAGATTTTCAACAGCACTTTTTCGTTAAAATCATTTAGAAATAATATTCCTATTTCGCTTTTTATGCGTGCTACATCCTCTATTATTTCATAGGTCTGTGTTTCCCGTAAGCTGAAATCATACTCCTCCTGTCCGTATTCCTTAATTAAATCTACAAATGCATTTACCGCAAAAGAATAGTGTTGGGTAGATACACAAAATTGCTTTTTCCCGCCACTTTTTCCTTTAAATTTATCCTCAAGTATTGCCGCCTGCTCCAACACCTGTCTTGCATATCCTAAAAAATCATCCCCTTCTTTGGACAAACTGATGCCTTTATTGGTTCTGTTAAAGATAACAAGATTCATTTCCTTCTCCAACTCATGGATTGCGTTGGTAAGACTGGGTTGGGAAATATACAGTCTATTTGCGGCCTCCGTAATGGTTCCAGTCTCTGCTACCATTATTACATATTTTAATTGTTGTAATGTCATATGTGCTTTTACCTGCTCTCTCTATTCTTTTCACAAATCATTTTGACTAAAACAGTTGTTTTCATTCTAAATCCAGTTATAATCGCCACCTGTAACCGCCAAACTCAAAAGCTGGTCATACTGTGCAATCTCTTCCGTTCCCTGAAGCATTTTTACCAATTTTGCATCTTCCTTTATTACTGGCATCTCTTCATCAGGACCAATTTCCATATCTGGTTGCTCCCCGCAAAATGGGCAAACCAGGGACGGTCCTATTTTTATATCCAAAAATCTGCTTCCGCAATTTTCACATTCATAATATCCGCAACGCTCTGTTTCATCTGGTACATAATACATTATTTTTCCTCCTTGAAATCTCTATTTTATTATTATTTAGTAAGCACACCTTAGCTATAGGCATGGTTACAGTGTCCTAAAAAATTTCCAATCTATTGCTATTCACTCAACCATTATAACACAAAACGACCACACAAGAGTAGCACTACCCTTGTATGGTCGTTCGTTCTTTACTCAAATTCCTTTGTATCCTTAACCAAGGTTAAAACATCCTTTGTTACAATTTTCTTTAGGATCATTTGATTCACAATAAAACGAAGAAATAACATTCCTATCGTCACAATTATTAGCATTTCTCCTGATACGATCCACCAATTTTTCAAGTGAAACATCATACCCATAATCACACACGCTATTGCTGCAATCAACTCACATACGCCAAAAATTCCATTAATATTTCCTCGATAAACCTTCATCACATCAGGAATTGAAAATCCATAATATTTCAAAATTCCTACATCCTTTTGCTGCAATTTCAAATAATCACAAAAAGATAATAGTAAATTTATCGAAGAAGAAAATACCATAATGATTAATAGCAAATTCAAAAAAAGTGTTGAATTTTTAATCGTTGTACTCATTGCGTCAAAATCATCGAATGTATAATCAATAAGATATCCTTTCTCCTCCAACAATTTCGCACACTGGTCTACCTCATAAACACTTCTCACATCCACATAAATAGCTTCTAGCGAATTGTAAACATTCTCTGTCTTATCTGTAGACATAATCTGTTGCATACTTTGAAATGTATCCATAGTAACGTAAGCATAATCTATAAATTGCTCATCCTCCATATCAATTATCGCAGAGGTGGTTCTCGATTTTAAAACATTACTAACTTTATATTTTTTACTAGTTACCTTGTCCGAATGTAAATTTCCATCCTCGTCCTCCTGTATCTCTTGAATGTTTAGACTCATTTTATCCTGAGCATAATCCTCTCTAATATAAAGCACATTGGCTTTCATAGATGTATTACAAACATACTTTGCCTTTTGAGGATCTACACCATAAATGCACATTGGCTCATATTCATCCCCACTGCTTATACCTGTCATCTTATAGATTGGTATTTCATTCACACTAATATTTTTCTCTTTTATTACTTTTTGAATTTTATCAATATCCTTCTGTGAAATCGCCTTATACTTGTCTGACTCTATTTTTCCTGTAATTTGAATCATATGTACATTTTCATTGGTAATAAAATTGTGCTTGGTATTTTGTTGATTGCTCACATAAAACATACATCCATATAGGAAACATATAATCGTCAACATAAACATAAGAATCGAATTTCTTAGATAATTACTGGTTTTCTTTAAGATTAATTTTCTTGTTTCATGAATTCTCGACTTCATATAATTTTTTATCCTTTATCCTTATCCATTTCGCACGTTTATCTGCTAATTCTATCTTCTGATGACTAACAATGATAATCGTTTTTTCCGTCATTTCCAATAGCAATTGTATGATGCTGTTACTATTTTTTTTATCTAAATTTGCAATGGGTTCATCCAACAAAAGCACATCAAACTCCTCTAAGCCAAGCATGGCAATCTGTGCACGCTTTTTTTCCCCACCGGAAAGAGTACTAACCCGACAGTTTAATTTATCTTTTATTCCATATTGCATACACAATGTTTGAATCTTCTCCATTCTGTTTTCCACAATCCCGATTGCATTACATTTTATAATAAAGTTTTCCAATAGTGTTAGATTTTGAAAAATCATATCTTCCTGAAACAAGTACCGCATTTTAATACCTTCTTGCACATGTATACTTCCTGATAACGGCTTTTTATAACCATAAATCATATTAAGCAAGGTAGTTTTCCCTATTCCACTTTCTCCCTGTACAATATACATACCTTTTTTAAATTGATAATTTACATGTGCAAAGATACCTTGATTTTCTGTTTCATAACACACATCCGTTAATTCTATCATGTAACCCATTCCTATTCTCTCTATAACTACTCACAATCTTGATAACCATCTTCTGTGTAAATTCTAAGTTTTCCATTCACTACACCATGCCCCAGATAGTAAGTATTTGTCAGTACCATTTTCTTTTTTTTCAGATTCCATACATCATACTGCAAGTCTTCATTTTCATTTGGATAAACCTGAATAAACTCATTTCGTTCCTTTATGTAATCTATACTAGTAGTAGTATTCCTAAATTTGAAATACACATTCCCTTTCAAATCCTCAATTTTATCTTTATTTCGTACCAATATTGTATCCTCATAGTTATAAATTCCATCAGACTGCAAATTATCACGCACTTTTTTACTCTTATTTGTATGCATATCCAACGCATACAATTCATAACAATCTTTTTCTTTCTGGTAAATCGTATAATACATCTTGTCTGATACAAAGATACCTGGCATAAGATATTTATTCTTTAACCCAAATACCTCTTCTAATGTATTCTCTTTTTCATTATATTTCACAATACTACGATCCAATTGATTTGTCTGTAGGGAATCCTTTTCTAACAAAAAATAGTATTCCCCCTTATATTTATCACAAGGAGTTACAGAGTCTTTCAGATCAATATCCATCACTTTTTCAATGCCTTTTTTGTTTCTTTTCAATATACTGAAATAATTATAATTGGAAGATCCTACTGCATACATTTCAAAACTACCTGCGGTCTTATATGCAAATACCCCATCCGTCTCGTAAAAATACTGGTATTTATTAGAAGCAATACCATAACTTCCTAATCTTTCATTATACACATCATACATAGTGTCTGCTGATTAAACAGATATTTGTAGTTCCCAATTGTTATTTTTCTTCCATTTTGAGAACAGATAAAAAAGAGTATAAAGTATCAGTCTCTTCATCCTAAACAGATTTGAGACAAATACAG
>Ga0256404_1012051_pt1 | contig 11361 bp, 9 predicted proteins | sample RumenRJG_01DNA_FD_185990 | JGI IMG/M metagenome (GOLD analysis project Ga0256404, IMG submission 185990) | Bovine rumen microbial communities from Lethbridge, Alberta, Canada - RJG_01 | ecosystem: Host-associated > Mammals > Digestive system > Stomach > Rumen | place: Canada: Alberta | collected... | reverse complement strand
AAGCTCCTCCGGCAGTTCGCCGTCCTTATACATGAAACGGTCCGCATAATCCTCATAGAAATTAAGCTCATGCGCGATATACTTATAGCGCTTATACTCAAGGAGTCTCTGGACCAACTGTTCTCTCGGATCTTCCTCATCCTCCTCTTCCTTTTCCTCCCGCGGAAGCAGCATGCGCGCTTTGATATCCAGCAGTGTGGCAGCCATGACAAGGAAATCGGAAACGATATCGAGATCCTCCTCTTCCATCTGCTGCACGTAATCAAAGTACTGAGCCGTGATCTCCGCGATGGGGATATCATAAATATCCACCTTGTTTTTCTCAAGGAGGGCAAGAAGAAGGTCTAAGGGACCGTCAAAATCCAGTTTTTCAAGCTTATAGGTAGGTGCGGGCATAGTTTCACTTCTTCAGCCTGATCAGAGAGATCTCGGGAAGATCATTGAGTCTCATATTGATGCTGTGGGTACCGAGACCCCGGCTGACGATCATCCTGGTCTTCTTATTTTTACTTAAATGCTCCCCCGAGCATTCCTTTACAAAAAACTGATACTGCGGGGTCATCAGCCCCGGAGACCCTTTCGAGGGCAGCCGGATGGTGCCTCCGTGAAAGTGTCCGGACAGAACAAGATCCGCACCCCAGGAGGATGCCTCCTCCAGATAAAGGGGGCTGTGCAGAAGAAGAATGTTATAGCGTCCCTTCTCAGGGAGACCTAACTGCTTTAAGATCTGATCCTGCGGCATGGGGATCTTCTTCCCGAACCCCGGAAACAGATGCCGGTAATAATACTCATCGAGCGTAATGCCGAAGACAGCGATCTTATCCAGCAGGACACGGTCGTTGATCAGATAGATCACACCGGCTTCTTCGAGTCTTCTTTTATACGACTCAAAGACCTCGGGGTGCCGGGCCCGCAGCCTTGTCTCATGGTTTCCTTCGGCATAGATCACGGTATAGTCCTGCGCGATCTGCTCGATCAGTAAAAGCGTCGGATCCGGATCCGCGATCCATCCCGCATGCTTCTGACAGGTCAGCATATCGCCGCCAAGCAAAACCAGATCAGGGGCTGCTGCTTTCAGGGCATTTAAGATGCCCTCGCTTCCAAAATCCCGGCAGTAATCATGAAGGTCGGACAAAAAGGCGATCTTCATCTCCTGATCTCCCTCCCCCGGGATGTCATAGTACTCCACACGAAGCTGCCTCCGCTCCCATCTGCTCCGTAGAAGAGCTGAGGAAGCCGCGGCAAAGCATAAAAATGTCGGGATCAGGATACTGCCAAGGTCCATATAGAAAATGTGCCGGCCTGTAAATGCAGACCGGCATGAATAATACTTATTTATCGTTATGGCTCAGATCGCTGCGCACTTCGTGCTCCCGCGATCTGCTGCGTAAATTCGCAAATCGCCGCGCTCCCGGCGGTCGCCCGGCTTTTTTGCTCATTTCCGCAGCCTCATCCAATGCCAGCCTGTCTGAGAAAGCAAGCTTTCTCTTCCAGCCTGACACTGTCTGAGAGCCCTAACGCTAATGTTCCCAAGCGGAATCGAACCGCTATCTACAGCTCCGGAGGCTATCGTTCTATCCGTTATACTATGGGAACACGAACAAGCTATATGTTAGCACATTTTCCGAAATCCGTAAAGATAAAAACGGTATAAAGAAAAGTGCACCCCGGGTGTCAGTTCCGGGATGCACGTCTCTTTTTTCATGTATCACAGACGTCACTGCCGGGGCCTGATCATCCGCAAAGCTTCTCTTTCTGGATGCTTCAGACCTGCAGCAGGGTTTTAAGAAAGCGCTTTGATCCGCGTTTCCTTAATAATTGACGATCTTTCCGAAGTCTTCCTTCAGGGATGCGCCGCCTACCAGGCCGCCGTCGATGTCGGGCATGCCGAAAAGCTCTGCAGCATTGCCGCCGTTGACGGATCCACCGTACTGAACGCGGATAGCAGCTGCGGTAGCGTCATCATAGATCTCCGCGATGCAGTCACGAACTGCCTTGCAGACTTCCTGCGCCTGATCGCTGGTCGCGGTCTTGCCGGTGCCGATAGCCCAGATCGGCTCGTATGCGATCACGGTCTTTGCGGCATCCTCAGCGCTGATGCCCTGATAGCCGACCTTGATCTGCTGGCGTACCCAGTCGATCGTGATGCCCTGCTCTCTCTGCTCTAAGGACTCCCCGCAGCACATGATTGGGGTGATGCCGTACTTGATGGCCTGCTTCATCTTCTTGTTGATATCCTCGCTGGTCTCACCGAAGTAGCCTCTGCGCTCGGAATGACCGAGAATGACGTACTCCACGCCTGCGTCCTTCAGCATGGCTGCGGAGATCTCACCGGTATAAGCGCCCTTGTCCTCGCAGTACATGTTCTCTGCGCCGAGCTTCACGTTGCTGCCCTTGATTGCTTCTGCTACGGGGCAGATATCGATAGCCGGAACACAGTAAACAACATCCACATCCGGATTCTGTACCAGCGGAGCCAGAGTCTTTACCAGCTCTACGGCCTCAGACGGGGTCTTGTTCATCTTCCAGTTTCCGGCAATGATCTTCTTTCTGCTCATAGTAAACCTCCATGTTCATGCGAAGCTGCCCGGGCAATCCTTATGCCGCGGGCGGCTTCGAAAAAGTATTGATAAAGTGAATACGGCGCGAAACCTTTGACCCGTTCCGCGCCGATTGGAAATGCTTTTTGATTACTTATCCTGAATTGCGGTGATGCCGGGCATCTCACGTCCCTCAAGATATTCCAGGGATGCGCCGCCGCCGGTGGATACCAGGGTGATCTTGTCTGCAAAGCCGAGCTTCTTGACTGCCGCCGCAGAGTCGCCGCCGCCGACGATGGAGATCGCATCAGTATCAGCCAGGGCCTGAGCTACAGCGATGGTGCCCTCAGCCAGCTTCGGATTCTCGAAGACACCCATCGGTCCGTTCCAGACAACAGTCTTCGCACTCTTGACTGCGTTTGCGAAAAGCTCTCTGGACTTCGGTCCGATATCCAGGCCCATCTTGTCAGCCGGGATCTTGTCGGCATCTACATACTCGATGTCGATCGGAGCGTCGATCGGATCCGGGAATGCAGCCGCAACAGCGGTATCGATCGGAAGAAGAAGCTGCTTGCCGAGCTTCTCAGCCTTCTCGACCATTTCCTTGCAGTAGTCGAGTTTGGTGTCATCTACAAGAGAAGTACCGACCTCATAGCCCTTTGCCTTCAGGAAGGTATAAGCCATGCCGCCGCCGATGATAACGGAATCGCATTTCTCGAGAAGACGGCTGATGACGTTGAGCTTGTCAGCAACCTTTGCGCCGCCGAGAACAGCCACGAACGGACGAACCGGGTCCTCAACCGCATTGCCGAGATACTCGATCTCCTTGAGCATCAGGTAACCGACTGCAGTCTCCTTGACATATTTCGCGACGCCTGCAGTCGTAGCATGTGCTCTGTGCGCGGTGCCGAATGCATCCATAACAAAAATATCGCAGAGGGAAGCCAGCTCCTTGCAGAACTCCTCACCGTTCTTCTCCTCTTCGGGTCTGAAACGGGTATTCTGCAGCAGGATCGCCTCGCCGTCCTTCATCTGAGCGATTGCTTCCTTTACGTTATCGCCGACAACAGCGTCATTGGCTACAAACTTGACCTCAGTGCCGAGAAGCTCGGAAAGTCTCTCAGCGATCGGTGCCAGGGTCAGCTCCGGCTTCACGGTTCCCTTCGGCTTGCCGAGGTGGGAGCAGAGGATCAGCTTAGCGCCGTCATTCATCAGCTTCTTGATGGTCGGAAGAGCAGCTCTGATACGGTTATCATCCGTGATCTTGCCTTCCTTCATCGGGGTGTTGAAGTCACATCTGCAAAGGACTCTCTTGCCCTTCACGTTGATATCGTCTACAGATTTCTTGTTTAATCTAGCCATTATAATGCCTCCGTTAAAAAAATCACTACCCCATAATATACATCAAAACTTTGTATTTGGATAGTACTTTTCGTTATGAGCTCTTACAAAATGGACAGGTGTGACTTGAGCTTGCTCAAACCGGTTTTATTGACATCGATCCCATGAAACTGTATAGTTTTATTTATGAAATACGAACTGATCGCCCCGTGCCATTTCGGTACGGAGGCATGTACAAAAAAAGAGATACAGCAGCTTGGTTATGAAATCACGGAGGTCTCCGACGGCAAGGTCGTTTTCAGCGGAGACGAGAGAGCGATCGCGCGAAGCAATATCTTTCTCCGCACGACGGAACGGGTGCTCTTAAAGGCTGCCGAGTTTGAAGCCAGGACCTGGGACGAGCTTTTCGAAGCCGTGTATGCCTTAAGCTGGGAGGACCTGATCCCCTGGGACGCCCGTTTCTGGGTGGCAAAGGCCAACTCCGTCAAATCAAAGCTGTTTTCCCCCAAGGATTTTCAGACGATCATCCAGAAGGCGGTCGTGCGCCGTCTCCAGAAGGCATACCGCCGGGAAGGCGAGCGCCTTCCGATGAGCGGTGCGGACTATGCCCTAAGAGTCGCAGCCTACAAGGATAAGATCACGATCGGCATGGATACGAGCGGCGAGAGCCTGCATAAGCGCGGTTATCGGAAGATGACCGTCACGGCTCCGATCACGGAAACGCTTGCCTCCGCTCTGATCATGCTGACTCCCTGGAACCGGGAGCGGATCCTGGTGGATCCCTTCTGCGGCTCAGGCACCTTCTGCATCGAAGCTGCCATGATGGCAGCGGATATCGCACCGGGCATGGAGCGCAATTTCAGCGCGACCCGCTGGAAAAACCTCATGGAAAAGCAGCTCTGGTACGACGCCTATGACGAGGCCAGAGATAAAAAAGCGGACGGCCTCAGGAAACTGTCGGACCGTCCGGATATTCAGGGATATGATATTGATGCGGAAGCTCTGAAAGCTGCCCGCGAAAATGCTAAGCTGGCAGGCGTCCAGGAGCTGATCCATCTGCAGCAGCGCGACGTGGCGCTCTTAAGCCATCCGAAGAAGTACGGCTTTATCATCACCAACCCGCCCTACGGCGAGCGCCTCGAGGATAAGAAGGACCTGCCGGAGCTCTACCGTACTCTTGGAAAGCGTTATGCCGCCCTCGATGACTGGAGCATGTATCTCATCACCGCCTGGGAGGATGCGGAAAAATACCTCGGCCGCAAGGCGGATAAGAACCGCAAGATCTATAACGGCATGATGAAGACCTATTTCTACAGCTACCTGGGGCCAAAGCCCCCGGCCGTCAGACCTTCAGCTGAATAATACCGTCCTTATACAGGATCCCCTTCATGATGCGGAGCACCTTTCCGCGATGGGAGATCCTGTTTTTTTCCTCTTCACTGAGCTCGCCTGAGGTACATCCCATTTCGGGAAGATAGAAGATCGGATCATATCCGAAGCCTTCCTTTCCCTTAGGCTCATGGGAAATACTCCCCCGCATCTCATCCTCCGCGTTCCAGATCCTCCCGTTTTCATCGATCGCCGCAATATGACACACGAAAGCAGCTCCGCGTTTTTCCTCCGGAACAGCCTTCATCGCATCAAGGATCGCGGCATTTTTGATCTTATAATCGGTATCGTGTCCCATAAACCTTGCGGAATGCACTCCGGGAGCGCCTCCCATACAGTCGATGCAAAGGCCGCTGTCATCCGCCATGATCAGGGTATCCTTCATTTCTCCCTTGGGAGAAAGGATGTCATAGATCTCCCGCACCTTGATCACGGCATTTTCCGCAAAGGTCTCTCCTGTCTCCTCGGCTTCTGACTTTAATCCCAGATCCTTCAGGGAATATACATCCGCATCCACATCCGCCAGGATATCCCGGATCTCCCGCATCTTGCCGGCATTGCCGGTCGCAAAAATAATACGCATAGTCATCGTCTCCGATTCAGAAGCCACATGACCAGAAAAGCCATGGCAAGCGGCGCAAGCAGGGGGCTTAAGGCTCCCAGGAGAGCTCCGATCAGGGAGAATACGCACAGAAGGATCAGCAGGAACAGGATTCCGGTAAAGCAGCCCATGTTATAGACATTAAAACCGGGGATACCGCTGCCGGATTCCTGCCTGTAGGGATCGGAACCCCTCTGGCCGTAAGGATCTGACTCATCCCTTCCGTAAGCGCCGCTCTGCCCGCTGTAGGAGCTTGTGCCGGAGCTTCCGGAGCCCCAGGAGCTTTCCGTCTTCGGTCCGCTTCCGCTGCCGTAGATCTCCTTGCTGAAATCTTCATCGTCCTCGGTATAGGGGATCCCGTCCGAGCCGCTCTTTGCCGCGTCAATAATACTGCGGGCGATCAGCTGCGGATCGCCCAGATCATCAAGAACGGCAGGCAGGCTCTTGCCGCCGGAAACCTCTGTGTCGATATAATCCGAATAATAATTCAGATTCTTCTGCACATACCTTTCCGGCAGCTCATAGGCCAGATACTCTCTCAGTTTACTCAAGAATTCACGCTTGCTCATGCATTTTCCTCACGGAATATCCGCATTGTCGATCAGTCTTTTTCTTCTTCCTTCACTGTGATGCCGATGCCGAGGTCTTCCAGCTGCTTCGGATCCACGGGAGCCGGCGCGCCCATCATCGCATCGGAAGCGTCTTTAAGCTTCGGGAACGCCATGACGTCGCGGATGCTCTCCGCGCCTGCCATCCACATGGCCACACGGTCCAGGCCATAGGCAAGTCCGGCATGAGGCGGCACACCGTATTTGAAGGCCTCGAGAAGGAAGCCGAACTGCTCGTTTGCCTTCTCCTTCGTGAAGCCCAGGACTTCCAGCATCTTCTCCTGAACATCCGCCTGATGGATACGTACGGATCCGCCGCCGATCTCAGTGCCGTTCAGAACGATATCATAAGCCTTGGCGCGGACGCGTCCCGGATCGGAATCAATGTACTGCCAGTCCTCGTCCATCGGTGCGGTAAAGGGATGGTGCATTGCGGTGTAGCGCTGCTCCTCCTCGCTCCACTCCAAAAGCGGGAACTCGGTCACCCACAGGAACTTCCATGCGGACTTATCGATCAGGTCCAGCGTACGGCCAAGCTCGAGACGGACGTTTCCGAGGACATTCCGGACAACATCCAGCTTGTCTGCTGCAAACACCAGGAGGTCTCCTGCCTCAGCGCCCATAGCCTTAATGATCGCGTCGATCTCTTCCGGCTTCATGAACTTCGCAAAGGAGCTCTTGTGACCGCCGTCATCGGCTGCATTGACACAAAGCCATGCAAGGCCCTTGCCTCCGTAATATTTTGCGACATCGGTGAGGGCATCGATCTTCTTTCTCGGCATATGTCCCTGTCCGGGAACACGGATGCCGCGGACGGCGCCCTTGTTTTCAAGTGCGGACTTGAAGACCGCGAATTCACTGCCCTTTACGACCTCGGAAACATCCACGATGGGCAGGTCAAAACGAAGGTCCGGCTTATCGGAGCCGTAGACATCCATGGCGGTCTGCCAGGTCATGCGGCGGATGGGAAGCTCCACATCCACATCCAGCACTTCCTTGAAGATCCGCTTTAAAAGTCCTTCATTGACGCCGATAACGGTATCCACATCGGCAAAGGAAAGCTCCATGTCGATCTGGGTGAACTCCGGCTGGCGGTCCGCTCTCAAGTCCTCATCACGATAGCAGCGCGCAAGCTGGAAGTACCTGTCAAATCCGGAGACCATGAGCAGCTGCTTCAGAAGCTGCGGGGACTGCGGAAGCGCATAGAACTCTCCCTGATGGACACGGGAGGGAACCAGGTAGTCACGGGCGCCTTCCGGCGTAGACTTGATAAAGGTCGGCGTCTCGATCTCGAGGAAGCCCTGTTCGGCCATGTAGTTGCGGACGCTGATTGCAAGTCTCGAACGAAGGGCGATGTTGCGCTGCAGCGGTGCCCGGCGGAGATCGAGATATCTGTACTTTAAGCGGAGCTCCTCACGGGTGTTGGTCTCGTCCTCGATCTGGAAGGGAAGCGTTGCCGCCTCACTCAAGATACGTAAGGAAAGGGCTTCCACCTCGATGGCGCCCGTGGCGATCTCCTTGTTGACATCCTTGCCGCGGCTGCGGATATTGCCGGTCACTGCGACACAGTACTCGTTGTGCAGTGTTGCCGCCTTGGCGAACATCTCACTGCCGCAGATATCCTCCTCGAAGATCACCTGGATGATACCGCTTCTGTCACGGACATCGGTGAAGATCAGGCCGCCCTTGTTGCGGGTCTTCTGGACCCAGCCCATCACGGTCACTTCTCTGCCGATATCCTCTATTGAAAATTCTGCGCATCTTGCGGTCCTTTTGAGGCCCTGCATGCTCTCTGCCATAGTTTTGCTCCTTATTATCAGTTCTTCAGCTCTTCTTTATAGATATCCCTGAAGGAGGTGTAGCCCTGGGTGCCAAGGTTTTCCTTCTGGAATTTCTTGTTCTTTGCCATCCAGACCGTCAGGACCTGATGCCCCGCGGCTCTTTCCCGGCCCGCTTCCTCAAAGATCTCCCTGAGGCGTTCCGCCGGCATTCCCTTTTCAATCAGCCAGGCGCTCTTTTCACTGTCCTTTAAGAGCTTGCGGTAATCGCCCTCCATAAGGATCGTCATAATGCGCTCAAAGCCGATGGAAAAGCCGACTGCGGGTACGTTCTGACCGATGAATTTTCCGACCATCTTATCATATCGTCCGCCGCCGCCGACCGAGGATCCGAAGGCATCGATCCGGATCTCAAAGATCGTGCCCGTATAGTATCCCATGCCGCGTACAAGGGTCGGATCAAAGCGGAGCGTGATCTCTCTTCCTCCGAGGTTACTGACGGATTCGATGATGTCCGCGAGATTCTCTCCTGCTGCCAGGGCTTCTTCTGTTCCGATCTTTCCGGCAAAGGCACGCACACCCTCCGGTCCGTCGGTGAAGCTGTCGAGGATACCGCGCAGCTTCGCGATCGCCTCATCCGCATATCCGGCTGTCTTAAGCTCCGCGTCAACGCCGTCGGCGCCGATCTTGTCCGCCTTGTCAAGCGTGATCAGGATCTCCTCGGCATCCTCTTCGGGAAGGCCGGCAAAGCGGATCATTTCAAAAAGGAAGCGCCGGTCATTGATCACAATATAGTAATGATACTCGCCAAAACCGATGCGGTCGAGCGCCTCCGTAGTCGCAAGGATGAGCTCCTTCTCCGCAAGGTTGGTCGCATCTCCGAGGATGTCGATATCACACTGGACGAACTGGCGGAAACGGCCCTTCTGCGGGCGGTCCGCACGGAATACCGGTCCGATCTGCAAAGCCTTAAAGGGCTGGGGCAATGTTGATGCATTCGCAGCATAATAGCGGCTTAAAGGAAGGGTCAGATCGTAGCGGAGGCCTTCTTCCGTGAGCGTATCCATTTCGGCATCGCCGCTCTTTAAGGCTTCGATCTCCTTCTGAAGCTTTTCACCGCGCTTTAATACCTTGAAGATCAGCTTCTCGTTCTCGCCGCCCTGCTTGCTGGTCAGGTTGCCGATATGCTCGACGACAGGCGTCTCGATCTCGGTAAATCCGTATCTGCGGTAAGTCTCCCGGATCGTCTGCTGCAATGCAGCCCGGGCCTCCATCTCCGCAGGCAGGATATCGCGCATGCCTGTTACGGGTTTTTTATTAAATGCCATATATATCTCCTTTGGGCCTTAAGGCCGGCCCTTTCATTGCTTACACCGCCCGCTCCTTAAGAGGAAGCCGGCAGCGTTTCAAGCATAACTGTTAGATTATAGCACAGCACTCCCTGCACTGTCCATGCAAAAGCAGGTATTACTCCTCCAGCATCTCAAGCGCCTTCATGACCTGATTATCCTTCATAATATCGGTCTCCTCACCGCTTGCGAAGTTGACCAGGGAGGACGTCACCTCATCAAAATCGACAAACTCCTCGGTCACGGTCGGCTCAATGCCCACCCCGTGGATCAGCTCACCGCCCGGAAGCCTGTACTGATCCGTCGTGAACTTGACGCCGGATTTGTCGCTGAGACGATACACGGACTGTACGATGCCCTTGCCGAAGGTCTTCTCGCCGACAGATCTGTGACCGTAGTCCATCAGTACGCCGGTAAAGATCTCCGAAGCGGAAGCGCTGCGGCCGTTCACCACCACAACGATCGGGAGCGGATGCTCCTCCTTGTCCGATGCCGTATACCGGGTCGCCTCCCCTGTACGGCTCTCCACGGATAAAAGCAGGGTCCTGCCGTCCTTCTGATCCGTTGTTCCTTCTCCGGACACCACGCTCATATTGTCACCGAGAATATAGTCCAGCATGCGCAGGCAGACATCCATATCGCCGCCGCCGTTGTTTCTGAGGTCGATGACCATGCCGGTGGCTCCGGAAGCTTCCAATTCGTCCCAAACCTTTTTGAATTCATTCTCCGTAGTGCGGTTGAAACCGGTGATGCTGATATAACCCTTGTCCGTATCCGGGATCATGATCCCGCGCACCGTGATATCCACGATCGTGGCACGGTCAACGGTCATCTCGATCTCTTCGCCGTCCCTTAAGATCGTAAGGTCGACACTGGTCCCGGCCGGGCCCTTGATATGGTCCGAGATCGCCTCATCCAGAGACATGCCGGTGATATCGGTGCCGTCGGCCGCAATGATGATATCATCGACCTGGATGCCCGCCTTTTTGGCGGGTCCGAGGGAATTCACGCTGATGACCAGGATACCTCCGGTCTTTTCATCCGTCTGGACCGTCACGCCGATTCCGTCGTAGCTGCCGTTATTGCGCATATTTTCCTCTTCGAAGGCGCGGACGGAATAATACTGCGCGTACTTATCCTGATCCGTCAGGCCGTAGAGCATGCCCGTAAAGATCCCGTCGCTGATGCGCTGAGGATCCGGCTCATACAGGTAGGAAGCATCGATCAGGCTCTGGATCTCCTCCATCTTCCGGTCGATCTCCTTCTGGTTGAGCCTGCCGTCGGCGGAAACTGCAGAATCATTATAGTACGGCATCCGGATCGTAAACACTCCGAGACTTCCGAGGGGCATCGAAAAATATCCCCGCCACAGGACTGTGCCGATAAAGGCTGCCAGAAGGCCGAAGATCACGCCTCCGAGAAAGGCGGGGAAGCGGCTTTTATGCCGCTCCGGCTGCCAGGCCGGCGGGACATACTCCGGGATCTGCTGTTCATTCAATTGCTTTTCTTCGTTCATTATGGCCTCACATAGTTGAGCGGGTTGACATAGCCTCCGCTGATGCGGAGTCCGAAATGAAGGTGCGGTCCCGTGGAGTAGCCCGTGGATCCGACTGCGCCGATGTAGTCGCCGCGGCTCACCGAAGCGCCCTTGGAAACGCCGAGGGAGGAAAGGTGCATATAGACCGTATAAACGCCGCCGCCGTGACTGATCATGATATAGTTTCCCGCGGACGCGGAATACTGCGAGATCACCAC
>Ga0256404_1012050_pt1 | contig 11362 bp, 15 predicted proteins | sample RumenRJG_01DNA_FD_185990 | JGI IMG/M metagenome (GOLD analysis project Ga0256404, IMG submission 185990) | Bovine rumen microbial communities from Lethbridge, Alberta, Canada - RJG_01 | ecosystem: Host-associated > Mammals > Digestive system > Stomach > Rumen | place: Canada: Alberta | collected... | reverse complement strand
GCTCAATGTAGATGTCGAGGAAGGTAGAAATTCTTCCCACCGACATGGCGGCGCCGTTCTGCGTTTTGATCGCGGCAAGGTAACCGAAGTACAGCCACTGAATGGCCTCTCTGGCATTTTTCGCCGGCGCGGAAATGTCATATCCGTAGGCCTCTGCCATCTGCTTCATGCCCTTCAGCGCGCGGATCTGCTCGGCAATTTCTTCTCTCAGACGGATCACATCATCCGTCATGGTGCCGTCGCCGCAGTTGGCGAGATCTTCCTGCTTCTTCTCAATCAGATGATCGATACCGTACAGCGCAACTCTCCGGTAATCGCCGACAATACGTCCCCGTCCGTAGGTGTCCGGAAGTCCTGTCACAATGTGCGAGTGTCTGGCCTTCCGCATCTCCGGTGTATAAGCATCGAAAACAGCCTGATTGTGCGTCTTGTGATACTCAGTAAAAATCTTATGGAATTTGTCATTGATATGATATCCGTAGTTTTCTGCGGCTTCTTCGGCCATCTTGATACCGCCGTATGGCATGAAGGCTCTCTTCAGCGGTTTGTCAGTCTGGAGTCCTACGACCTTCTCCAGATCTCTGGTCTTCTCATCAATATATCCGGCGCCGTAGGCGGTAAGTCCCGACACCACCTCGGTCTCACAGTCCAGAACGCCTCCCTTTGCACGTTCCTCCTTCTGGAGTTCCTGAACCTTTCCCCAGAGGATATCCGTCGCCTCTGTCGGCCCCTCAAGGAAGCTTTCATCCCCGTCATAAGGCGTATAGTTTTTCTGAATGAAATCACGGACATTGATGTCATCTGTCCATTTCGTGCCTTTGAAACCTCTCCACTCGTCTCTCATTGCCAAGTCTCCTTTCTGACCTGATTTCTGTTCATATCAGCAGTAACTGCTGACTGTGCTGTTAAAAAATCCAGTCGCGCCTTACGCGCTCTTCTCACCGGAAGCTTCCGGCGCACCGGCGCCGAGAATTTTTTCCGCCTCTCTCACCTGCTGCTCCGTGGGGCTCTTAACTCCCTCCAGCGGGTACGGAATGCCGAGCATTTTCCATTTCCATGCGCCCATGGTGTGATACGGAAGCACCTCAACCTTCTGTACGTTGCTCAGTCCGTTCAGAAACGCCCGTTCTTTCTTCAGATCCTCCGGATCATCCGTCCATCCCGGTACGAGTACCTGACGGATCCAGATCGGCTTTCCGATCTCATTCAGATAGCGGATCATGGAAAGAATGTTGTCATTCGGCATCCCTGTCAGCTTCAGATGCTTCGCCGGATCCATCTCCTTGATATCTACCAGAAGCAGATCCGTATAACGCATCAGATTCCGGAACTTTTCAAACCACTCACCTTCTCTTCGGAAAGGCTGGCCTGCTGTGTCAATGGTGGTGTGAATGCCCTTTTCCTTTGCTTTCCGGAACAGTTCCGTAACGAAGTCAATCTGGAGAAGCGGTTCTCCTCCGGAGACCGTGATGCCGCCTTCATCGCCCCAGTACGGACGATATCTCAGCGCCTGTTCGATCAGCTCATCCGCAGTTCTCATGTCGTCTGACTGAAGCTTCCAGGTGTCCGCATTATGGCAGAACCTGCAGCGCATGGCGCAGCCCTGCAGAAAAATCACAAAACGGACGCCGGGACCGTCTACCGACCCGAATGTCTCTATCGAATGAATTCTTCCTCTGATCATGTCACGTCCTCCTTTAAAAATGCAGAAGAAAAAAACCGCCTGTCAGCTTTTCCCTGACAGACGGTTCTCTGTTCTGCCATCTGCCAGCTTCCTGTGACACGATGATCGTAACAGAATCATACAGACGGCTCTTTGATTGTAATCAAGTTTCAGTGATTTCTTTACCCGGTGCTTTCTGAAAATTCCCGCAGCTTTTTATGATCGGTTACCTTCAGACAGCCTTTTCCGATCCTCCTGATCATGCCTTCCTTTTCCAGATACGTAATATTCCGGCTGACGGTTTCCGGACGCAGATTGACAGAGGAAGCAATATCTTCCAGTTTCAGGTTAATCACATCGCCCAGGCAGCTGCGCTCTTTTCTGAGCAGGAAGGCGGCAACTCTCTGCCGGGGCTCACGGATGGAAAGAACCAGAAGCCTGTCTTCCGCATCGGTCATATCCCTTGCCAGCATCTCGATCATACTTAAGGAAATCTGCGGGTTCTTCTCAATCATCTCCATAATGACGGAGCGGGGGATCTCGCAGGTCCTTACTTCCTCCATGGCAATAACATCATAATTGTACCGGTGTTCCTTCAGAAAAATCCCGTGCCACACACTCTGGCCGTCATGGAGGACATCCAGGATATGTTCTTCTCCCATGGCATCCGTCCTGGAGATTTTTACTTTCCCGTTCCGGATGATGATGACCGAATGAATCGTATCGTTCTCTGACACGATATGCGCGTCAGCCGGATACGTGCGGTGAATCGAGTGACTCGCCAGCATTGCCTGAAGTTCCGGGGACAGTCCGCGGAAAAGCCGCACCTCCGAAATACAGTAGGTATTTCTGGCTCTGAATTCACAATTCTTTCTGTTACATCCTGCTTCCTGCATAATACCTCCGCACTCTGTTCCGCATGCAGATCAGCTCCGGTGTATCCTGTTCCTTCTGCCGGTTCATCCCAGCAGATACCGGCGGATTGCCCAGGCGCAGCCGTCACTGTCGTTATCCGGTGCAATGACATCCGCCGCGTTTCTGGCGGAATCAAAGCCGTTGCTCATGGCAATGCCGAGTCCTGCCGATCTGATCATCGGCACATCGTTTTCCGCATCACCGACGCCGATCGTTTCCTCCGCAGCAATACCCAGTTTCGCTGCCAGATCCAGAAGACCGCTTCCCTTGGTAACGCCGGGTACGCTGACCTCAAGAGACGAAATTTCAGAATACGTGCAGTCCACCGGCGCATCCGCCAGCCGGCGTCTGGTACGCGCTCTGCCCTCCACCGTCGTATGATACAGATTAAATTTGTCGATATTGCTGATATTTTCAAGTGCCACTCTGCAGACATCGTCAGCCTTTACGGCCACCTGCTCATAGAGCTTCTGATATACGCTCATATTGAAGTGACGCATTCTCGGCACATCCGCAGCATTCACATAAGATACCCCGTTGATCATGGGCTGCGGCATCATTTCCTCCAGAGGAATAACCGCCAGGATGCGCCTGACGGCCTCCGGTGACAGTTTGTGACATCGGATCACCTTCTGCTCCATGCGGTCATAGATCACAGCGCCGCACTCGCAGATATAATAGCGCACGTCTTTCAGAATCCCATAGTACGGCCGCGTCTCCGCTATCGGTCTGCCGGTGCAGATCGCCACCTGGCGTCCCGCATCCAGGGCCTCCCGGATCGCCGAAAGACAGTTATCCGAGATTGTCTTGTCCGACCGGAGCAGCGTCCCGTCCATATCAAAAGCTATCAGTCTGTACATTGATTTTTCCTTTCCCTTTTCTCTGACAGCCGCCATTATACCATGGAATTCTTATCCCGCACCCAGATAACACTCATCCATACCATCCCTGTCCATCATTTCCAGCACGCGGTGCATACCGGGTGCCAGTTCTTTCTGCTCATACACCTGCCGGGGAATCCAGTATACGCTTCCTTCTTCTGAGCTTTTCAGACTGCCGCTGAACTCATCAGCCCGGTATAAAAGCCCCACATTATGATACCCGTTCCGGTACCAGTGGTAGATTCCCTTCAGTTCCGGATTTCTGATCGTGAGCCCGGTCTCCTCCCGCACCTCACGGATAACGGCATCACGAAAGGATTCGCCCGGTTCCACATGTCCACCCGGAAATGTCGTTCCGGTATATGAATTATTGACCTTATCCAGTGCCAGCACCTCATCACCCCGGCAGACCATACACATGTTCATGAAAATGGTCTGTTCCGGAAGATGCCTGTCCTTTGTCATTTCCTGCTTTCCCATCCTTCTCTTTTCCTGTCTCTGTTCTTCTGTTTCAGTCTTACATCAGAAGATTTTCAGACTCTGTTCTTCCAGGATCAGTAACGGCGGTGTCGCAGACAATCAGCCTGCTGCAGATAAAGATGACTGATCATTACCTCTCTGTCACTGATCATTCAAAGTAAATTATCCTTCAGAAGTAAATGTCATGTTCCTGTCTTTCGTTCAGCAGACGGGATTTCCTGATAAAGAACATCAGAATCTTCCCGGACAAAATGATCCAGTTCATTCATGAATTCTTTCTCATATTCGGGATGATGATAAATCCTCTTCAGTTCACATTCCCATACAACAAGACATTTAATATGCTGACTGTTCAGAATTTCTCTGACATTTCTGTCACGCTCAACATTATGTTGAAATTTTTCTGTCCAGAACTGCACATTGCTCTTCGGAAGGTACGCAAAACGGCATCCTTCATGTCTGTGCCAGAAACATCCGTGAACAAATATTGCCGTATGATAATGTAACAGCCAGATGTCCGGATGCCCGGTCACCCCTGCATAGTTTTTTCGGTAACGATATCCCTGAGCAAACAGAAGTTTTCTCAGATAAACTTCCGGCCTGGTGTTCTTACCTCGGATTGCAGACATATTTCTGCTGCGTTCTTCTTTTGATTTAATATCTGCCATCAGATTTCTTCCATCTCACGTACATAATCGATGAATTTTGCCACCGTCCATATACGTTCCCTTCTGTCAGCCGGATAGGTCTTTATATATGGTCTGGGAACGACCAGCACAACGCCTTCTGCCTGCATTTCATCCATCTGAGCTTCTGATATTCCCTGCTGAAGTGTACAGAGGTATTTATGCTGATCTTTCATGCGATCTGCTTCATTAAGCACCTGTCTCCATCTGTCCTTACAGGTCGTCTTCGCAGCAAGAGTACATATTTTTTCAACCGGAAACTGAGCATTATGATATTCTTCCACAGAAGGAAAGATGAAATCCGGTTTTTTCCTTCCTTCAGTTATTCCCTGCGCAGTATAATTTATCTGATTCTCATCAAAAAGTGTTGCCAGATGATGTTCCAGACTCTTTCCTGCACGGCTTTTTCTCCTGTTCAGTACCTGATTGGCTAAATTAATAAACTCATCGACTGTGTCAAATCCCCTGCGTACAATGTGTCCATAACGGGCAATCTCTATTGCACGGAACAGTGAATATTCTTCCTGGATCCACTCAATCAGAATTTTATCCGGATTATCTGTAACCAGCTGTCTGTCATCTTTTATTTCCTCATTTATCTGTCTGGCTGCACGTGACATTTCGGCCGACTGTGGAAATTCCACTTTCAGCTGACCGATATAGGAATCTATCACCTGCTTCTCCAGAATTTCTGATGAAATCCTGTTATTGTCAATCGGACAGTTTGTTTCGGCAGGAGTGAGCCCGAAATAATCAAGAAACTGCTGAATGTCCTCCTCGGTATTGAGAATATATGCTTTGTAATAATCATTGCTTTCTCTTGTAAAAACAAACAATGCTCCTGTATAATCCGGCCCCCGGAAAAGAAAACCTTTGCCGAACTGGGTAATGCGAAGTTCCCCTTTGCTTTCATACCATGTAAAACAGCTGTCAGTCTGGAAATCATCCTGCCAGCAGATCTTCACATACCTCTTAAGAATATGAGAATTCTTAATTTCGTCTTTTGAAAACATCATCTCCACAGCACTGTTTGACACAAGATACCCTGCCTGATGTCCTCCGGTTTCTCCGCTGTCATTTGCAGAAAGGAACTTACAGTATGCATCCCTGGAATTGCAGACAGCTGCTATAGCCTTCCCGGATACAGATTCTTCCATCACACCACCTCCGGAATTTTATCTTCTGAGATACCAGAGCTGTGATCCATGTGATCCAGCTGATGCATTCTGTTTACAACAAGTCCTGCCACATCCGTTATCAGAGGTACCACGACTGAATTTCCAAACTGACGGTATGCCTGTGTATCAGATACCACGATCCTGAATGTATCTGGAAAGCCCTGAAGACGGGCACACTCTCTTGGCGTCAGTCTCCTTGGATTTTTCCCTTCCTGTGCAATGAGGATTTCCGATCCGTCTTTATAGTATCTGGCACTTAACGTCCTTGATATTCCGTCAGGATCAGCAATTCCATATCCGAATCCGTTGCCTGCAGCACGGTGTTTAGCCGCATAATTCTGCAGATATGTCCAGAGTTTATCTGACAGGGTATACTTGTCATCCACTTCCGGTTCCAGAATATCTCTCATAACCGGTTTGGGCCGCACCGGGGTGATATCAAAATTAAACGGCAGGCCGGAACCGTATCGTTTCCTGTCAAATCCAACAATAATGATTCTCTCTCTGTGCTGAGGAACATAGTTCTGTCCGTCCAGAACAGCAGAATAAACCTCATAGTCAAGTTCTTCCAGAGAATCCATGATTACCTTAAAGGTGCGTCCCTTGTCATGGCTCTTCAGGTTTTTTACGTTTTCAAGCATAAACGCCTTGGGTCTTTTGGCATTAAGAATTCTGCAGACATCAAAAAACAATGTTCCCTGAGTCTTGTCCTGAAATCCTGTGGCTCTGCCCAGGCTGTTCTTCTTCGACACCCCTGCGATTGAGAATGGCTGACACGGGAATCCGGCAACAAGAATATCATGATTGGGAATTTCATATTCATTAACCCTGGTAATATCACCATCCGGAAGCTCTCCGAAATTAGCAAAATATGTCTGCTGACAGTATTTATTCCATTCATTTGAATAGACGCAGCGTCCTCCGACAGCCTCGTAGGCCAGTCTCATGCCTCCGATTCCCGCAAACAGATCGATAAATGTAAAAGTCTCTCCACCGCTGCATCTGGATTTCTGCCGATTGACAAACTGCATTATTGCTGCAGAGACAGAATCCTGTATGGAAGCATTGCTGACACTGGAATAAACCTCCAGAGCCTCATAAACAGAATCATCCAGTCTGATATGTAACTGTTTAGCCATAAGATCCCTCCGGGAAAAATCTGCTACCTGTTTTGTCCCATATTTTAACACACGTGATGCCTTATGGGGAAAAAATATATACCTTTTTATTCCCCTGAAAAAAAACGGGGACGAAAGTTCGTCCCCGTTTTTTCTCTGTATGAATGATCATTCCGGCGTATGATCGCTCCGGAATCCTTCAGCATCCGAAATCAATAACCTGAGCGTCAGGCAACGTATTCCTTCACCGCCGGTGCCAGCGCCATGCCTTCGTTATACCCTCTGAAATAGAGGTCTCCCAGCTTATCCAGATCGTCATCAAATTTCTTCACATCGACCGGATCCGCCGGTGCGATGACGAAAGTCCTGCCGGCATCCTCGTCCGCCTGAATGCTGTCGCAGATCTCATTGTACCTTTCTTCCGCATGGTCCAGACTTTCCATGAACGCAGGATAGCGGTGATAAAGAACCCTGGCATAGGCCGAAAGCGGCTTCGACTCCTGACGGAAAGCACGGTCGCGCGTACGCACAACGACAATTTTTTCAAAGCCCTGATCCTTTGCCCAGTCATACATGATTTTTTCCGAACAGGCACCGTCCAGATACGGATCCCCGTCGAGCATAATGGGCCTCGATACATAGGGCACGGAAGCGGATGCCATGATGGCACCGATGATATTGTGGTATTCATTCTTTCTGAAGCAGACCGGCTTTCCTGTCCGAAGGTTTGTTGCCTCCGCCACCAGCTCCTGCTTCCTGTCAAGAAAGCGCTTTTTGTCCATCGGATAGATCCGCATCAGGTCGTTGAACAGATAGCGGAAGCCCATGATCGCGTGCTCACGGCGGAGCGCGCCGCGCCCAACATAATCCGGATCATTGCGGAATCCCAGATCGAATCTGGCCGCCCAGCCGATCTGGCCGCACACATATCCCATGCCGCATAAAGCGCCGGCGGAAACGCCCGCTGCCGTCTGCAGATTAATATCCGATACCATCAGTGCATCCAGCACACCGGCCGCGTACAGACCGCGCCAGCCGCCGCCTTCAATCACCAGGCAGCCCGGTGTGATGGTCTCAGAAGCTCTGCCCCAGGGAAGTGAATCAAGTCTGCGATAAATTTCCATCTCTGTCTGAACCTCCGCTGTCACTTATCCTGATCACATCAGTCAGCCAGTGCGATGGCTTCAACCTCGCAGAGCACACCCTTCGGGAGATCCTTAACCGCCACACAGCTGCGGGCAGGTCTGGAAGTAAAGTATTTCGCATATACCTCATTAAAGGCGGCAAAATCTGCCATGTCTGCCAGGAAGCAGGTGGTCTTTACCACCCTGTCCATGCTGCTGCCGGCAGCTTCCACGATTGCCTTTACGTTCCTGCAGCTCTGCTCCGCCTGTGCGGCGATACCTTCGCTGACTGTTCCGTCTGCCGGATTCACCGGAATCTGTCCGGAAGCAAAAACAAATCCGTTGGCCACATAAGCCTGAGAATAAGGTCCGATCGCACCCGGTGCATTTTTTGTCTCAACAGTTTTCATTGATGTCATACCTCTCTTTCTTATGCTGCAGTATATTTCTTACTCTGCATCATATCTTCATTTACCCCTGAATTTCAAGTGGATCATGTCACCAGTTAAGCTCGGCGGTCATCTGCCGCTCATTATTCATCTCCCGCTCATCTTTCATCTGCCATATGCGCATCCGTTAATGGAGAAACAGCATCTCCGGCTCCGTCATCTGCAGATAATCCGGCAGCTTCTTTTCTGATTCATCTGCCATGCCTCATCAGGCGTAGATACCTTCACATAATTCCTCGCAGAAAACATACAAACTCCTCTTCCGAAAACATCTGCCGGGGTCATCACCTTACGTTCTCAGATCATCTGATTTTCAATATTAACCCAGTGTCACATCCAGCACCATCATCAGGCTGAACCCCAGGGCAAAGGACAGCGTTCCGATATTGGAATGATCCCCGTGAGACATTTCAGGAATCAGTTCCTCTACCACCACATAGAGCATGGCCCCTGCAGCAAAACTGAGCAGGTAAGGCATCAGCGGAATAATAAAGCGCGACAGGGCAACCGTAATGATGGCGGCCACCGGTTCTACCGCTCCGGACAGGACCCCGTTCAGGAAGGCCCTGTTTTTTCCGGTTCCTTCCGCATACATGGGCATGGAGATGATGGCACCTTCCGGAAAATTCTGTATGGCGATACCCAGAGACAGCGCCATAGCTGCCGATGCGGTAATGTCCGAAACACCGTACAGATATCCGGCATAGACAACACCGACAGCCATTCCCTCAGGAATGTTATGGATCGTAACAGCCAGCATCATAAGCGTATTATGTTTCAGGCTGTTGTGCGGGCCCTCCGGGTTTTTTGCATAGCGGTGAAGGTGCGGCGTCACGTGATCCAGAAGAAGAAGGAACAGCATGCCGAGCCAGAACCCGATCACAGCCGGAAGGAAAGCAAATTTTCCCAGAGATTCCGCCGCTTCCAGATCGACGCTGCCACCATGACGCCCGCCGCAAAGCCGGTCAGGAAACGCTGCAGCCGGTCAGACAGATTTTTCTTCAGAAGATAGACGCAGGCAGCACCCAGAGATGTACCGATAAACGGTATGGCAATCCCAAGGACAGTTGATTTAATCACACTATTCAAGACAGGTCCTCCCTTCCGATCATACCCGATATCATTCAGATACCATTTCACCGGATCATATAAGCATCCGTGATCTCACCGCAGTCATCAGGTTTCGTCTTCCGAATAATCAAACTTTCCATCATTTTTTTCTTCCAGCGTTTTGATCAGATAATAAGCGCCTTCCGCATATGGTACGGAAATATCTTTCGCTGCGGCCTTCTTCATTAAAACGCCACAGAACATTTCAATTTCTGTATGACGCCCGGCATCCAGATCCTGAAGCGTCGAATAGCGGCTTGCCTTGCGGTAACCCATATGCGGCCTTTTCAGCGGTTCCATGGGATATCCATAAGCCGCTGCAACTGTCCGAACCTCATCTTCCAGCTTTCTGGAATAAGTCAGCAGATACCTGCTGTCTTCATAAGCTCCGATCCCAACACCCAGAATTGCCTGCGGCAGATTCATGGAAATATTGCGTGCAAATTTCATCCACTGCAGTTTCATAATGTCTGGAACAAAAGTGGTACGCACAGGTTTGTCAGCGAAAAAGGCTTCAATTGCCTCACATCGTTCCGTTTTTTCAGGCGTACTCTTCTCTCCGAATATCATGCCGATCGTGACCTCCGGATCAAAGACGATACCTGCCTCCGTTCGCATAGATGAAATTTTCATAAAGGCATTGACAATCTGACGTTCCGGAATGGCTGTCGCGATGATTTCTTCCGAATCAACACCGTTCAAAAGACTGATCACAATGGTATGATCATCTGTGACCGTCCGAATCTCAGACAGTGCTGAGGACAGTCCTGCATATTTTGTCGCGACCAGAAGCAGATCTGCTCCGTGCGCCTGCTGTGGTGTCTGTACATGTAACGGGAAATGTTCTCCGTTAATTACGATACCTTCGCGCAGAAGGCGTTCCCTGCGTTCTCCTTCTGCGACAACCATGAAATCATTACCCATACTTCCGGAAAGTCCCCGGATAAAATATCCGCCGATTGCGCCGGCGCCGATCAGCGCCACTGTTTTAATCTGCATGCTGATACTCATCTCTCAATGAAGAAACTCTCCTCTTCGCTCCTCTTTGTCCATATTTTTATATTTTATTTTTCGAGTGTCAAAAGGTCCTTATCACCACTTACAATATAAATTGCCTTTGCATCTACTGCGCATTCGAGGAATTTATTATCATCCGGATCACGACATATGTCTATCTTCGTTTGAGTATCAATAAGATTTATCATCATCTGAAATCTTGTAAGACCATTCGAGTCAAATCGACCGCCATATTTTTTCATAAGTCTATCTATTGTTTCGTGATACTCTTCCAGGATTTCGTTTGTAGCAAATGCATTAACATTTCCTGATGATATTGCTTCTAAAACCCGTCTTGGTGCCCCTCCAAAGAAAACACCTGATGCCACCACATTCGTGTCAATTACTATTTTCATCCGTGTTTTCCTTTACGAACATCTTTTATAACCTCATTGATATCATCTTCAGTAAGCCCCACAGAAGCAGCCCATTCCTGTGCTTCATCAAGACTTTTCTCAAATTCTTCTTCACTTGGCATCTTAACCGGCTTGATAACTAAAGTATCGCCAAACACCACATATGCCAACCTGCTGTCCCCAGCAGTTTCTGGTAAATCGCCAGGTCACTGTCCTTGAAGACATTGAAGATCACTTTCCTCATGCAGCTGTCCGGATGCTCGTCAAGCCACTGCTTTACTGTTGCGACTGCGATCTCTGCTGCCTTCTGTGGCGGGAACATGAATACTCCGGTTGAGATACAGCA
>Ga0256404_1012049_pt1 | contig 11363 bp, 19 predicted proteins | sample RumenRJG_01DNA_FD_185990 | JGI IMG/M metagenome (GOLD analysis project Ga0256404, IMG submission 185990) | Bovine rumen microbial communities from Lethbridge, Alberta, Canada - RJG_01 | ecosystem: Host-associated > Mammals > Digestive system > Stomach > Rumen | place: Canada: Alberta | collected... | reverse complement strand
ACTGTACCTGTGGCAATCGGTGGAACTTCATGGGTTCCTGAAATTCCTCAGGAAACGATAATTATTGACAAACTTGAAGAAATTGCAGGCATGAAAAACCGCCTGGAAGCTGCATTGGAAATGTTTTGTTTTATTGCAAGAACACAAATGTTTCTTGATGGAAATAAGCGGGGGGCACAGCTTATGTGCAATAAGATTATGATGGAAGATGATATAGGAATTTTTTCTATTCCGTATGACGAAATTGATACATTTAAGGAATTGCTTGTAGAATATTATGAAAGTAATGACGCCGAAAAAATCAAGCATTTTTTCAGAGAAAAATGTTTACTTTTAAATCCAAAATGGAGTCCAGCGGAGGAGTAAAATAAAATGAACAACACAGAGAACATTATGATCAGAAAATACGAAAAGGATGACCTTTCGGATCTGATCCGCATCTGGAATCAGGTTGTGGAAGACGGAGTGGCATTTCCGCAGGAAGAGTGTCTGGACGAAGTGGCCGGCACAGAATTTTTCGCACAACAGACTTACACAGCGGTGGCGGAGGACAAGGAGACCGGAAAAATATATGGTCTTTATATTTTGCACCCAAACAATGTTGGACGCTGTGGACATATCTGCAATGCAAGCTATGCGGTTGATCGGGATGCGAGAGGGCTGCACATTGGCGAAAAGCTGGTGAAGGATTGTCTTGTGCAGGGAAAAGCACATGGATACGGTGTGCTTCAGTTTAATGCAGTTGTGGCGTCCAATACGCATGCGCGCCATCTCTATGAGAGGCTCGGTTTTACACAGCTTGGTACGATTCCGGGCGGTTTTCGTATGAAAGACGGAACGTTTGAGGACATCTGTCCATATTTTCATGTGCTTTAGGAGAGTCGGAAAATGGAAAAAGATTTAACAACCGGAAGTGTACTGAAAAATATCGTATTCTTCTCGTTACCATACCTGCTATCCTATTTTTTACAGACGTTATATGGAATGGCAGATTTGTTTATTATTGGACAGTTCGATGGTGTTGCCAGTATTACCGCAGTTTCTGTGGGAAGCCAGGTTATGCATATGCTTACAGTTATGATCGTTGGTCTGGCAATGGGCGCAACGGTGACAATCGGCAAAGCGGTCGGCGGAAAGCAGATGGATCAGGCTTCTCTTGCGGTGGGAAATACAGTGACTTTGTTTATGGGAGTCGCAGGAACTGTTATGATCGTCTTGCTCTTGCTCGTGAAGCCGGTCGTGGCAGTTATGTCCACGCCGACAGCGGCAGTTTCCGGAACAATTACCTACCTGACCATATGCTTCATTGGAATTCCTTTTATTACGGCATACAATATTATCAGTTCGATTTTTCGCGGGCTGGGTGATTCCAAAAGCCCGATGTATTTTATTATCGTTGCCTGTGGGGCGAACATTTTGCTGGATTATCTGTTCATCGGAGGTCTGCACATGGGCGCAGCGGGAGCGGCACTTGGCACGACATTGTCACAGACGATCAGTGTTATCGTGGCATTGTGTGTAATCCGAAAAAAGCAGACCGGTATCCGGTTGCAAAAAAGCGATTTTAAGCTGCAGGGAACAACTATGGGACAGATTTTGCAAATTGGTATTCCGGTTGCATTACAGGATGGATTTATCCAGATTGCATTTATTGTGATTACGATCATCGCAAACCGGAGAGGTCTCAATGAAGCGGCAGCAGTTGGAATTGTTGAGAAAATTATCGGAGTAGTGTTCCTTGTGCCGTCGACAATGCTGTCTACGGTTTCTGCACTTTCTGCACAGAATATTGGCGCGGGCAAGCACGATCGGGCAACCGGAACGTTGCGTTATGCGCTTTTGATTACGGTCGGATACGGTATCGTGGTGGCCGTTGTGATGCAGTTTGTCAGTTACCATGTCGTTGGATTGTTTACAGATGATACCGTGGTTGTCCGTCTGGGAGACCAGTACCTGCGATCTTACATCTGGGATACGATTTTTGCAGGAATCCATTTTAGTTTCAGTGGTTATTTTTGTGCATATGGTTTGTCTGCAATATCCTTTATACATAATGTATTGTCTATCTTGTGTGTACGAATTCCCGGAGCATATCTGGCATCTGTTTATTATCCGGACACGTTGTATCCGATGGGACTTGCGGCACCGGGCGGTTCGCTGATTTCTGTATTAATATGTGTGATCGCATTTGTGGTGATGAAAAAGAGGAGGCATGTCTGAAAAATGGAGTTACGTGTACTGCGCTATTTTTTGATGGTCGCAAAGGAGCAAAGTTTTACCAAAGCGGCAGAACAGTTAAATATTACGCAGCCAACGCTCTCCCGGCAGCTTGCAGCGCTTGAAGATGAACTTGGGGCAAAGTTGTTCAACCGGGGCGGACACAGCATTACGCTTACCAATGAGGGATTACTTTTAAAACGGCAGGCACTGGAAATCGTCGACTTAGAGGAAAAAATCCTTAGCGATTTTAAAGGCAATACCGAGTCGGTAGAAGGAAAAATCACGATCGGCTGCGGAGAATTTCTGGCAGTGGAAGTGCTTGCAAAAATTTGTAAAAATTATAAAGAGAAGTATCCGCTGGTGCAGTTTGGTATTCATACAGGGACAGCAATATCTCAGAAATGATGAATAAATGCTTTTGAGGCATAGAATAACATACTATATGGGTATTAGACATAATTACATAAAGCGTCCTATAATGAATGTGTAAGATTGATTGGAAGATCTTGCACATTTTTCTTTTGAAGATAAGAATATTATCTGTTTTACAGGAGGTATCAAACATGAAAAAAAGACTGGTAGCATATTTCAGTGCAAGTGGAGTAACGAAAAAAACAGCAGAGATGGTAGCAGAAGCAGCCGGAGCGGATCTGTACGAAATTACACCGAAGGTACCATATACGAAAGCGGATTTAAACTGGATGGACAAAAAAGCCAGAAGTACGGTTGAGATGAATGACAAGAAATTCCGGCCGGAACTGGGCGGAGACGAGATTGATATGTCCGCATATGATGAGATTCTTGTGGGATTCCCAATCTGGTGGTATGTTGCACCGACCATTATCAATACATTTCTTGAGAAATACGATTTTTCCGGTAAAAAGATTATTTTGTTTGCAACATCCGGTGGAAGCGGATTTGGCAATACAGTAAGCGAACTTCAGCCATCTGCACCAGATGCACAGATTGTGGAAGGAAAACTGCTGAATCGAATGAGTAAGCAGGAAATCAGTGAATGGGTGAAAACGCTGTAAAGATTGTATAGAAACAGCATAGTAGTTAACAATTATAGGAAGAGGAGTGTAAGAAATTATGGCAAAGATTACACAGACTGCAGGAAGAAATGCTCTCGGTGAATTTGCACCGGAGTTTGCACATTTTAATGACGATGTTCTTTTTGGTGAGAACTGGAACAATCAGGATATTGATGTAAAAACAAGAAGTATCATCACTGTTGTGGCTTTGATGGCACAGGGGATCACGGATTCTTCTTTGAAGTTCCATTTACAGAACGCAAAGGATCATGGCGTGACCCAGAAGGAGATCGCTGCAATCATTACACATGTGGCATTTTATGCAGGATGGCCGAAGGGCTGGGCAGTCTTTAACCTCGCAAAAGAAGTGTGGGCTGTAAATGAGGGAGACCTTCCATATGAAGATGAAGCAATGCGTGCACATGCAAAAGAGATGGTATTCCCGATTGGTGCGCCAAACGACGGATTCGCACAGTATTTTTCAGGAAAAAGCTTCCTTGCACCGGTTTCAACCAGTCATCTTGCCGTGGAAGTACCGGGCGAGGAAACCTCCAATGAGTGGTGCGAGCCGGTATCGGATGAAGAGTACGCAAAATTGAAATAATAGTGTCAAATAACAGGAGGACATATATGTACAATCATACAATCACATTAAACAACGGAGTAAAAATTCCACAGTTGGGACTGGGTACTTGGTTTATCGATGACAGCAAGGTGGCAGATGCGGAGAAAGCAGCGGATTCCCGGTTTACGGAGGAAAATTATAAGATGAAAAACCCATATATTATCTGTCATATGATGATTTCCATTGACCACGGAACTGGAGATGGCAGAACCAGGCGAATTTATTCCAAAGAAGAATGACATCTATGGACAGGAAGGCTTCTCAAAAAAGGTAGATGCTGCTGGATACGAGGCAATCGTAGAGAAATTATGTTGAGATTATACCCGAATGGGATTATTGTAATGAAAATCTATTGAAATTATACCCGAACGGGATTATATATAATTAATATGAGCATAATTGGAGATTATATAAAAGAGGAAAGAAAAAAAGCAGGTTTGACGCAGGAAGAGTTTGCATTTCGTTCCGGTCTGGGACTTCGATTTGTAAGAGAACTGGAACAGGGGAAGGAAACTGTGCGTCTGGACAAGGTCAATCAGGCACTTGCAATGTTTGGATGAGAGGCAGTACCGGGGCGGAAAGGAAGGTAAAAAATGGAATTTACATTAGCCAAAATAGAAGATTTTAATGAGGTACAAAACCTGTATTGGAATTTGATAGATCAAAGTAAAGATGAGCCTTCATTTCCAGACTGGAAGAAGGGGGAACATCCATCGCCGGAGCTGATTATGGACAGTATTAAGCAAGAACATTTGTATGTTCTAAAAGATGAAGGCATTATAAAGGCGTGTGCAATATGCAATTGTCTTGCAAATAAAGAATATGAAAGTGTATCCTGGCAGGTGAAAGACAAGGGAAACAATGTATGGATATTACATGCGCTCGCTGTAGGATACGAATATCGTAATCAGGGCTTTGGTACGATACTTGTAAGGCATATTTTGTCGCAGGCACAGAAAGAAGGAATCGAAGCAATTCATCTTGATGTGATAGATAAAAATACAGTTGCAGATAAGTTGTATGAGAAGTTAGGTTTCAAATATATCAGCACAGAAAATATATTTTATGAAGTTGTAGGAAACAGAGAATTTAGAATGTATGAATATACTTTCGATGAAAAAGAGCAGTGGTAGATAAGGTAAGTACAGTGAAAAAATATTGTCGGATATGAAATTCTCAAAACGCAAATGGAACAGGTGTTAAAAAAATAGAAGCGGATCAACCAGACAAAATTTTTACCATTGATGGGGGATGTGATACAGATTTTCCAGCCATTTCCTGTATAAGTGAGAAATACAAAGATAAATTAAAAATTCTGTATTTTGATGCACATGGAGATATTAATTCACTGGAAGAATCGGAAAGTAAATTATTTTATGGGATGCTGCTTCGCTGTCTGCTCAAAGGTTCGGAAAGCTCGGCATTTCCTATTGTGAAATATGGGATAACGCCGGAGCAAATGAATTGTTGGAATATTTGATTCAATATGGAATGGATTTATAGAAAAACAAAATTTAGAATTGGTGGAGGAATGAGAAGTAACGCAGTGGGATAATAATTATCCCGCGCAGAAATTTTGGAAGAAAGCTGTTTCTGAATATACAAATGGGCAGTATAAGGAGTATTCTTCTGCGGAAAATGAGGTAGTTGGTCTTGTATTTTTGAATTAAGTTTCGATAGTGTCAAGTTATCATAGAAAACTTGACATGTAGGGGCAATGCGTCAAGGATGCATTACAATCATCAGTCTATTTGCTAAAAGCAAATTTATCTTAAAGAAGAGAGTTTCTTTCTTGCATTCCTATGAAAAATTCGATTTGTAGTACCAAAGTTTGAAAAAATGAAATATGGCCCTACTTTTTTAGGCATTATTGAAGAAAACAATGTGAAAAGTGGCACTAAAGAAAGAAGAATGCTTAAAGTAGTACTACTTTTCCAAAATAAAGGTTCGAAAAATCCTCAAAAAGTGGTACTAAATTACATAAAGTAAAACAAATGGTCCTATTTTATGGAAAGCAGGTGTCATTTCAGAAAAAGGATTACATTTCATAGTCAGAAAGGAGGGCCAATAGATGAAAATTTTGGAAGCAGAGTATAAAACATACACCTTTTTGAAAGTAATGAATGATGAAGGACAGATCATTGCTTCGATCAGAGGACGGATTGAGGACGGAAATCACCGCGTATTCAATGAAGAGTCTGTGAATTGGATGCAGGGAATCAAATGCTTAAAAGGATGCGGTGCGTCGATAGAGGATATTCAGGAGTATTGCCGCTTGTGCCGGCTGGAAGAATCGGAGGAAAACCTGCGGGCACGCTACGTCATCATACAAAAGCAACGGGATGAGGCATATAAGCGGGTGAAGGAAGCCAAAGCTACTGCGAAATATATGGATGATAAGGTCGCACATTATGAAGCAATTCTTGCCGGACTGGCGCCGGATGACACGAATCCAAAAAACTGGACAGCAAAGAACAGACCGAAACATTAAGTAAGACAGATTTTGATTCGAGGGGATTAAAATGAAAGATGGGATTGAATTCAAAGATACGATTACAGCAGAGGATTGGGAAGAAAATTGTTAGATCAGGTAGTTGCAGATTTGAAAGATTTTTCTGTCAGTAATGTAAAACTGGCATGTAGTTTATATGCCAATCCCGGAAAAGAAACATTTTATGAGAAATTTGGATTTCAAAAACTGCCAAATGATAAATATGGATATGGGATGCTGCTTGAGTTATCGTGAAGAGCAGGAGGGGAATATGTGGAAGGAAAAATCAAAAGGTAAGGAAAAATATGAAATTTCACAAAGCAGCAGAGCACCTTTATACGCATTGTGGATTTCATTTTGTCGAAGCGAAAGATATGTTTTATGAAGATACCGGGTGGATAGAGTACAAAATGTTTGAGATGAATTTGTAAAGCCGGAACAAAAGATTGTACATAAACTGGTTAATGAGGGTTGGCTTTTGGGGAGCACATACAATCATTCTTGGTTGGTATAATGATGAAGAAAGCGTAAAAAGTGAAATGGAAGCTATTGTCAAAGCGATGGATCAGAAAAAAAGGACATACAAACTTAAATACTTTACGGCTGTTGAGTTTAAAGGAATCTTTGGGCAGGTTCGTAGAAAATAATTAATATGATCAGAAAATTAAAAAAAGCAGATATCAACAGAGTTACAGATCTGTGGTTGGATACAAACCTTAAAGCTCATGAGTTTATTACTTTTCAATACTGGAAAAATAATTATGATGCAGTGAAGGAAATGCTGCCACAGGCAGAAGTCTATGTGTATGAAAATGACAATAAAATACAAGGGTTTGTAGGTTTAAACGATGAATATATAGAAGGAATTTTTGTTTCGGATGAAATGCAGTCACGGGGGATAGGAAAACTTTTACTGGATTTTGCAAAAGAGAAACGAATGAAATTACATTTAAACGTGTACCAAAAGAACATACGCGCAATAAATTTTTATCAGAGAGAAGACTTTGAAATCCGGGGCGAAGGTTTGGATGAAGCTACCGGGGAAAAAGATTATGAGATGATATGGCAGCACAAATAAAATTGTATTTTAATTCGAAGGAGGTATAGAACAGTGAATATCCATGAATTCGGAAAAGAAAATGAGAAAACAATCTTGTTGATTCATCCTTCTGTTGTCAAATGGGATTACTTTGAATATGTGATTCCTCTGCTACAGAAAAATTATCACCTGTTGGTTCCGGCACTGCCCGGTTATGATTTTGAGAATGACAGCGATTTTACCAGTGTGGAACAGATTGCGTTAGAATTGAACAGCTGGCTTAAGGCAGAAGGTTATACTAAATTATATGCAGTATATGGTTGTTCCATGGGAGGCTCTATTGCATTGATGGTAACCATGGGACAAATGATTAAGATAGAGCATTGTATCATGGATGGTGGAATTACACCTTATCAGTTACCATGGATTGTAACACGCTTTATAGCACTGAAGGATTATCTGATGATGATGCTTGGAAGGACAGGCGGTGTAGGGTTACTGGAAAAAGCATTTGCAACAGATGACTATTCCAAAGAAGATTTGCAGTATGTGGCAGATGTTCTGAGACATTGCAGCAGGAAAACATTATGGAGAACTTTTGATTCCTGCAATAATTATGAAGTCCCTAAACCGGTCCCGCAAGTAGATACACTGATTCACTACTGGTATGCCAAAGGGGAGGAAAGAGAGCGAAAACAGGATATAGCCTATATGAAACGTAAATTCCCTCAGACAAAGTTTGAAGTATTACCCGAATTGGGACATGCAGGACTGGTTTTACTTAAACCGGAATTGTTTGTGGAAATGATGGAAAAGATAATGAATGTAAAAAATGCGGAAATACTACAAAATACTATATAAAAAAATGCGGAAATGTGCTAAAATTGAAAAATAAAAAATGCGGAAAAGAGAAAGTGCAATGTTTAAACGTAAAATATATAGTAAAATGCAAGAATGGAAAAAAGATTCAAATGGGAAGACCGCTCTTTTAATTGAAGGTGCAAGACGAATCGGTAAATCAACTGTAGTTGAAGAATTTGCAAAAAATGAATATGAAAGTTATATATTGATTGATTTTTCAAGAGCATCAAAAGAAACCAAAAAACTTTTTGAAGATGTTTCAGATTTGAATTTTTTATTTCTGCAGTTGCAATTGCAATATAAAGTAGATTTGCAAGAAAGGAATTCAGTAATCATATTTGATGAAGTTCAACTTTGTCCGGCAGCACGTCAGGCAATTAAAGCCTTGGTTGCAGATCATCGATATGATTATATTGAAACAGGATCACTTATTTCAATCAAGAAAAATGTGAAGGATATTTTAATTCCCAGTGAGGAAAGAAAAATCAGTATGTATCCAATGGATTATGAGGAATTTTTATGGGCAATTGGAGATACAGCAACATTTTCACTATTAAAAAAATGTTTTGATATGAATCAGGGATTAGGAGATGCAATTAATCGTAAGCAATTAAGGCAATTTCGTCTATATATGCTGGTTGGTGGAATGCCACAGGCGGTGTCAACTTATATTGAAACGAACAATTTTAGAAAAGTAGATGAGATAAAAAGAGATATCCTGAATTTGTATGAAAGTGATTTTGCAAAAATTGATCCGACAGGACGTTTAGCAATGCTATTTGATGCGATTCCAGCCCAGTTAAATAAAAACGCAGCCAGATATCAGACGAGTAGTGTGTTAAATGGCGAGAAACAAGACAAAATATTAGAACTGATTGCAGAACTAAAAGATTCAAAGACCGTAATGGTTGCATATAATACAAATGATCCAGATGCCGGTATGTCCAATACAAGGGATTTATCAAAATTTAAACTATTCTTAAGTGATACGGGTCTGTTTGTAACATTAATGTTTAAGGACAAAGATTTCACAGAAAATGAGATTTATCAGAAGCTGTTAAATGATAAATTAAGTGTGAATTTAGGATATTTATATGAAAATATTGTAGCTCAATGTCTGGCCTCAAATGGAAATGAATTATTCTATCACACAATTATGAATAAAAATTCCAAACATAATTATGAAATAGATTTTATTTTGGCAAGAAAGAATAAAATAGTTCCAATAGAGGTTAAATCGTCAGGATATAAAACACATAGATCACTTGATGTGTTTACAGAAAAGTATTTGGGAAGAATATTAAAGAGATATTTAGTTTATACGAAAGATATGAGTAAGGAGCAGGATATTTTTTGCATACCAGTTTACATGGTGCCATTTTTATAAAAATCGTTACGAGCGATATTTAAACTGGAGAATAAAATGAAATAGAGGAAAGACATGATGAAAATAAGAGATGCCAATTCAAAAGATTTTGAGCAGATTATGAAAATCTACAAATATGCGCAGGACTATATGATACAATCCGGAAATCCTACACAAATGGGGTATGTGCACTGTTTGAAGGTGCAGACCCTACATATGAACATATTGAAGACGGCAACTGGCTGAATGATGAACCGTATCTTACGATTCACAGACTTGCCGGGGATGGTCAGGAGCATGGTCTGTTTCAATGTGTGGCGGATTACTGTAAAAATATTTCTCAGAATATCAGAGTGGATACCCATGCAGATAATCGGATCATGCAAAGAAGCTTTGTTGGGAATACAACCGTACGGCGCCAGATGAGCAGGACAGACGCAGAGCTATATTGCAGGAACTGTTAGGAACCTGTTCGCCAATGACAGGGATTGAACCGGATTTTCATTGTGATTATGGATTTAATATACATATGCATGGTCTGGTTGTTATCAATTATAATTGTGTAATTCTGGATACTTCTCCGGTGAACATTGGCGCGGGTTCTGTCATCGGTGCTGGAAGCGTGGTAACACATGATATTCCGTCAGGCGTAATTGCGGCCGGGGTACCATGCAAAGTGATCCGGCCGATTACAGAAAAGGATAAGATTGCACAGACAGAAATTCTATTTTAAGGAGAAACTATATTGGTTAGATAAGTTTATGAAAGTGAATTAAGAGACCTGCTGGAATTAGATTTGCATTTGCATGAAAGTACAATCCCGGAAATGTCAGAGCATTTAAGTAAAACATGGAAAACCTAAAATATCCTTGTAAAATGATAAAAAATCGATAGAATAAAAGTAAGAGAAGATGGTGGAAGGAGGTATGGCTATGCCACAGGTAATGCAGAATCTGATACAACAGTATGTGATAGAGATAAAGAAAATATATGGATTACATTTGCGGAAAGTGATACTTTATGGTTCCTATGCAAGAGGAGACTTTCGATCAGATTCAGATGTAGATATTATGATATTACTGGATATGACAGATATGGAATTAAAACAATATGGAGATCAATTATCGTATATGACATTTGATTTTAATATGGATCATGATTTAGATATAAAACCAATTGCCAAGAGTGAATCACATTTCGAAAAATGGGTGACAAATTATCCTTTTTATGCAAATATTAATAAGGAGGGAGTGGTATTGTATGGGGCAGCTTAATGAAAATAAAGGTACTAGAGAAGATCTTGCCCGTTATCGAATAACCACGGCAAAAGAAGATTTAAAAGCAGGACAGATATTATTGGATGCTGACGAATATAGAGGGGCAAATAATAGAGCATATTATGCTATTTTCCATGCAATTAACGCAATTCATGCATTAGATGGAAACGGGTATAAGCGTTATAAGGACGCAATTGCGAATTTTAACAAGCAATATGTCAAAACGGAAATATTTCCAAGGGAAATTGGAAGAAAAATCAGTAAGGCAGAAGAAATACGTCATGCAAGTGATTATGATGATTTTTATATAGCGAGTAAATCAGAAGCAGATAATCTTATTTCAATAGCAAATGATTTAAGGGTCAAAAGGTATTCCAGCAAGGATACCGTATAAACATAAATTTGTACCTTGAAAACTTCACATAAATGAGGATTTTGTCAGCCATAAGT
>Ga0256404_1012045_pt1 | contig 11366 bp, 11 predicted proteins | sample RumenRJG_01DNA_FD_185990 | JGI IMG/M metagenome (GOLD analysis project Ga0256404, IMG submission 185990) | Bovine rumen microbial communities from Lethbridge, Alberta, Canada - RJG_01 | ecosystem: Host-associated > Mammals > Digestive system > Stomach > Rumen | place: Canada: Alberta | collected... | reverse complement strand
TAACCGACAATTTTTGAGGTGAAGAATCTTACAAGGACAAGACCACAATGAGATACTTCGGTCGTTCATATCTTGCTAATGAACTCCACAATAACAAGTTAACTGTGTAAAATTTACTTAAATTAAAAATATGCATAATATCGTTTTAACATGAAAGGAAAATAAATAAATAAATCATAAGATAGTAGTCCAAATAACCAACCTGACCATAAAAAAAGAGGTTGTCCATGCTTTTTGGAACAACCTCTTTTAAATTATCTGATTTTATTTACAAATTAGTAAATAACAGTTAATTCATCACCAGGGTTCAATGCTGAATCATTGATTGAACTTGGAAGGATTAAGTATCTAACTTCATCACCAAATTCATAAACAACACCGAATACACCGCTAGCTGCTAATTCAACGATGTTAACAACACCTTTACCAACAGTTACGAAACCGTTACCAAAGCTTCTTAAACCAGCTTTTGGTTGAAGTGAAAGAGTGTTAGCAAAAGTATTTGACAAGTTGTCGCTTACTAATTGTTCACCACCGTTTGAAACAACATTACCTGCTGCAGAAATTGATCTACCTGCAACACCGCCAACTCTACCTACAGCAGAAAGAGGAGATGCAAATAATCTTGCAACAAAGTTTGTTCTCTTATCTGTGTTAGCTGTAGCACTTGTAATGTTTCTAGGGAAGTCTACAGATGTTGAACCGTCTTTGATTGAAAGGAATTTAACCTTCATATATCCAGGGTTTTTAACACCAGGACGGCTGATTTCTACAACTTCACCTTTTACTTGAGCGCCTGCTTCAAAGCATGTTCCGCCTACAGTTGCTTTATCTTGTAATACTGCATAGAAGTAATCTCCAATGTTAGAGTGTCTAGCATCAACTCTTTGAGACATTTTAACTTTTAAGTAAGTTGGTTTGTATTTTGCATTAGAGAATTTTGAATTGTATAAGTAATTTTCTTGTAATGCGCAAACTAAGTAAGCAACTTGTTCTTTTGTTAAGTATTTGTCTGAAGCTACAGTTTTTTGATCAGGAACATCATTTAATAAGCCGGAAGCCATAACTTCTTTTGTAGGAGCTATAGCCCAATTAGGAATTTGTTCCATTTTGTAGCCGTTTAAAGTAGGTAAAGTTTTGCTGTTATCAGTTTTAACATCAATTAATTGAGCCAAAGTAGCAAAAACTTCTGCTTTTGTGATAGGTTGATCAGGACGGAAGTTTCTGTCAGGATAACCAATCATAACGCCTTCATTTAAAGCTTTATCAATCCATGATTTTGCCCAATAAGCATCAGTAATATCTTTGTATTGGTATTTAGGTGTAGATTCATGAAGTTTTAAACCTTCTGCCAATACAACTGCCATTTCTGAACGTAAAATAGGCATTTTAGGGTTCCAAACACCTTTAGCGTTTGCTTTTAAGATAGCTAAAATATCTTTAGCTTCTGAATCAATAATAACATCTTTTCTGTTCTTTAAAGACATTACATCTTCTGATTTTAACAATTTGTCTCCTACAACGTAAACGCCGTTGCCTTCAGTAGACTGGATTTGTTGACCAAACATTGTCGGATGTGCGTATGCTTCTGTTTTTGTAACGTCTGCAGCAAAAGCAGCTGATGTTACCATTAAAGCTACGACAGTCGCAAATAATGATTTGAATAATTTCATTGTCGTTTTCTCCTTTTTTATTCGACCATACTACTACTACTTTACAATCTTTTTCAAATCGATTATATATAAAAGACAAATAAAATACAACAAATATATATTTTTTTGTATTTATAAAACTTTACGATTATTTTGTTTAAATGGTCTTTTTAAATGCAAAATCAAATAAAAATACAAAATTTTTACTTCTATCTTATAAAACAAAAATTTTACTTGACATATATTTTTGAACCTATTAAAATAAAGAAGTTAATAATTTGCCGGCATAGCTCAATGGTAGAGCAACGGTTTTGTAAACCGTAGGTTGTAGGTTCGATTCCTATTGCCGGCTTTTTTATTTCTTTTTTTATTTTTAGCATGCCTTTGTGGCGCAGAGGTAGCGCACTCCCTTGGTAAGGGAGAGGCCACGGGTTCAAATCCCGTCAAAGGCAATTTGTTGTTTTGCTTTATTAATGTATTCAAATTGACATTAAACTTTGTCATGCTGAGGGAATATAATGACCGAAGCATTTCAAGCAAATTAAATTGTTAAATATCCTAGTTATTTGTTTTTATATTCGCAGTTTGTTTTTGAGATGTTTTAAGAGTATCTGTATAATGTCCTGCAAATACTGCTGCAACTGCACCATCTGCAGCGGCTGTTATAACTTGTCTTAATGGTGTTGTTCTTACATCTCCGACAGCATAAACACCTGCTTCTGAGGTTTGCATTTTTTCATCAGTTACTATAAAACCGCTTTTATCCTGTTGTATTTGACCGTTAAATAATTCTGTATTTGGTAATATTCCTATATATGGAAATATACCGCTTACTTCAAGAACAGAAGTTTCTTCCGTTTTTACATTTTTTATTTTTAATGATTTAACGGTGTCATCACCGATAATTTCTTCGACAACACTATCAAATATAAATTCCAATTTATCATTTTTAAAAGCACGTTCTTGAACTATTTTATCGGCTCTTAATTCATCACGTCTGTGGATAAGGTAAACTTTAGAAGCAAATCTTGTTAAGTACATTGCTTCTTCAACAGCTGCATTTCCTCCTCCTGCAACGGCAACAACCTTATCTTTATAAAAAGCACCGTCGCATACTGCACAATAACTAACTCCTCTACCTATAAATTCTTCTTCTCCTTTTACCCCAAGATGTCTTGGCTGTGCACCTGTTGCAATGATAATAGCATCTGCTGTAAACTCTCCATTTAAAGTTTTTACAACTTTTTTATCACCTGTTAGATTTACACTCTGTATTTCTTCCATAGGAAATTTATTTATTCCAAACATATCAGCATGTTCTTCAAAATTTTCCATTAAATCATATCCGCCAATGCGTTTAAATCCCGGATAGTTTTCCAATTCAAGATAATTGCTTGGTTGTCCGCCAAACATGCTTTTATCTATAATTGCGGTTTTTGCAGAACTTCTTGCAGCATAAACTGCAGCACTCAAACCGGCAGGGCCTCCACCTAAAATAATAATATCAAAATTTTTACCGTCATCCATTTTTTATAACTCCTCAAATTTATTAAAATATATTCATCCCCGATACTTTTTTGCCATATAATTTGTATACGGCTTTTTTACTTTTAATAATATATCTTGTATCTTCTTCTATTAATTGCTCAAGAATTATTGTGTTTTCCCCCGTAAAAGTTGTACCGTCAACATTTAATTTAATGCTCACAGTGTCAGTTACTTTGTAGTTACCGTCTTTTTGAGTGTGATAAAAGGTAACATCTCTATAACTGACATCATTTAAATATACCTCGGCGATTGCTCCCGTCATAGGATTTCTTAATTCTATGACGTTACCACTCCTGCGTAAGTTCCAAAAATCAGCAGTATTTTTTTTAAAATTTTTTGGATAATTTGTTTCTTCAAGCTCGGATACTACTTGCCAGCTTCCAAATAATTCTTTAGGCACCATATCAATCTTTGATACCGTGCCTTTAAGAACATATTTTTCATCTGCATTTACCGTATATGGTAAAATTATACAAAACAATAGTATTAATAAAAATAATTTTTTCTTCATTAAATTTTATATTACAGCCATTTTTTCTTCAAGAACTTTAGCAGATTCTTCATAACCTGCACGTCCCATCAATGCATAAGTGTAATTTTTAGCTTGTTCAACTCCCGGTTGATTGAATGTGTTTATGTTGTATAATTCACCGGCAATAGCAGTTTGAACTTCAAACATATAAAGAAGTTGAGCCACATTATAAGGTGTAATTTTCGGAATACTTATTGTAACTGTAGGACGTTTGTAATCAGATAATGCAACACGTGTAGAATCTGCTTCTGCATTAATTAATTGATTAATTGTCTTTCCGCCTAAATATCCGATACCTGTGTATTCAAATATTTTTGGTATTTCAAGAGTTTTATCAAATTCTTCAACTCTGATAAAGTTAATTAACTTGTTGTTAGGTCCTTCGTTGTAAAGTTGAATTTGAGAGTGTTGATCAGTTGCACCCAATGCCTTAATTGGTGTAGGACCTATGTGTACTTTTTTACCCTTTAGGTTTTCTTCTTTTCCTAAGGATTCTGCCCATAATTGTGTATACCAATCGGAAACGTATTTCAATCTGCTTGAATAAGGCATCATAACAGATAAATTTTTATCTTTTTTTGTATCCATTAAATAGTGAATTAAAGCATTTTGAGCAGCAATGTTATTATGAATATCGGTATTTTTTAATTCTAAATCCATATCTTTAACACCGTTCATCATATCTTCAATATCAATACCTACAAGGGCGAACGGTAACAAACCAACAGCTGAAAATACAGAGAAACGTCCGCCAACATCATCAGGAACTACAAATGTTTTGTAACCTTCTTGATCTGCTAATTGACGTAAAATACCTGTTTTTTGGTCTGTAGTTGCTACGATATTGTTTCTGTATGCATCACCTAATTGTTGTTCAAGTCTTGCTTTAACAATCATATATTGGGACATTGTTTCTGCAGTAGAGCCGGATTTTGTAATTACGTTAACCAATGTTTTACGCAAATCCAGCATATCTAACAAACCGGTAATTTGGTCAGGATCGATATTATCAAGGAAGAATATTCTAGGCATTCCGTTTCTTTGTTCAGGTGATAACAGATTCCAATATGGTTTTAATAATGCTTCTGTTACAGCTATTCCGCCAAGAGCAGAACCGCCTATACCTAAAACAAGTATATTTTCATATTTGCCTTTTACTTGTGCTGCATATTCTTTAACATACCAAACTGTTTCTTCATTATAGCCAAGATTCATCCATTGTAACCATTGTCCTTGCTTGTCTTTTCTTTGGTTTAAATCTTTGATAATTCTTTCAATATCACCTTTGTGATTATCAAATTCTTTTTCTACGTTTAAACCGTGTTCTTTGCCAATAATTTGTGCATCAACATGTTTGTAATTTAATGTAACCATACTGCTTCTTCTCCGTATATCTTTTATTATATCAATTATAACCTAATGTTTAATCATACGTAAATAAAAATTACTCAATAGTGAGAGCATTTCAATTGTACTATTTACATTTTCAAATTCAAATATTAATTTGTGCAAATGTAACAAAACTTAGAATATTAATAATAAATAAATTTTTATGTTGTATTGAGAATTAAAATAGTTAAACTTGCTTAATATTATTTTTATGTTTTAATATAATTACAGAAGAAAAACTTTTTCTTCGAGTCTAACGAAAGCAGGACAATTTTATTGTCAAAAAGAATTACATTAGCTAAATTTTCAGGGTTTTGTTACGGAGTAAAGAGAGCTGTAACAACAGTTAAAAAGTTGAAAGTTGAAAATCCTGATAAAAATATATATGTTTTAGGTGAGCTTATACACAATTCAGAAGTTATAAATGAATTGGATAGTTTGGGTATAAAAACTGTTTATGAAATTCCGAAAGATAAAAACGGAATTTGTGTAATAAGAAGTCATGGTGCATCACCTGAAGTAATAGAACAAATAAAAACAAGCGGGTTGGAATTAGTTGATTTAACATGTCCTGACGTTAAAAAGGTGCAGCAGCATGCTATAAAATTAGCACAGGAAGGTGATTTTCTTGTTATAGTAGGTAAGGCGGAACATCCGGAAGTTATTGCAATAAAAGCAAATGCTGAACAATATAGTGATAAAATTTTTGTAGCAAGTGAAGTTTCACAGCTTGAGAAAGTAAAAGAAGCAATAAAATCTCATAAAAAAGTTGGTGTTGTTGTTCAAACAACACAAAGAATAGAAACATTACAGAGTATTTTAGATTACCTTACGACTATTTCAAAAGAAATACATCTGGTAAATACGATTTGTCAGAGTACATCAATGAGACAGGAAGAAGCAAGAGAACTTGCAAGAGAAAATGATTTAGTTATTGTAGTAGGTTCAAAAAAGAGTGCAAATACATCTCACTTGGCGGAAATTCTAAAAGATATAACTCAAACAATTCATATTGAAAGTGATAATGAATTAGATGATTACATAAATACAATTAATAAATCAGAAAATATTGCTATAACAGCAGGTGCGTCAACACCGCAATTTATAATTGACAGAGTATACACAAAAATAAAAGGAGGTCATGAATGACAAATACAGAAGAAACAAAATTTGAAGATTTTGAAGCATTATTGAACGATACTTTATCTAAGACATACACAGTTGCAGATATAGTAGAAGGAACAATTATCAAAAAAGAAAACAACGGTTATCTCGTAAGCGTAAAGGGTGCTAAGACAGAAGCATTCTTACCTGAAAAAGAAATTTCAAACAATGACGAAGTATCAGAAGATTTGCAAATAGGCGACATCAGAGAATTTTACGTATTAAAAGAAGAAAATGATGATGATGCTATGCAATTATCATTAAAGAGAATTGCTTATGCTCAAGCTTGGGCTCAATTAAATGATGCTAAAAATGTTGATGATACAATCCTTGCAAAAGTTGTATCTATAGTTAAAGGCGGAGTTTTGGTTGATGTAGCAGATTTGAAGGGCTTTATTCCGTCAAGTCAATTAAGAACAGGAGTTCCATTTGAAGGTCTTGTTGATACAAAAATTGAAGTTAAAGTATTAGAAGCTGATCCTAAGAAAAATAAACTTATCTTATCTCAAAGATTAGCAGTAGCAGAACAACGCAGTCAAGTTGTTGATGATATTCTTTCAAACTTATCTGAAGAACAAATAGTAAAAGGTAATGTTGTAAGAATAACTGATTTTGGTGCATTCGTTGATATTAATGGAATTGACGGTTTGTTACCAATATCTGAAATTTCTTGGCAAAGAATTAAACATCCGTCAGATGTTTTGGCTTTAGGTGATGAAATAGAAGTGAAAATTATCAAAATTGATAACGAATTAAAAAGAATCAGCTTAAGCTTAAAGAGAATGACAGAAAACCCTTGGCAGCAAATTGAAGGTCAATTTGAAGAAGGACAATTAGTAAAAGGAACAGTTAACAAAGTTGCAACATTTGGAGCATTTGTAAATATATTTCCGGGTGTTGAAGCATTGCTTCCTATAGCTGAAATGGACGGTGAAAACCCTAATCCGTTTAATTTATACAAAGCAGGTGATGAAATTGAAGTTTTAATTAAAAAATTCACACCTCAAGAACACAGAATAGCTTTAAGCGTTAAAGATATTCAAAAATAAGAATATTAAACATTTCACGTAATTTATAAGCAAAAACTTATTGAAATATTTTTTTCAATAAGTTTTTGTTTTTGTGTATAATTTTAATAAGTAATACAATACAAAAAGGAATAAAAATGAAAGTATTATTGATAAATGGAAGTGCAAATTTAAACGGATGTACTTATACTGCTTTGAATGAAGTTCAAAAAGCTTTAAACGAAAATGAAATTGAAACAGAAATAATATCATTAGGTAATAAGCCGATACGAGATTGTATGGGTTGTTGTACATGCAGACAAAATGGCGGAAAATGTGTATTTGATGATGACATAGTTAATGTAATAGCTAAAAAAGCTGAACTTGCAGATGGTTTTGTATTTGGTTCACCTGTTTATTATGCACATCCATCCGGAAGATTGATTTCTGCAATGGATAGAATGTTTTATTCACATGGTTCGGCATTTTCTTACAAGCCGGCAGCGGCAGTCGTATCTGCCAGACGTGCAGGCACAACTGCTAGTTTGGATGCAATAAATAAACATTTTGGTATAAATAATATGCCTATTGTTTCATCAGGTTATTGGAATATGGTTCATGGTAATACTCCTGATGAAGTAATGAAAGACGAAGAAGGTATTCAGGTAATGCATGTTCTGGGAAATAATATGGCATGGTTAATCAAGTGTATTGAATATAGTAAAAAGAACGGTCTGTATCATCCCGAATCAGTTCAAAAAATAAAAACCAATTTTATAAGATAAATACAGTATATAAATATAGAAGTAAAAACTATAGCAAGTTTAACTATAACTTGTGAAAATTCTTGTTTAAGTTAAAATAAAATTATAATAAATTTGAAATTTTGGTAATTTATGGAAACACTTACATCAGCCGAGAGTATAAAAGATATAGTAAAAGATTGTAATTTACAGCATGTTGCAATTATTATGGATGGCAACAGACGTTGGGCAAAATTGCACAATTATCCGTCTGCCGTAGGACATAAACAGGGTGTTAGTGCTTTAAAGAAAACTGTTCAAGCGTGTGATGATTTTGGTATAAAATATTTAACTGTTTATGCTTTTTCAACTGAAAATTGGAACAGAAAGCAGGAAGAAGTTGATTTTTTAATGGATTTATTTGTTAAGACTCTTAAAAACGAATCAAAAGAACTTCATGAAAAAAATGTAGTTATTGATTTTATAGGAGATTTAACAAAATTAAAACCTGCATTACAGGATGTGTTAAACTACTCAAAAAATCTTACAAAAGATAATAGTGGTGTGCATTTACAAATTGCATTTAATTATGGCGGCAGAGATGAGATTGTTCATGCCGTAAAGAAAATTATTAAATCAGGTATTGATGTTGAAAATATTACAGAAGATACTATATCAAATAATCTTTATACGGCAGGCATGCCTAATCCTGATTTATTGATTAGAACAGGCGGAGAAAAAAGAATTTCTAATTATTTGTTATGGCAGTGTGCATATTCTGAAATATATGTTACACAAACATTTTGGCCGGAATTTGATAAACAGGCATTAGAAGATGCTATTATGGAATTTCACTCAAGACAAAGAAGGTTTGGGGCATAATTGTGGAAATTGTTCTTGCTACATCTAACCCTAATAAACTAAGAGAAATAGAAGAAATTTGTAACCCTAATAATATAAAATTTATTTTACCTTCAAAGGATTTTAGTCCTGTTGAAAACGGTAAAGATTTTGAGGAAAATTCTTTAATAAAGGCAAAAGAAGCTTATAGAGTATCAGGAAAAATGTGTCTTGCTGATGATTCCGGCTTGTGTGTAGAGGCATTAAACGGTGCTCCCGGTATTTATTCTGCAAGATTTGCAAATACACAAGATGATAAAATATCAAAATTACTTAACGAATTAAAAGAAGAAAAAAATAGAAATGCTCATTTTGTTTGTTGTATGACATTACTTGATAAAAACGGAAACATATTACATGTATCTAATGGAATATGTGAGGGTAAAATTGTTAGTGAAAGACGAGGTATAAACGGTTTTGGATATGATCCAGTATTTTTAGTAAACGGATATAATTTAACAATGGCAGAGTTATCTTCCGATGAAAAAAATAGAATTTCGCATAGAGCAAAAGCTTTAGATGATATGTTAAAATTTCTTGAAAATTATAATGAATAAAATTTATGTTGAATGTATAATTAAGTTGTTATTGAAAGGGTTGGATAAATGATAACAGATGAAGTATATGAAAAGTTAAAACGAGAAATAAATCCTACACATGATATTAAATTATTTGCAGGACGTTCAAATCCAAAATTGGCACAAGAAGTTGCAGAAGCATTAGGCACAACACTTGGACCTATGATAGTAAAAGATTTTGCAGATGGTGAAATTTATGTTCAGGTAAAAGATAGTGTAAGGGGGGATGATATATTTATTATTCAACCGTTATGCAAGCCGGTTAATCAAAATTTAATGGAATTATTGATTATAATTGATGCATTCAAAAGAGCAAGTGCAAAATCAATAACAGCAGTAATACCTTATTACGGATATGCAAGACAGGATAGAAAAACATCAGGCAGAGAGGCAATTACAGCAAAACTTGTTGCTGATTTATTGACAACAGCAGGATGCAACAGAGTTCTTGCTATGGATTTACATACAGGACAAATACAGGGCTTTTTCAATATATTAGTAGATCATATTTTTGCAACATCAATATTAGTTAACTATATAAGAACTTTAAATCTTGATACGGATAATCTTGTTGCAGTAAGTCCGGATACAGGCGGAGTTCAAAGAACAAGACATTTTTCAAAAGATTTGGGTTGTTCACTTGCAATAATTGATAAAAGACGTGATAAGCATAATGAAGCAATAGCAAATTGTGTTATAGGTGATGTAAAAGGTAAAAATTGTGTCATGTTTGATGATATAATAGATACTGCGGGTTCTATTGCCGGTGCAGCTAATTTATTAAAACAGGAAGGTGCAAAAGATATTTATGTTTGTGCAGTACATCCCGTATTTTCAGGACCTGCAATTCAAAGATTAATTGATGCTCCTATTAAAGAAGTTATTGTAACAAATACTATTCCTTTAGATACGGAGAATTTACCTTCAAAAATTAAGCAACTTTCTGTAGCAGGTCTTTTAGGACAAGCTATTTCAAGAATACATGATGATGAATCAATAAGTTCATTGTTTGGTTTTGAAAAGAAAATGACTGTATAGTAATAAGTTCACTATCATATTTGAACTCATTATCTTATGGTCAGTTATTTTAAAAAATATAAAGATTTTTGTTAACCTGAACTCGTTTCAGGTTTTCTTTTTTGTTATGTTGAAAGCTTGTGAAACTACTCGTTTTTTATTAAGAAATATTAAGACTAATAAAATAAAAAAGCAATTTTTATTATATAAAAATACTTTATAAAAATGTAGAGAAGCAGAGGAATTTATAATGAAAGAACAAGAATTAAATACAATGTTATCAGTAGTAGCAGATCCAATCGAAAACGTATATAAAATTAACAGCTATGCTGATGCAGAAGAAATTCGTCGTATGTGCAGAATCTTTTCATTATCAAAATCCCAAAACAACACACACAAGATGTTTGCAATCAGAAGTATGGCTTCATTAAAAGTAGTTTTAAGCAAAAACTAAAAACTATAATTAATATGTTAAACATATAACATATAATTAAAAAAAATTTTTATAATATAATACTCTCTCTCTCAGCGGATTTACGGACGGAATGAAATTCCGGATAGCGAACAGATTGAACGAACAGGACGAAGTCCGAAAGTGAAATTCTGTGAGCGTGGAGTAAATCCAAGACAATTTAAATTAAGTTTTAGCTTCCCAAAAGGAAGCTATTTCTTTATGTAAAGAAATGTTAAGCAACATGCACTAAAAAAAGCAATTTTTTGAGATAAAAATACTTTATATAAGTGAGAGGAGCAGAGAAGCAAATGGCATTTTTAATCTTTACAGCAAGAAAAATCCAATTGAAAAGACAAATCAGCACATTGCAATATCAAGATAT
>Ga0256404_1012044_pt1 | contig 11368 bp, 11 predicted proteins | sample RumenRJG_01DNA_FD_185990 | JGI IMG/M metagenome (GOLD analysis project Ga0256404, IMG submission 185990) | Bovine rumen microbial communities from Lethbridge, Alberta, Canada - RJG_01 | ecosystem: Host-associated > Mammals > Digestive system > Stomach > Rumen | place: Canada: Alberta | collected... | reverse complement strand
GATTGAAATCCTATGTTTGCCACAATTTTAATGCTTTTGGGGGAGAAATGAACAATTTTTGTTAAAAAACGGCACTTTTTGTTGAATAAGTTTGTAATATACAGATAAAATCATATCTTTGCATCGTGTTTTTCATAGTATTAGATTTAAGGTTAACAGGGTTGCGGCGGCGACCCATTTTTTGTTTATATACAGTTTTTTATTCAACCAAACTCCCATAATTAATGAATTTTGCACTTTCACAAGCCTTGTGGATTAAAATCGTTTGTTCTCTTCCACTATTACTTGTAATTTTGTACTCGCAAATCGCTTAATAGCGGATAAAAGAGTTAAAAAATAATAATTGCGTATTTTCAACGCAATAAAATTTGGGAAATCAAAAATTAATATGTAATTTTGCTGCGTAATTTTGACGCAATAAAATATGGAAGAGTTTAAGTATCACTACAAGTACCCCCATCCGAGTGTCACGACAGATTGTGTAATCTTCGGATTTGATGGAACAAGGCTGAATGTACTTTTGATTGAAAGAGGTATCGAGCCGTTCAAGGGACGCTGGGCATTCCCTGGCGGATTCATGAAGATGGATGAGGATGCAGAAACAGGCGCAAAGCGTGAACTGTTTGAAGAAACAGGTCTGAAGACTGCCTATATCCGTCAGTTCCACGCATTTACAGCTCCAGACAGAGACCCGCGTGAAAGAGTAATCACCATTGCCTACTATGCATTGGTTCGCATTAGTGATGTAAAGGCGGGTGATGATGCTGCAAAAGCACAATGGTTTCCTATCGACAAGGTTCCAGCTTTAGCGTTTGACCATGATTTGATTCTACGCATGGCCACGAATGAGCTTCGCAGACAGATTCATTTCGAGCCGATAGGCTTTGAATTACTACCAGAAAAGTTCACAATGACTCAACTTCAGCACCTCTATGAAGCCATACTTGGTGTAAAATTCGACCGTCGCAACTTCTATACAAAGATGCATAATCTGGGATTGCTTACGCAATTAGAAGAGACTGTTCCCTTGGTAAACAAGAAAGAAGCGTACCTCTACAGCTTCAATCCCGAAAGCTATAATGAAATGAAAGAAAAGGGATTCCGTCTGGAGTTCTGATAAAAAAGAAAGGAGAATTGTATGAAGAATCTATTAATGAGTGCCGCTATCGGTGACATTGCTGGAAGTGCCTATGAAGGGCGTAGCCATAGAACGAAGGATTACAATAAGGTGAAGATGTTCAGTTCGAGGGCGCACTTCACAGATGATACGGTATTGACTTTTGCTTGTGCAGAGGCATTTATTGAGCATTTGGACATGAGCATGAATCTGTGGAAATGTGCCAATGAGCACCGTCATGCAGGCTTCGGTGGTAAGTTCAAGCTTTGGATGGCCAACCACTACCCACGTCCGTATGGCAGCCTTGGAAACGGATCAGCCATGCGTTGTTCCTCAGCTGCTTGGCTTGCGAAGACAGAAACAGAGTGCGTCAAGCTTGCCACAGAGACAGCTGCCCCTACACATAACCATGCAGAGGGCATCAAAGGTGCCGTAGTCACAGCCCTCACCATCTTTTTCCTGAAGAACGGCAAGGATAAGGATTGGATTCGTGAGCACATCCTGAACCAGTACTATCCTGACTGGGCAAACCTACGCTATGCCGATTTCCACGACGAATATACGTTCAACTCCACCTGTGCCGGTTCCGTAGGCCCTGCCATCATCTGTTTCTTGGAGTCCAAGGACTATGTTGACTGTCTGAAACTGGCCATCTCCCTTGGAGGAGATGCCGATACCCTTGCAGCCATTTCCGGCCCTATGGCATACGCATATTACAAGAAGATGCCAGATGCCCTTGTATGCCAAGCATTGAAGATGCTGCCAGACTGGATGGTGAATGTGAATGAGAAATTTGATGATGTGTGTAATATATAATAAGGTAGAGTTATGTTAGGAAGTATTATAGGCGACATCGTAGGCAGCATCTACGAATTCGGTAATATCAAGACTAAGGACTTTGAGTTCTTCAGTATGGATGGCAGTTACACAGATGACAGCATCTTGACACTTGCTACTGCAGACTGGCTTTTGAATGGTGGTGACGTTGCTCACTACTATAGCCGATATGGAATCGAAAATCCTTGGCCGATGGGCGGCTATGGTGGCGGTTTTCAGCTATGGATAGTCCGTTCCAATAGGCAGAACGATTTCCGTCCATATAACAGTTGTGGTAATGGTTCTGCCATGCGTGTTGGTCCTGTAGGATGGGCATTCGACACAAAAGAGAAAGTTATGGCTAAGGCAAAGGAAAGTGCAGAATGTACTCACGACCATCCTGAAGGAATTAAGGGCGCACAAGCCACTGCCCTCTGCATTCTTATGGCTCGTCAAGGGGCGTCCAAGGAAGAAATTCGTAAGGAAATAGAAAAGGAGTTTGGCTATAACTTGGATTTTACGTGTGACGGCATCCGTCCAACTTATACATGGGGAGGAACTTGCCAGGACAGTGTACCACAAGCTATTGTTGCATTCCTTGATGGAAAGGACTTTGAAGACAGTATCCGTAATGCCATATCCATCGGTGGTGACAGCGATACTATCGGTTGTATAACAGGTAGTATTGCTGAAGCATTCTATGGGATTCCGCAGGACATCCGTGAAAAGGGCTTTGCCTATCTTCCCAAAGAGTTCAAGTCCATCGTTTCCGAATTCGAGAGCCGATTTGGCAAGAAATAGATTGTATAAGTTCAAAGAACCGTGTCATCACAACAAGAACAAATATCAGTTTAACAATAAAAGTGTAGTAATATGAGTGGGTTAAGTAAGTTTATGAATCTTCTCAACTTTGGAAAGCAGGAGAAGGAGGAAGAAGAGATTGTAGTTAATAATGAGTCTGTTCCAGTGGATACGGTTGAAGAACCAGATGTTGAGTCAACAGCTGAGTCAACGACTGAGACAAATAATGTGTCACAAGAGGATGCAGTTGAGACTAAGGAAGAGTCAAAGCCTGAGTCAAAAGAAGAAACCGTCAGCAATGAGCAACAGGAAACGCCAACAGAGAAAACGGCAGGATCAGGAAAGGCGCACATCTATAATCTGATAATTGTAGATGAGAGTGGTTCCATGAGTCATCTACGAGCTGCCACTCTATCTGGGATCAATGAAACTATTGGAACTATTCGTAGTGCCCAGAAAGAATTTGGCGAAACTCAGGAACACCTATTGACACTTGTGACATTTGACTCAGACTCTAATCGTCCAGATGTGCGTACCCTTATTGATTGTCAGCCCATCACAGAGGTTGACGAATTCAAAGACTATATGCCAAATGGATGTACTCCACTATATGATGCCATGGGACAGTCACTTACACGTCTGCATGAGAAAATAAAGGGCGATGCTGATGCCTCTGCCGTAGTTACAGTGTTGACAGACGGGCTGGAGAATGCCTCTCGTGAATGGCGGGCAGATGCATTGCGCCGTCTGATTGAACAGTTGAAGGAAGAAGGCTGGTCATTCTCATACATGGGTTCTGCCCACAATGTAAAGGAAGTGACAGACCTGCTTTCTATTGAGAATATAGTGGAGTTCAGTCATGATGACCTCGGTGCTGGTAGCACCTGGGGGCGTGAACGTTCTTCCCGTCGTGCCTACTATCAGAAGATGAATGCAATGTACTGTGAAGATCCGTATATGGCAAAGGAGGACAGAATGGAGCGTAAACGCCAGTATGCCCGTGAATACTATGGCCCTAGGGTTGCCCCAGACAACATCAAGAGCCTTGAAGCCAACGAGATCTTTGTTTTCGGCAGTAATGCCGGAGGCTATCATGGAGGAGGTGCTGCAGCATTTGCCATGCATAGGTTCGGTGCAATTTGGGGACAGGGTGAAGGCTTGCAAGGGCAATGCTATGCCATTCCGACAATGGAAGGAATGGAAAATATGAAGGTTGCCATAGAACGTTTTACACAGTTTGCTGACCAGCATTCAGAACTGCGTTTCCTTGTTACCCGTGTCGGCTGTGGCGTAGCTGGCTATAGCGTCCGTGAGGTTGCTCCATTGTTCAAGGGCTGCATCAGCCTTGAAAACGTGGCCTTACCATCAGATTTCTGGGATGTGCTAGGTTTGAAACTTGATATGTAAATAGAAAACGGTCTGATCTTGCAATTAAAAACGAAGAGAATAGATATTTTCTCAATATATCAATGTTGAAATGCAAAAATGACCATCAAAATGATTAAAAAAACAGTTTTATTTTTAAATCTACAAAATTATTATTATTTTTGCAACATTATTATTTAGTAACATCTTTACCCATGGCTAGAAATTTTATACTTTTGAATTTGACATTTGCGTTCGTTGCAATCTTCTGCTCTTGTAGTAGCAGTAATAGAACGTCTGACCCTAGGTGTCCAGAGCTGGTAGAAAAGGCTAATTATCAGAATGCTCAATATGGAGACAAAGAGGGTCCAATGGGCATGAAAATGAATGTAGAGTATATTGACTCTGTTTATCGGATAATTCAGATAGTAGACGAGTCCATCATTCCCTCAGAAAAGCTTAAGATGTATTTCGGATATATGAAATCTAATGCAGTTGCAGGAATTTCGTCTGCAAAAGGAGATGAACGACACGATTATCAACTTATGGTTGACAATAACATCTGGTTCGAGCATATTATTAAAAGCAAAAACACCGGTAATGTAATAGTTCGCACAACTTTATCTCCTAAAGATATTGCTGATGCACTTGAGCATAAACTCACAAACTTTGATGAATTAAAAATGTGGGTTAACAACATTTCCCAAAATACATTGCCTAGAGAGATGGAGCCAGGCTATACAATGAAGTCTATCTCATGCACAGAAAAAGAGGTAAACATTGAAATACTTATTGACGAAAAACAGAAAGACTTTGATGAAGCTACAATAATACGGCAGTGGTCTAAAGAACAACAAGCTATAACCTTGGCGGATTTAACAACCGGATTGACATTCCACCAAATAGCTTCAAATGTCCCTATTGCAATTGTCTATCATTTTATAGGATCTAATGGAAACAACGAATTAACCATTAGTTTCTCTGCTGAGGAAGTTGTAAAATACAACGATGTTATGGAAAGAATTAAAGAACAGCAATATAAGTAGTTTTGTTATGTTTTGTAGATTTTGCGGTAAGGTAATCCCTGATGATTCTGTTTTCTGTCCTATTTGTGGTGCGAAGTTGAAAGATGTAGCATTAAATGACGAGTTAGAAGATAAAGATACTGATAATGTTGCTTTATCTGAAGCTACAGACAATATGCAGACAGAAGCTCCTACAGAAATACATCAAGACGTAGAAGAGTGTTCAGGTGTCAATACTTCAGAGACAAATCCTTCTGTAGTTGAAGATAAAAATGATGATGTAGAAAATGAGGGTTTCTCAAATGTGGGAACGGAAGGTACTGAAGCAACCGAAGAACAGTATATTCCCATACCAGAAAGAGAAAAGATGCCTTTGTTAAGAAGGTTTATTGGCAGTATGATTGATAAATTCTTTATACTTGCTCTTTTTTTTATTGTCCCAATAACTATTGATTATTATGGGGCTCCCAGCAAACTTGGAAAATATATGGGTTTGTTTAAGGCCTCCCCCCGCAATTATGAATATATCGATAAGTCTTCAATGAGTGAATACGGTACATATAAAGAAGGTATTAGTCAATATTACCAAGACCAAGAAAGATTAGCCAATGAAGCTCCTCATATTGGTTCAACAATGGAGTTGGATAAGACCATGACATTCTATTTTATCATTTTGAATCTATTATATTATATTCTTTTTGAATCATTGCTGTCTGCTTCGCTGGGTAAACGTATTACTGGTGGAGTTTTACTTGATAGGGCTGAGGATAAAATTGGTTTCGGGAATGTATTACAAAGAGCATTATGTGGAGGCATATTAATGTTTTCTTTAGTATATCTTATTCATTTTGGTATGTTGCTAAGCAACCAGGCTGTAGTAATAGTCTTCTTCTTGTTAATGGATTTACCCGTATTCTTTACTAAACGCTCCCTACTGGATATTGTAACAGGTACGCAATATGCAAAACGATAATGCAAAATTAAACGATATGAAGATTCTTCAAGCAATAAAAGCTGTTATTATTGTTTTGGTTCTTTTTTCCTGCTCAGGAAACAAAAAACCGGAGATGTATCCAGATCTTATTGAAACAGTGCAGAAAATCCAGGAAGGTCTGCCACTCACTATTAGCGAAGGTCTTATTCTTTCAAAAGTAGAATATGAAGATACGCTCTTTACATTACAATATGAGATTGATGAAAAAGAATTTCCTTTCGAAAATTTAGTAAAGGCCAAGCAAAACAGGAAAAACTTATTTTTAACGACTATATCCGCATCAGAAGGAAATGAAAGGACTGGGTTTGAGCAATGTGTTTCTTACAACGTGTCTGTAAATTTCTATTTCATTGGCAAACGTAGTCATAAAGAGATGAGCATAATAGTATCACCAGATGAAATAAACGATGCACTCAACACGAAAAGTAATGCGCTGGATGTGCTTAAAATTCAAATAGATGGAGAGAAAAGCTCATTGCCAGAAAAATTAGGTGATGGCATGACTATGACTAATATTGAAATACGTGATAGTATGGTATATACAACCATTATATTAGATGAAACAAATTATTCTTTTGAAGGTTTAGAAGAAAATCTTGAAGATATGAAAACAGAGATAAGGAAGTCTCTTAGGTCTGATCGTATAGGCATGAATTTGATTAAAATGATTGCAAATGTCAATTATGGATTAGTTTATAGTTATGTAGGATCCGTTTCTGGAAAAACTTATAACATAACTTTCCTCCCTGATGAGATTTTGTTAGAGAAGGTCCTCTATGATGCTGAAGTAAAGACCGCATCAGAAATTGTTGAATGCGACATATAATCAATTACAGTATAAGACAATGGGAAATAATTTAATTAATACAAACAAATTTCAGTTTATCATCTTTTTTGCTTTATGTGCTTCATTATTTTGGAGTACCAGCACACTAATTGATGATAATCCCAAGCGCCTTCTAAACAATCGTCTTTTTGATTATCAGCAGAAAGAAGATTTCGAGATTCTAAAGGAGTCGCCAGGCTTGGGTGACGAACAAAAATCTGATTCTCCTGATCGAAAAGAAATTGGCCCTATTCCAGAAGGGACATTTATTTCTGCATACACAAAGGAAGGAACTGGCTATTATGACGAACCATATAAATATAAATATTATAGTGATGAACCGTATTGGGTTAGGGAGCCATATGTTGATAGATTTGGTTACCTTGAATACCGAACTGTTACTAAATATAAACGCCAAGCATATTGGGGTACAGGCTATCGACAAAAAGAATATAAGTTCGTAAGGAATTTCTCCATATATGATATTTCAGACAAGATATCATTATTCGAAAATCGTGATTCTGCGTATAAAAGATTGATTAATGAATTTGAGGCAAAAGTCTCTGAGTATAAGAATTGGAAGTTTTTACCTATAGAGGTCAAGTCAGAAACGATAAGAGAGAATTGTAAGGACTATTATAAGGAGAAAATACCTGCATTATCTTATGTTACCGAATCTCAAGATGGTATAAAAACAATTCGAAGCATCTATTTCGCAAATGAGAAAGCTTACTTTCTAGAAGTAAGAGCAAATCATAACACGACAGAACAGGCAAACATATTTCTGAGAAATATAACAACGTCAAATTTGTCGAAGTATAACAACGCCGTTGTTACAAAGGCACTTTTGTTTTTGTTGTTTTCACTGATTCTTGCTTTTTACTTTGTCTATTTGAGAAATAAAAGGACTGAAAAATTACCAATAGTTAACAAACATGCCAAAAGTTTGCTAAGGTATTCATTCTACATGACCCTGCTTAATGTTCTTCTCTATTTCTTTGTCTTCTATAAGCTTTTCACGAATGCTGATTATCAATTTGTCTATTATAATCATAGCTATGTCGATTTAAGAGCCTTAGCATATCTAACAATTGCTACAATTGTTTTTATGAACCTATTAATATGTACTTTCTTATATGCCAAACAAAAGAATGAATATAGGTATGACTATTTGATACCTGACCGAATGCAATCATATTATGATAGCAGATTAGACAGCTCTCAGGAAAAAAAGGCTTTGGTTTCAATGCTTTACTACCCTCTATTTATACTCGGCCCTTTACCGTTAGGAATCCTCTGCCTTATTTACGTTATTCCATTTGCGATAATTATATTTATTTCGTTGGAGATACGCCATTTATATCGGTGGATAAACAAGGATTCAAACATGGTAATCCAAGATAAGAATGAATTCATGGATTATTATGTTGTATTAGACCTGAAAAAAGAATCCGACAAAGATGAAATTGAAAAAGCATTCAATTCTGCTATGGCAAAATATAACTCAGCTGATGGCAACCCTCTTTATGGCAAACAGTTTTATTATGAAATACAAGAGGCCTATGCTGTTTTAGGCTCGACCAACCAGCTTAGACCTGAATATGATAAAGAATACGAAGCATACAAGGCCAGCAATAGTACATCTTATTCATATTCAAATAAACAATTGGAAAACGAGATATTAAATATTCGCAATAAATTGTACAAAGTCAAATCAGGTAAGAGTCGTCGAAATATAAATATAATAATAGTGTCTTTCATATTACTTCTGGTAATTACATTCATTATATTAAGACTGTCTGAGGTTATACCACCATTATGGGAGAGCGATAGCTATTCAGGTGGTTCCAGTTGGTCTGGAGGAGATTTTTAATTAATTAAAATTATATTATGTTATGAGAAAGCTTATAATGATGGTAGTTTCTACCGTAATCGTTTTGGGTGCATGTACAAATCATCATGTCAGTGACGTGGAGTTGTATGGAAATACATTTATACATCTTAACGATTCTGATTTCACTGCACCCTCGGATTGGGTTGAATATTCATTAATGGACAGTTCTTTCACGATTTCTATTCCGCCATACATGAAACCATCAATAATAGACGGTATGAGAATGTTGGAAAAGAACGAAGCTGTGTTTAGCCATAATGATTCTGTTACTAACGGTGAACACAGATACGGAAGAATATGGATTGGCTATTCCCAAGTGCCTGAAGGAACTGCTAATGCAGTCACTGACTACATAAATACATATGAACCCCAAACTTATAAAGCTCTCGAACAAATTGTAGATAATGCACTTGGCAAAGGTCCTGACAGTCCTAGCGCACAAGATGGAGTACCTGCAGGAAAAGTCCTTAATGGTCCTTTCTATGATTGTTTATATATAGGCAAACACGACTGGCAGCGTTCTTATGCTGTAGATGCTTATTACAGACGAGGTGGACATACTAAGGGTAAAGGTGCTGTTTCATGTCATATATTCATCGTGCAAAATTATGATGAGATGGTTAATATAACAGTTTCTCATCACGACAAGGACTCTGCTGATTTTAAGGATCTTTTTAAAGTCATTAAAACTTTCAGATGGAAAAATGTGAAGAATAAATTCAACCAGCAGTCTACCACATACTGAAATGTCAACAGTTTTTTTATCTGTCGTAACTTATATTATCAGAGGAGAAAGTAATGAAAAAACTAAAAATATTTGTTCTGCTATTTGCTGCAGCACTATGTTCACCAATACAGGCTCAGGACATGTTTGATGAGAGTCTAAGGGAACTAGAGAGACTAAACAATATAACATATGACTATGTTGCGTCTTTTCTTGAATATCCGTCAAACCATGAGAACACCTTAAAGGTGTTCCGTGGGTTACAAGATATTAGTAAGTTTTATGATGAACAGTACAATAAACGATTTGAGATTCTATCCCGATTCGACAATTACAAGACCAGAGAATATGTAAATCAAATAGAGAAAAATAAATATTTAGTAGATGCAATCGATGAAATAGTAGGGTGCGTTGCTGGTTATGTAAGAGCAGGGATACAATCACACGTATTTGACCAAATGTTAAAACCCTTACTTGACCAATTCGGATGGAGTTGTCAGATTATTCCTGTGCAGTGTCAAGATATTGTGTTTTTTGAGTATTCTAAAGATGGTTTTAAAATGCTTTTAGCTTACAATACAAGACCAGCCCCTGGTGGATTTGAAGCCGATCTTTCTGGGAAATACAATGACAATCAAGTTGATTGTTATACTTTTTTCAAGGCTTTCAAAGAAACGAATACGTTCTGTAGTCTTGTAGTTCGTGGAGGAAAATATCGTTTAGTCGAATACAAAGATAATAAAGAAACAAAATATCACAATCTTACCAAAGCGACTTCTAGAAGAATCAATTAATATGCTGTCTATATGAAAAAATACATTTATTGTCTCATCGTATATGCTCTGTTATTGGCAAATACTGCAATTGGACAGACTATGCAGTATTCATATAATGGTAAATATACTATTCGCATTCCATCTAAGTTGGAATTACAAGATTCGGAATTGAACAACCTTACAAATAGAAACCAACAGGTTAGCATAAGTTCACATTCGAATAAAATTGTGTTTCAACAGAAAGGACTAAATGCGGAACAAAAAGCAGCATATTCAAAATATTGCAGGGTAATAATTGAATACTACAAAGAAGATAGGAACGAACCTGTTTATGGTCGTGGTGATCAGATAGTAGTAGACAGAGATATATTATATCTTGTCCACAATTCTGTTGAGGAGGCATGCAATATTAATCATACACCATTAATCAAGTTGTTAACCATCCAACCACTGGATATCAACGGTTTTCCTGTACTCTTTTATTCATACAAACGAAAAGGATGGGAAGGAAAGCAACCTCCAGTCATAGTTAATGTATATCAAATCTTTAATCGGTATGAAAGTGTAACTTTAACTTTCTCTTATAGAGAAGCTGAGCGTAACTTATGGAAAGATATACATAATAACATCACAAAATCTTTCTCATTTATGAAAAAATATTAGAATCGGATTATTAAGAACAAGTGCTAATAACATGACATTATTTCCACGTCCATCCCCATTGGGACGGAAGCGGAAACATGAGTCATTAAAATCAAATGCTGATAACTATTTAAATCTTGAATATCTGCATGTGGATGCTGATATTCTCATTGTGTTCGTGCAAGACGTTCTGAAGCTGGTGCACGTATGGAATCTGAACATTGTGGAACACAGGAACATTGTTCTTGAAAACAATCTTGTTGTCGGTACCCAGTTGTGGATGGATAAATGCATTAGTATTAGATTTGTCTCTCCACCAACCGTTCTTTTCGAGCAGAAGCATCGTTACTGGGATTGGTTCCATCCAGTTAGGATAGATCATAATCTC
>Ga0256404_1012043_pt1 | contig 11368 bp, 9 predicted proteins | sample RumenRJG_01DNA_FD_185990 | JGI IMG/M metagenome (GOLD analysis project Ga0256404, IMG submission 185990) | Bovine rumen microbial communities from Lethbridge, Alberta, Canada - RJG_01 | ecosystem: Host-associated > Mammals > Digestive system > Stomach > Rumen | place: Canada: Alberta | collected... | reverse complement strand
CCCGACTACGAGGCTCCGAAGGACGTGATGGAGACGGCACAGGAGATACGCGACTTCGTGCGCAACGGCAAGCCGCTGCCCGACCACTTCGACATGAAGCATGCCCTGGCCGCTGCCAAAGCTTACAGCGGCATGACGCTGGCCGAGTTTGATGCCTACGTGAAGGCCTACGCCCAGCAGCCTGCCAACGGTTTTTCGGGCATGACCTACGGACAGAGTTTCTTTAAACCCATGCTTCAGGTATTCGACTACCTTCGCGACAACGGTTTTACGTATTACGTTGTCTCTGGCTCCGACCGCTTCATCTGCCGCGCTTTGACAGAGTCCATCGGCGTCCCGTCGAACCGCGTCATAGGCATGGACGTGAAACTGCATTCCACCAGTCAGGGCACCGAGGAGGGCGTCAACTACACGATGGGACGCGAGGAGGACCTTGTGCGCACCGACGAACTCATCATCAAGAACCTGAAGACGAACAAGGTGCTGCAGATCTCGCAGGAGATTGGCAAGGTGCCCGTCCTGTCGTTCGGCAACAGTGGTGGCGATGCCGCCATGCACAACTACGCATTAGGCAACCAGAAGTACAAGTCCGCCGCCTTCATGCTTATCGCCGACGATGATGCGCGCGACCACGCCAACCGCGAAAAGGCGCTCTCCTTAGGCGAGCAGTGGCGCACGGCCGGCTACCACGTCATCTCCATGCACGACGACTTCAAGACCATCTACGGCGATGGTGTCGTGAAGACAGATTTCACCTTTCCCGTTGACACTCGGGCCCTCACCGAGTGGCAGGCCGGGCGCACCGTCAGTCAGGCGGATGTCGATGCTTTTGGCGGCATAGACAAGTGCTTTGCCGCTGAGCCCATTCCCGATGGTGTATGGGCACGGATGCAGGGCAAGACCTACAAGGAGAACCCCTACATCGGCCGCGACGACCTGCGCCACATCCGCGCCCTGCACTGGGATTACGACAATCAGATGCACGTCGGCGAGATGGTCTGCAACGCTCAGATTGCCGACCGCGTCGTCAGCATCTTGCGTCAGCTCTTCGACGCCCAGTATCCCATCCAGCGGATGCTCCTGCCCGACGTATATGATGCAGATGACGAGACTCAGATGCGCGACAACAACTCGTCGTGCTTCTGCTACCGCGCTGTCGCTGGAACCACCGTCCTGTCGAAGCATGCCCGCGGTCTGGCCGTCGACATTAACACGCTCTACAATCCCTATTACAAAGACCGCACCGACGGCACCCGTTACATCCAGCCCGCCACGGCTACCGACTACTGCGACCGCACGTGGGACTTCCCCTACAAGATAGACCACGACGACCTCTGCTTCCGCCTCTTCACCGCCGCCGGCTTCGAGTGGGGCGGCGACTGGACATCGTGCAAGGACTACCAACATTTTGAGTTAATTGAATAAACTTTGAATAACTATGAAACAAATGAAACTATGGATGCACGCCGCCATCCTGATCATCTGCGGCACTGTAAGCATGCAGGCTGAGACCCTGCGCGGCACCGTGAAAGACGCTATCACTGGCGAACCGCTGATTGGCGCTACGGTGAGGGTTGTAGAGCTTCAGGGAGCAGCTGCTGTGACCGATATCGATGGTAACTATCTGATTAATATCAGTCAGGGTGGACGTTACACCATCGAATCGACCTACATCGGCTACGAACCGAGTATGATGAAGGAAATACTGATTTCCGGCGTCAAGGAGGTGGTCTTGGACATCGCTTTGCGTGAGAACAGTACCGAACTGAAGGAAGTGGTGGTGCGCCCCCGTGTGAACAAGGAGTCAACAGTCAATCCTGCCGTACTGACTGGTGGAGTGATGCTCTCTATGGAGGAAGCCAGCCGTTTTGCGGGTGGTGCCAACGACCCTGCCCGATTGGTGATGGCCTTCGCTGGTGTGTCGGGTGAAGCTGATGGTAGTGGTCTCTCCATTCATGGCAATGCTCCGGAGCGTATGCAGTATCGCATAGAGGGTGTGGAGGTGTTTACACCTAACCACTACAATGACATGTGGAATGCCGGCTACGGACTGATTAGCGGACTGAACTCTAACGTTATAGGCAACTCCGACTTCTTCACCTCCACCTTCAATGCCAACTACTCAAATGCGCTGAGTGGTGTGTTCGACGTAAAGATGCGACCGGGTAACAACTCCAAACACGAAAACATCCTACAGCTGGGTTCGGCATTCGAGGAACTGACATTAGAAGGTCCGCTCTCGAAGAAGAGCAATGCCAGCTATATCGTGAACTACCGCTATGGCTTCACTGCGCTCATCAGTCAGCTGGGGCTCGTTGATACCGAAGGCGACCAACTCAACTTCCAGGACTTCTCATGGAAACTGAACCTGCCCACTAAGAAAGCTGGAACATTCTCTATCTTTGGACTGGCACTATTGGACAAGACACATACCGACCGTATCGATTTGAAGGATGTGCACTCGGCTTACGATGCCTCTAATTTCAATGGTGATATGACACAGTTGCTGGCTGGTATCTCACACAAGATTCACCTGGGTAACAAGTGGTCGTGGAACACCACAGCGGCTTACAATATGCAACATATCGGTGTAGATAATCTATACTATGGTTTGGAACGCGATGCCAATGGAGTACTGAAGACCCCGCTGGCTTTTGAGGAGCCTGAGACGCAATACCTCTTCAGCAAGCAGAAGCAAAATGAAGACCGTCTGCTCTTCAATACAGAACTGTCGAAGCAGATAACAGGAAAATGGCTCACACAGTTCGGTGCCGAATACTCCCACCGTTTCTTCGACTTGAAATACAGCAGCGTGGATTATCTCTATGCCGACCCCTCAACGATGAAGACCTACACCGATATGAAGGACGACACGGGTCTCGCCAGCGCTTTCTGGCAGAACCTCCTCACACTGAGCGATAAGTTCAGTATGTCGCTGGGTGTAGCAGCCAACTACTTCGTACTCTCAGATGATGTTTCTGTTGAGCCACGCGCCAGCATGAAGTGGCAGCCCTACAACGGTGGCAGCTTCTCACTGGGCTACGGTCTGCACTCAATGGTTGAGAAACTCGACACCTATTTCTATCGCGATGAAACTGGCCGACTGGTGAACAAAGACCTCGGTCTGAGCAAGGCCCACCACCTGCAGTTTTCCTACTCCCATAAGTTCACAGACAACCTCAACCTGCGTCTGAACATGTTCTACCAGTATGGTTTCGACACGCCTGTGGGTATCAATGGTAGCACCTACTGCGTCACCAACCGCTTCTATGCTTACACCGATGAACCGCTTGTGAATAAGGGCAACACCCGTAACTACGGTGGAGACATCACGCTGGAGCACTATATGAGTCACGGCTTCTTTGGCCAAACCAACTTCTCGCTCTATAAATCACAGTACAGAGGCGTTGACAAGGTATGGCGCAACCAGCTCTACGACCGTGGCTTCATGTTCAAGATCCTGGGTGGTAAGGAGTGGATGATTGGTAAGAACGTGCTTAATGTCAGCGCTAAGTACTCTATTCAGGGCGGTTTGCGCTACACACCTATCGATGTGGAGGCCATGCGTGCCAACGTAGCAGCCGGTATCATCAATGATGATCCTATCTATAAGGAGAATGAGGCATTCTCTAAGCGCTTCAAGCCGACGAGCGTTGTCGACCTGACTGTGAGCTACAAAATCAACCGCCGCAAGGTGAGCCACACCATCGCCTTCGAGGGTCTGAACATCCTCGATGCTGAGGCTCCGCAATGGCAGCGCTACGACCTCGCCACTGGTGAGATCCGTACCGACAAGGCAGGTATCTCACTGCCTAACATCTTCTATCGTCTCGACTTCTAATAAATGAGAAAAACATTATGGCTTGCTGGTGCAGGGCGAACTGACCATCATCGGGCAGGACGGCAAGGAAAAAGTAGTGCATGAGGGCGAGGCCGTCGTCGAGATGGTGAACACCATCCACCACGGCGAGAACCGCGGCACGAAGCCCGTCATCCTCTACATGTTCTACCTCTCGCAGAAGGACCTGCCCCTCGCTGTGCAGCATCCCGAGATTCCGCTGGAGTAAATTAATGGATTTGAAATGATTACTTTTACTTTGAGCCTTGTGGCTCTTGTGTTAGGTTACTTCTTCTACGGACGCGTCGTTGAGCGGGTGTTCGGACCAGATGACCGTGTAACGCCAGCTGTTGCTAAAGCCGACGGTCTGGACTATATAGTGCTTCCCAACTGGAAGATTTTCATGATACAGTTCCTGAACATTGCGGGAACGGGACCTATTTTCGGTGCCATCATGGGCGCGAAGTTCGGCCCTGTGGCCTATCTGTGGATTGTCTTTGGCTGTATTTTTGCGGGTGCCACGCACGACTATCTCTCAGGTATGCTCTCCATGCGCCATGATGGTGCCGGTCTGCCTGAGATGATTGGCCATTATCTGGGTAAGACCACGAAGAACGTGATGCTGGTGTTCACCGTCCTGCTGCTTATCATGGTGGGAGCGGTGTTTGTCTATTCACCTGCTGAGATTCTCCATTCCATCGGCGGCGACACGCTGATGTGGATCATCATCATCTTCTGCTATTACTTCATCGCCACGATGCTGCCCATCGACAAGATTATCGGCAAGATATATCCGCTGTTCGCCTTCTCGTTGCTGTTCATGGCCGGGGCGCTGATGGTATGGCTCTTCCTGCACTGGCCGACACTGCCCGAATTGTGGTCGCACTGCTACAACATGGGGGCAGCGACAGAGCCCGACAAGTGGACTGACAATATCTTCCCTGCACTCTTCATCACCATCGCCTGTGGTGCCATCTCTGGTTTCCACGCCACGCAGAGTCCGCTGATGGCCCGTTGCGTGAAGAGCGAGAAGATGGGCCGCCCCATCTTCTACGGAGCCATGATTACCGAGGGCGTCGTAGCCCTAATATGGGCAACCGTCGCAGCATGGTTTTTCTATGGTAATCCCGCCCCTGGCTATGAGCTCATACAGAATGCGACGGCAGGTTTCCATACCTCTGCCCCCGCCGTGGTGAACATCGTTTGCAACGACTGGCTGGGTGTGGCAGGTGCCATCCTGGCCATGCTCGGCGTGGTGGCCGCTCCCATCACCAGTGGCGACACGGCCCTGCGCTCTGCCCGCCTGATTATAGCGGAGTGGCTGAAACTCGACCAGCGTCCTATCCCGAAGCGTCTGATTATTTGCATACCGCTGTTCACGTGCAGCATCGCCCTGCTGATATGGCAGATAGGCAATCCCGACGGCTTCAACACCATCTGGCAGTACTTCGGCTGGAGCAATCAGGCCCTGAGCGTCTTCACGCTGTGGACTGTCACCGTCTATCTTGTACGTCAGAAGAAGTGCTTCTGGATAACGCTGATTCCCGCCCTCTTCATGACCACCGTCTGCACCACCTACATGTTTGTCTCCAAGCAGATGCTCCACCTGCCCGAGTCCGTCGGCTATCCGCTGGGCATCGCCTGTCTCGTCGTGGCCTCCGCGTGGTTTGTGGTATGGTACAGAAAAGAGAAATAAGAAAACAATGAACATCCAAACCAAGCAAGATATGAAAAAGCAATTATTTCTGGCCATTACGCTGATGATGACGCTGATGGCAAGTGCGCAGACAAGCAAAAGCAATATCAACATCTAAAAGCAATGAAGAAAGCATCTGTCATACTGTTCGCACTCACCTCACTGGCACTGACCGCCTGTGTGCATAAGACTCTCATCACACCGAGTCAGAGTCGCGTGGGCTATTCTGCCTGGAACACGCAGGTCAGCTACACCCACTGCGCCCCGCTGCCCAAGACGGGGAAGCCCGAACTTGTCAGCGGCACTTGGGAGATGAACGACGGTATCCTGCAGCATAAGGCATGTGAGCAGGCCCCGCTGGCCATCTGCAACTACGTCATCCCCTCCGACCACTACACCATCCAGTGTACCGCCCGCAAGGACGGCGGCCCGGAGGGGGTCATCATCGTGTTCAACTATGTGGATGCGCAGCACTATTGGCAGCTGAACTTTGGCTGCGATGGCAACACACAGCACGCCATCGAGCAGATCAGCGGTGACAGTTGGAAACGGTTGGCCACACATTCTGGCAGCGTGGAAACAGGAAAGTGGTATAACGTGAAACTCACCATAGCCGGTGACAGCATCAAGACCTGGCTCGACAATGAACTCATATTCGATGATGTGCTTAAACAAATCAATATGAAATGAAACAGACAAAACTATGGATGCTGGCCTGCTGCCTGATAGTGCTGGCTGCTTGCTCGAACGACGATACGCCTATAAAGCAGGAGCAGGAACGGCAGCATACGGAGGCCGTCAGCGAACTGATACGGCTGATGGACGGGAATCCGGGGGTGAAGGCGTTGTTGGAGAAGTCGATAGCCAAGGCTGCCGAGGTGAATCCCGACCGCAGGTATAACCCGGCGCAGACGCTCACGGAGTTCTATGACTTTGTCGATTGGAACGTGCGGCAGCTGCCGTGGGACGTGATGATACACCAGGCCCCCAGCGAATACGGGCAGTCGCTCTACGGACGGACAGACCAGGGCGTGGGCTATTTCTGGTTTCTCGTACAGCAGCCGCTGGAGGAACTGGAAGGACGCGGTTACTACTATCCCACGGTGGAGTTCGTAGAGCCGTTTGCCTCGTGGCTCACCACCTACGCCAACTCGTGGGGCGACTGGCTGTCAACGGAGGAGAGTTGGAACGATGCCTATTATAACATGGTGGCCACCGACCCTGACTGGGGACTCTCGAAGGGCTGGTATGAGGACGGCTCCCACTGGCACACGTTCAATGATTTCTTCGCCCGACGGCTGGCATCGCCCGACATGCGCCCCGTCGCCGACGCGGAAGTAGTGTCGCCCGCCGACTCGTGGCCCAAGGAACTATGGACGATAGGCGACGACAACCGACTCGAGTATCCCGCCAACCTGCAGATTAAGACAGCCAAGCTGTCCGACATCGCCCAGCTCATCGGTGAAGACTCCGAGTATAAGGATGCCTTCGCCGGAGGTACGCTGACGCACACCTTCCTCGACGTGAACGACTATCACCGTTACCACAGCCCCGTTGAAGGTATCATCTGCGAACTGCGCCACATCCCTGGCGTAGCGGCGGGTGGCGGTTATACCCTGTGGGATAATGAACAGAAACTCTACTATTACCACAACGATATGGGCTTTCAGATGGTAGAGACGCGCTCATGCGCCATCATTGAGACCGAGGACTACGGGCTGGTGGCCATGATGCCCATCGGCATGTCGCAGATATGCTCGTGCAACTGGCTGGAGTCGCTCCATGTCGGTGACCGTCTGGAGCGCGGTCAGGAGATGGGCTATTTCCTTTTCGGCGGCTCTGACATCGTGCTGATCTTCCAGCGAGACGTCAACGTTCAGCTGCTCCACAGCGGCGACCATCTGCTGATGGGCGAGGCGTATGCACATTTAACACGAAAGAAACAATAAGAATGAAAAATGAGTAAGACAATGCTATGGATGATAGCCGCCATCCTGACAATCTGCGGCACGGGTCTGCAGGCACAGACGAAACGCTCGGACGATTTCCGCGCAAAGTATGAACTGAAGGAGGTGGTGGTGATGAGCCGCCACAACATCCGCTCGCCGCTGTCGTCGGGCGCTGCATATCAACGGGTGACGCCCTACGAGTGGTTCGCCTGGTCTTCACCGGGCAGTCAGTTGTCGCTGCGTGGCGGTGTGCTGGAGACGGAGATGGGACAGTTCTTCCGCAAATGGGTGGTCAGCGAGGGTCTGCTGCCTGACAACTACCGTCCCGAGGGCGACGAGGTGCTATTCTACGCCAACTCGCGGCAGCGCACATTCGCCACGGCGAAGTACTTTTCCGCGGGATTCCTTCCCTTCGCCAATGTGGAGATAACGCACAAGTACGACGAGGACAAGATGGATCCCGTCTTTACCCCTCAGTTCACGAAGATGAACGACACATACCGCCAGCAGGTGCTCAGCGAGATGCAGGCGATGCACGGTGGGCCTCAGGCATGGATGGCAGCCCAGCAGCAGACGCTCGACCTGATGGAGGAGGTGCTCGACATAACACACTCACCCGCTGCCGCGAACGACACGACGCACTTCTGGTACGACGACACACAGTTCAAGATTGAGAAGGGTGACGAGCCGAAGATGACAGGCGGCTATACGCTGGCCAACAGTGTGGCCGACGCGCTGGTGCTGCAGTGCTATGAGTCGGAGAGTTTTGCGCCCTTCGGCCATGAGTTGACCATGGAGCAGTGGCGCGACATCTGCGCTGTGAAGGAGGTCTATGACGGTCTGCTATTCACCACCCACGCTGCCGCCGTCAACCTGGCCTATCCGCTGGTGAGCCGCATCCGCGAGGAGCTGAACCGTAGCGACCGCAAGTTCATGTTCCTCTGTGGACACGACAGCAACCTTGCCAGCATCGGTGCTGCCATCGGCCTGCAATTCCCCGAGACGGAGAATGCTCTGGAACTGCACACGCCCATCGGCTCGAAACTGGTGTTTGAGAAATGGAATGACGGCACGGACGACTATGTCGCCGTCAACCTGGTCTATCAGTCTGTTGAGCAGTTGCAGGGTCGTACGCTGCTCTCGACGGACGTGCCACCGATGGTGCTTCCTATCACCATCGAGGGGCTGACTGCCAACGCTGACGGACTCTACCGTCTCTCCGACCTTGATACACACATGGCCGGTGCCATGGCGGAATATGAAGCCATCGAGGACATGCCGACAGCCGTCCGCTCCGTTAGCAAGACGGAGGCCCAATCACAGTCTGCCGCCATCTACAATCTGCAAGGCCAGCGTCTCGACACCCTGCAACGCGGCGTGAACATCGTAGGGGGAACGAAAACCGTTGTGAAATAAGTGACCTCGTCACGCTACGGATAAAAAATCTTGAGTATCTTTGGACGTTTTGGGGAAATATGCTATCTCTGCACCCCAAAAAAGGTATAAGTGAATAGTGAAAAGGTGAAAATTATGAATTGTAAATTATCAAGATTATGGATATGTGCCACCATCCTTGCTATCGTCTGCGGCACATGTGTCATCACCTGCTGTAGCAGTAGGGATGATAATCCGTCGGATAGCGGTAAAAAAGAAGTGCGTATCGCCATCGCCTGGCGGGCCGATACCGACAATGAGTTCTGCACGAACATCGTGGAGGCCTTCCGTGAGGCAGGCGTCACGGTGACGGTGCTGCCACAGGTGAAGGCACGCTATCTCGACTACGACGGCAGTGCCGTATCGATGACCTGTATCGATGCCGACGGCATCGGCTATCTGAGCAATGCCAGCGGTACGCTGGTGCGCTCGCTAGGCTATGCGGAGTCGAACGCGGCAGAGGTGCTGAAGGGCGTAGACGGCGTGGTATTCACCGGTGGCGAGGATATCGCCCCCAGTCTCTACGCCACACAGGCAGACTGGCACCACATCGAGGCAGAGATTGACTACAACGCTGCCCGCGACGTGTCGGACTTCCTCACGATGACCTACTGCCTCGACCACGACATCCCCATCTTCGGCTTCTGTCGCGGGGCGCAGATGCTGGGCGTGGTCTCCGGGGCCACCGTCGTTCAGGACATACCCACGTGGTTTGCCGCTCAGGGACTGCCCTACAACTATGAACACCGGCGCGAGAAAGCCGAGGGCGAGACCTACCGCGACTACACGCCTCACGACGTCACGCTGACCAACGGGTCCCTGCTGTCCCGCTACTTCGGCACGACGACACTCACAGGTTGCCCCTCGTGGCACCATCAGGCCATACTCAGTACCGAGGGCACACCACTGCGCGTCACCGCCACAACCACCGTGTCGGGCATTGATATGGTGGAGGGCGTAGAGCGTACTGACAAGGATTGTGCCGTCGGTGTACAGTTCCACCCCGAGGCCGCCATTGTGAAGCACATAGGCAAAGGTGTGAACAATGCCAACGCCAGCCAGTTCATGACCTACGACGCGGCATTGCCCCTGTTCCGGGCCTTTATTGACGAATGTAAGCAATGAGAAAGATGAAACATTGGGTGCCTGCCGCCATCCTCATTTGCGGCGCAAATATGCTGACATCGTGCAGCTGCAGTGATAATGCCGTCAGCCCCGATACGTCGGCACTCGAAAACTGGCAGGCTGGGCGCACGGTGAGCCAGGCAGATGTCCTTGCTTTCGGCGGCATCGACAAGTGTTTCGCTGCCGAACCGATTCCCGACGACGTCTGGGCACGCATGCAGGGAAAGACCTTCAAGGAGAACCCCTACATCGGGCGCGACGACCTGCGCCATGTGCGTGCCCTGCACTGGGACTACGACAACCAGATGCACGTGGGCGAGATGATCGTCAACAAGCAGATTGCCGACCGCGTGGCAACGATCCTGCACCAGCTCTTCGATGCGAAGTACCCCATCCAGCGCATGCTGCTGCCCGACGTCTATGACGCCGACGACGAGACGCAGATGCGCGACAACAACTCGTCGTGCTTCTGCTATCGCAACATCGCTGGCAGCACCAACCTCTCGAAGCATGCCCGAGGATTGGCCGTCGACATCAACACGCTCTACAATCCTTATTACAAAGATCGCGCCGACGGCACGCGCTATATCCAGCCCGCCACCGCCGAGCCCTACTGCGACCGCTCGTGGGACTTCCCCTACAAGATCGACCACGACGACCTCTGCTTCCGCCTCTTCACCGAGGCCGGCTTCGAGTGGGGCGGCGACTGGACCACCCGCAAGGACTACCAGCATTTTGAGTTAATAGAATAACAATAACTACCACTATGACCAAGAAAATAAATATCTATGAGGAGGCCAGTCGTTGTTTGCTTTGCCAAGACGCTCCTTGTACTAGGGCATGCAAGACGGGCGACCCTGCACGCGCCATACGTGCCATCCGCTTCGACAACCACAAACCTGCCCTGCGGTGGGTGAAGGATTGTAGCGATGCCGACCTGGAACGGGCAGAGCAGGCTTGTATCCACTACAACGGGCCCATCCTTATCAAGGAGATGTTACATAGCATCAACCCCGACGAAGTGGACCACAGTCATTATCCCGATCTGACCATCGACTTCTGTGGTATACGTTGCGAGAGCCCTTTCTTCCTGGCTTCGTCGGCTGTATGTACCAACTATAAGATGGTGGCACGGGCTTTCGAGTCAGGTTGGGCTGGTGTGTTCTATAAGACCATCTGCATGCAGGAGATCAAGGAGGTGTCGCCACGCTTCGATGCCATGCACAACAATGCCACTCATGGCGACTTCTACGGTTTTCGCAACATGGAACAGTTGAGCGAGAACCCAGTGGAGGAAGACTTTAATATTCTTCATCAACTGAAGCA
>Ga0256404_1012042_pt1 | contig 11369 bp, 7 predicted proteins | sample RumenRJG_01DNA_FD_185990 | JGI IMG/M metagenome (GOLD analysis project Ga0256404, IMG submission 185990) | Bovine rumen microbial communities from Lethbridge, Alberta, Canada - RJG_01 | ecosystem: Host-associated > Mammals > Digestive system > Stomach > Rumen | place: Canada: Alberta | collected... | reverse complement strand
GTAGTGGAGCGCAAGCGGAACGGAGTGGAAATTCCAGGCAGCCAGCGCCGTCCCCCTGCGTCGAAAATGGGAAAGCCCCGAGGTTCATCCTCGGGGCTTTCGCTTTTTCGGCGCGGCCTCTCTGCCGATCACTCAGCTGCTGTTTCTACTTTCTTTCGGTTGTTGCGGGTATGCGCCGGCTTCTCTACTTTCGAAAGAAAAGAATCGCTGATCTCTGCCAGCTTGGCGCGTAGCGCGTCCATCTCTTTCGCTGCCTCTGCCTTTGCAGCAATGACAGCAGCATTCTTTTCGTTTTCAGCTTTGGCTGCTGCAATTTCGAGTTTTTCATCGTAGCGGCCCTTGAGTTCATTATGCTTATCCTTGGCCTCGGCCTTAATCGCTTCGATATCAGCTTTAGCCTCGGCTTTGGCTGCTTTGACAGATTCTTTAGCCTCAGCAAGCTGTTTTTTGAGTTCCTCGGCCTCGGCTTCTGCAGCCTCTGCACGCTTGCGCTGTACTTCTGCTTCCTCTCCGAGTTTTGCTTGCTTGCTGAGCTGTTCGTTTGCGGTTTTAAGGTTCGCGTTTTCGGCCTTGAGCATCGAGATCAATGTCTCTTTGTCGCTGAGAGCGTCGTTAGCCTTTGCCGCTTGCTCAGCTGCCTCGTCGGCTTTAGCGGTCAATGCTTCAGCCTCGGCCTTGACCGTTTTAAGTTCGTCGGCTGCTGCGGTAGCCTCGTCCTTGGCTGCGGACAGTTTTTCATTGAGACTGGCGACGGCCTCCTCACTCGTAGCGAGGCGGTGAGCATACTCGGTGCGGATTCGCTCGTCCGTATTCGCGTTAATAGCGAGAGCCGATGCATACGCTTCGGAAATTTTGCTGAGGAGCGTCGTGAAATCCTGCATTTCCGTCTGGCGTCCTGTTGCCTGTGCCGCCTGTTGTGCTGTGTACTGGCTGGCAAGCAGCGCAAATGTGCCGTCCCACGTCAAGCCGGTGGCGTCAATGACACCTTGCAGCTTATCTATCGTCTCTTGTTCGAGCTTGAAAGTCTTTGCCACTGTGTTAGCCATCTGAAAAATCTCCCTTCATGTATCTTGGTATTACTATAGATTACTAAGTAATTTACGGTATTACTTTTCTAACTATCTATATTATACAGCATTATAAGCGCCTTTTCAAGTGTTTTCTTATGGTATTACCTAAAATTACTACGTAATTTTAGGTAATACTGGCAATTTGAGGCACTCGGCGCGAAAATCCAGTAAAATCAAGGGTTGACGGCGTGGCTCGGCCGGACAATAAAGAAATACTGCTATTTCATTCTGTCTGTCAATATAGTTTCGACATTATTTTGTGGAGCCCACCACTTGAGGACGGTATGCCGGGACAAGCCGGTGTCGCGCTCGCAATCGGCTTTGCGGCCTTCTGGGTGCGCCTTGCGCCATAGCAGGACTTGCTGCTGCTTCGTGCCGCTGTTTTTCGGCCTGCCGTTCTTGTTGCGCCAATTTCCTGTCGGATCAATTACTCCCTGTATCGCCCGCATGGTGGCCATATGCACTTTTTGCGGCCGGCCGTTGCGTTTGTTCCGCGGCAACATAATATGCGTTTTTGTCTCAATCGCCTTGACAGAGTACCGCGCGTAGCTACTCTTGTAGTATTTCGACGCAGCTCGCACGTCGGCTGCGGTAAACTCATTATCCGGCTTGACCGTCCGCATGTTAAACGGCTCAACAAGCGCCAGCGCATCCGCCATCACTATATCCTTCTGCACGTTGCACTTGACGGCGTATATGAATAGCGTAGCTATGCAGTTGTAGCGCGTGCCGTCGCGTGCTCCGTCTGGCTCTTGTATACGACGCAGCCACCAGTCATACAGTCCTTTGCTGCACACCCATTGCGCTGGCGGTCGCTGCTCTACAATCCGCTTCTGATACCATTCGGGGTACTCTTCTCGCGCTTGATCGAGCGTCAGTCGGTCGCTAGACCACTCGCTATAATCAGCACTATCCGGCACTCTGTAGGCTTCTGGCACCCAACTGTTAAGATAGGTCAAGCTGCTGCGTGCACCTAGATACGTGTTGTATCTGTATGCGGTCACGAGATACTTTGTCCGCGCTTTCCCACGCCCGATTTTGCTGCAGCTGCCTGGCATACGCATGTTTTGATATATCCCGAGGTAGTCGCGCATATCTTTATCCGGTCGGCTCTTGATGTAGCTCGTCTCATTAGTCCACACGACGCGCGTCAGCGCCGTTTTCAAGCGCTGCAAGTAGTCGCGCACAGACGGATACAATGGCACAGGCTCTGGGAACAAGTAGTACAGGTGCAGACCGTGGCCACTGTTGACGATGTACTGCGGACACGGCAGCTTCTTAATCTGCACGCCGAGGAGAAACGTCTCGCACTCTTCCTTCCCGACGCCATCCAAGTCAAATGCGAATCCGTAGCATTTGTAGGCGTTTTTTGCAGTCCGGCGACGGCCGCTGAACGTGCACAGGCCGCAGAGCGCAAACACACTCTTCTCAGCGTGCTTCAAGCCAGCTTTGCCAGCGAACACCACTTCATTACGAAAACCAGCTTTTCCAGATTTCGACACTACGCTATACGCGATAATCATATTAGCACGTCGATCATCCGGACACCCAGGGCGCTCTAAGTCAGCGTCAGGAAAGACATCATCATAAAACTCCCGCGGAGTAACTCTAGTTAAGCATTCATCAAGTATCTTCTGCTTAGCTTTGTAATCAGCGTATTCACGATTAGCCATTGCTATACCTCCTCCTCTTCCTGGGAGACGACCAGCAGGAGACTACCTCTTCCTCTTCCTCTTCGTAGCCACCGCTTTCACAGGCCATAGGTCCCAAATCTTGGTGTCCCATGCCATAGAAACAGGACTAATCAGGGAAGCCGAGGCACAACCAGACGAGAGCGGGCCACACCCCGCCCCCTGGCTGGCTATATTATCAATACTGTTTTTTGCACATTTAGAGTATATCACAATCTTTGTCCGGCAGCAAGCCAAATGCTCTAAACGCCGCTGTGGCGCGGCTTCCCGCGTTCTGCTCAAAATGAGCAGAACGATGTGATCAATGTGAGCAGAACGGAGTTACCTGAGCTGAAAAACATAGCATAACAAAAGCCCGCGGCTAGGAAGCTGCGGGCTTTATCACAAACGAATACTACAATCTCCTACAATATTACATCGTGATGTACCTTTTTATGTACATATTAAATATTGCGATACAACTGCTTGTCGCGCCGCTCTGCCTTGTCCGCATCAGTTTGCAGATCATCCCATTCATTTTTTTGTCCGTAGCCGCCGCGAGCACCGCCTCCGCCTGCCGACTTACCGCCATTCCCGTCGGTTTTGCTGCCAGCCTTCCCGACCGCCGCCGCTGTGTTGATAACGGCAGATGCAGCTTTTGCGCCTGCTGCCGCAACGCGCAGCGGAGCTTTCAACAGCCCAGTGATCGGGTTGCTGAGTATGTCTTTTGCGATTGTGACCGGCGTTGTCATAATAGTTTTAACATCGCTGGCAGCGGCCTTGACGTGCTGCCAAGTCGTCTTCCGCGGGTCCCATGCATCAGATATGCTGTTGGCCGCTGATTTAAGCGCTCGTCCCGCATCATGCCCGCCAGCGGCGCCAGCGGCGTTAAAAGCCGCCTTGCAGTCCTCTTGCATATCGTTATTAGAGATACTGTCTCCGGGCTTGTATCGGCTTGCCCCGCGCCCTAGCGGGTACATATGTAGTCCGTTACTTGTGCGAACAAACATAGCCCGCTGTGTCATGCTATGCTTGTTCGCGTCTGTCGCGAATACCCAATCATTATGCTTGTTCAACTCTCTCATCAGCGACTGGCGCTCGTTGAGCGTCAAGTCGCACCAGCTCATGAGTTGTAATTTTGACAGTCGATTATTGTTGTTTTGTCCGCGTCGTCTGCGCTCCAGCTCTGCTCGCTGGCGTTTGCTGTGCATAAACATACTAGATTTTGACTGTGCAAACGATCTGTTTGCGATATCGTTCGTAGCCACCAGGCGTTTACGCATGTAGTACATTTTAATTTGCTCGGCGGCAAAAGACTTGCGAGGTATCGCTGCTTGTTGCTGTCTGTTTCTGCGTCTACGCTTGCGCGCAGTCTCGTTATTACGCTGCTTTCTTTGCTTTTTTCTGACATTTTTATCAATCCTTTCTAGCTCATGATCTACTTGAGTGATTTGCTTATTTGCATTGGTCAATTCGTCGTTGATCTCCATCGCGCGACGGTTGTAGTCGCCGACTGGCGTGTGTATGCCGCGGCGCTCACGCGCTGCATTTGCGTGACCGAGGTGCTTGGTCGGTACGAGCATGATCCCTTGGTCGAAATATGAGCGATGATCTACGCGAGCGCTAAAACCAGCTTTTGCTAACGCTGCGTTAGATAGGTCTGCAACCATTCGACGCTGATTTATTAGCTCATCTCGCTCGCTCCAGTCGTTAAGAGCCATCTTTACATGCTTGTATCGCTTGCGTCCGTTTTTGTCCCGGCCAACACATATTGCTTTACCGTTACGATCTCGTACTGTGACATTACGCCATTTTTGATCCCAGCTACCATCTGCTTTAAACTGACGCATCGTAGTCATGATGTGCAAATGCGGGTTGCGCTGATCAGCCGGTTTTTTACTATTTAGATCTTGATGCACTGCATAGTCTACACACATGCCGCGTGATCTGTAGTACTCAGCAATCTGATCGGCAAGCTCAATTTGTTGCTGTAAGCTCAACTCGTTAGGCAACGCGATATTATACTTTCTTGCGTATTGCCCTTTCACACCCTCTTTGCGCTCAACCTCTCGCCACAACGCTTGACGGTCGTGCGCCCATACAGGCGCATTATCAGGAGCGATCAAATTGGTGTATACTACACGCTCCTCATTTTCGTATTTTTTGACGTGATTAAGATCATCGCGCATTTTTAGGCCACTCTGGTAGCTACTTGCCGCAACAGCAGCACCAGTGCCGCCGCTGCAAATGTCAACGTGGAAATGATACTTTGCCACTTGGTGCTCACCTCTCTATTGCGCTAATTTGCGACCGGTCTGCGGTCGCGCTGTTAATCGTCAGATTAACAGCCTGGGCACATTAGTGCCCAGCCGTGCAAACGTCAGTTTGCGCGGTGTAGCGCGTCAGCGCTACCCTTTTGCAAGCGCCAGCGACGCAAAAGCGCACGGCGTACCTCCGGTACGCGTATCAGTGCGCCCTTCGGGAAAAGGTACGGTTCATTTGCCCATGATGGACAGCGCTGCGTCATCAGTATTGCGCGATGGCTCTAAATTTTGATCGTGCACGCGGCGAAAGAAATCAGCGATCTCGTTTAGCTCGTATTGCTCGATGACTTCAAACTCTTTGCTAAACATTGCGCCAATTTGGATTAGCCGCCGCGTGCGCGCTTTGCGGTTTGCCATCGCTGCCTGATGTAGATATATTTGTTGTTCCAGCTCTTCTTTTCGGATCCTGGCGGCCAACTGCTTTTGCTGCAACTCGCACTTTTGCTTTTCTAGTATAAGGTACTCTAGCCGTGTTTGCCCTTTTTTCATGGTCTCAACACACCTCCTTTCTGTCAAGTATATTTTGCCAAAAAAAATGCCTTGCGGTTTCTTGTCTTTTCTCAATTCTGCAAAAAAAAAGCTTTACCACCACTTGAGGACGGTTTCCCGCTCGCAGTCTATTTTCTTGCCGTCCGGATGTGCAGCACGCCACGCCTGGACCTGCTGCTGCTACTGCTACCACCACGACCACTGCTAGGGGCTTAGATTATCAATACAGTTTTTGCACATTTTTGATTATAGCTAATCGCCGCTGTTTCACGGAACGAGCGTAGCGAGTGAAGTGAATCTGCGGCGACTGTGCCTCAATGTAGGCGGGAGTTTGCCCGCGCCGAAATGCCGCAAAGCGGCGATGAGTGCGGGCAAGTTCCCGCCGGTCGTTTCGCCGATGAGCGACGCGCTGCCTCCACGGCGAGGAGTAATTTTCACGTAGTGTAGCGAAGCGGAACGGAGTGAAAGTTACTCTTCGCCGCAAGCTGGAGCGGGGAATGTGTCACCGCCGAAGCTGCCGGAATCGGCGTCGAGGTGGTGACACTTTCCCCGCGACTGTAATCTCCGCTGGCTGCCTGGTATTTTCACGTAGTGGAGCGCAAGCGGAACGGAGTGGAAATTCCAGGCAGCCAGCGCCGTCCCCCTGCGTCGAAAATGGGAAAGCCCCGAGGTTCATCCTCGGGGCTTTCGCTTTTTCGGCGCGGCCTCTCTGCCGGTCACTCAGCTGCTGTGTCTACTTTCTTTCGGTTGTTGCGGGTATGCGCCGGCTTCTCCTCTACTTTTGAAAGAAAAGAATTGCTGATCTCTGCCAGCTTGGCGCGCAGCGCGTCCATCTCTTTCGCTGCCTCTGCCTTCGTAGCAATGACAGCAGCATTCTTTTCGTTTTCAGCTTTGGCTGCTGCAATTTCGAGTTTTTCATCGTAGCGACCCTTGAGTTCATTATGCTTATCCTTGGCCTCAGCCTTAATCGTTTCGATGCTAGCCTTAGCCTCGGCTTTGGCTGCTTCAATAGCATCTTTAGCCTCAGCAAGCTGTTTTTTGAGTTCCTCGGTCTCGGCTTCTGCTGCCTCTGCACGCTTGCGCTGTACTTCTGCTTCCTCTCCGAGTTTTGCTTGCTTGCTGAGCTGTTCGATTTGCTGCTTGAGGTTCGCGCTCTCAGCTTTGAGCATTGAAATCAATGTTTCCTTGTCGCTGAGTGCATCGTTAGCCTTGGCCGCTTGCTCTGCTGCTTCATCGGCTTTGGTGGTCAAGGTTTCGGCCTCGGCTTTGGCAGCTTTAAGTTCATCGGCTGCGTTATCGGCTTTGTCCTTGGCTGCGGCCAGCTTTTCTTTCAGGCTGGCAACTGCCTCCTCACTCGCAGCAAGACGGTGAGAATACTCGGTGCGTATTCTCTCATCTGTATTGGCATTGATGGCCAAAGCTGAGGCATACGCCTCGGAAATCTTGCTGAGCAACGTCGTGAAATCCTGCATCTCAGTCTGGCGGCCTGTTGCCTGTGCAGCTTGTTGAGCCGTGTACTGGCTGGCCAGCATGGAAAACGCGCCGTCCCACGTGAGGCCAGTAGCGTCTATGATGGTTTGGAGCTGGTCTATCGTGTCCTGATCCAGCTTGAAAGTCTTTGATACGGTGGTTGCCATTTGAAAAATCTCCTTTCGCGTTCATTGGTGTTACTATAAATTACTTAGTAATTTTAGGTATTACTTTCTTTGTTATATATATTATACTATTAAAATAGCTATTTTTCAAGCATTTTCTTTTTGGTATTACTATAAATTACCTAGTAATTTTAGGTAATACCAACACTAAAGTTCACTCAAGCTGCTCGCTGAGAACGACCAGTAAAATCAATAGTTGGGGGCAATGGACTGTCGGCAGATAGAGAAAGGGCGCTGAAGATCAGCGCCCTTTGTTGTCTTTATACTTTTGACAATGTACCAAGGTTTTCGTCACCGTTCACTTTGCGAACGATCTCTATCGCCTCGTCTATAAGTCCCCACACCCTTTTTACATAGTCATGTGGAAGCCGTGTAGCCTTTTCGCAATCCTCCATTGTTTTCCCCGGATTGTCTTTTCGCCAGTCTCGCATAAATTCGAGGTCTACCTGCGTGTCCTCATAATTCCACCACTTATAGACGGTTGGCTTGGACAGCCCGAGATCGCGTATGCAAGCAGCCTTCTTCCCCTCGGGATGATGTAGCCTCCATAGCAGGACTTCATCTGCTTTATCATGACGGCCGTTCCCATCACGCCAATTTTCATTGTTAATATCACGAATAGCTCGAGCTCCAGCAAGGTGCTTCTCTTGTGTCCTGCCATTTCTCTTATTTCGCGGGATTCGCAAGTCCGTCATTTTCTCAATATCATCAAGCCTAATATTGTAATAGTCCCGCTTGTATGCCTTGAGTGCCGACCTCATATCCCGCTCGGTAAGTTCATCGCCCCCATGATCTACATGCCGCAAGCGCTCATAAACCTGCTTCAAGTCCTCGACAAGCTGCGAATAGGGCACATTGCACTTAGACGCATATATCACGCAGCACATCATGAAGAAATAGCGGTGTCCGCCTTGAATTTGGGGCGTGAAGCGCAAAAACCAGTGATACAAAGCATAAGGATCATTTCCGTGAACCTTCCCAGAAATGTCCCAGCGTCCGCTGCTAGGCTTTCGCTGCACGATGCGTTCCTCATACCAGCCCGGCCATTTCTTCTTGGCGACCTCGATCCGCGTTTTGCCAGGAATATTCCGCTTGGTCAAGCTCACACGATTCTCTGGCTTAATGGTGTACTCGTTAAGTGTCTCCAAGCTCACGGCGTCACCAGTACGGAAAGCCCGCACAATATTTCCGTATTTCTCATTCCTGCTGCCAATCATGCGGAAAGACTGACTGACCGGCTGATACTGGATGCTTTCAAGGCGGCTCGTCGAGATGGGATCCCAGAGCTTGTACGTCAAATCATGCTTGAGCGCCTTGAGCTGCATCTTTATGCCAGGATAGAGATCAAGTGGCTCATCAAGGAAATAATAGACATGCAGCCCCGTGCCGCTGGCAACGATGTAGGTAGGCATAGGCATACTGCGTATCTGATCCGACGGCTTGCCGAAGCGCGTGATCAGCAGCGTCTGCAACTGCTTATCGCCCACTGCGTCGAGATCGAAAATCAAGGCATTCATACGCTGAGCATTATCAAACTTGTTCACGCGCCCGCGATAAGTCAGCCCGCTACATAGCGCAAGGGGATTCCCATCCACGTACTCGAAGTAGTCCTCTTCCCACGTATCCGCCAACATAATACGCCTACGCTGCCGCACACGCTCTCCAGATGTATCGCGGTATAGATATATCGCATTAGGCTTGGAATAATCACTATGGCTCTCCCCTGTCACCTCGTTATCTGGAAACAGCTCATCATAGAAGGTACAGCCATCAACCTCATCATACAAAGCAGACAGGCGAGCCACTACATCATCATAATCACTCATACAGCCCTCCTCGCCCCATTCGGGGGCTTAGATTATCAATATATTTTTTTTACCTTTTCAGGCCTCCGCACCCCATTCGGGGGCTTAGATTATCAATATATTTTTTTTACCTTTTCAAAAGTCATTATACCATGCTCCTGAAGCCTTGTGTAGTAGCCCGCTCCCCCTTACCAGCTGGCATTTTCAACCTGTTGAAAGCATGGTATACTTTTCTATGCCACGGCCTAACCTGCCAAATCACGGCAGGAAGGGAGGTGAGCGTATGTCCATCCTCAAATTCTTACTTTCGCTGCTCGTTAGTGTGCTCGGGAGCATTCTCGGAACAGTAATCTTGCAGATGTTGGGGCGGTAGAAGTAGCCGCCGTCGTGGCAACCAACTGGGCGCGGCCTGACCAGCTGCGCAAAAAAGCCCTCTGCGGTGACCAACCGCGGAGGGCTTTTCCATTGGTAGAGCTATGTCCACCTCAAATTCTGACTATATTCTAGCACCGAATGGCAGTACAATCAAGAAATATTCCGCTGCTGCTTGCGCCGCTATCCCCTCATTAGGCGCACTGAACGCCGTCTGACATGCTTTTAACAGACTACACGATAGTTGGTATGGCCTGCGTCCCTTCCGTGCATTCTGTGCGATTTTAGAGGCACAGCCGGACGCTCAAGATAGTTGTCCGGCTGTGCCTCTAGTCTGCTATAATAAATTCATCAACAGCTGGACACGGAGGATGCCATGATAACGACAATACAACAAGAACAGGCCGCTAAAGACTTTGCCGAGAAATGGGCAGGAAAAGGCGATGAAAAGCAGGACAGCCAGCGTTTCTGGATTGAACTGCTGCAAAAGGTGTATGGAGTAGATGATCCAGCCAGCTTCGTGCGCTTCGAGACACGCGTGAAGCTGTCGCATACCAGCTTCATCGACGTGATGATTCCCGCCACCCATACCATGATCGAGCAGAAAGGTCGCAGCATCGACCTTGAAAAGCCTATCAAACAGAGCGACGGCACGCTCCTGAAACCGTCAGAACAGGCCAAGCGCTATGCAGCAGCACTTCCATACTCCGACCGTCCGCGCTGGATTGTGGCCTGCAATTTCCGTCAGTTCCAGGTATTCGACATGGAGCGACCGAACGACGCGCCGCAGCTCATCGAACTGGCCGATCTTCCAAAGGAATACTACCGGCTGCAATTCATTGTTGACGTGAAAGACAGCCACATCACCAAGGAAATGGAGATCAGCAAGAGCGCTGGCGACCTCGTAGGGCGTCTTTACAAAGCCCTGCACCCTTTATACCTGAATGCCCCGCAGCTGACGCCAGAGAAGGCTACAGAGTACCTAAACAAGCTATGCGTGCGCCTCGTTTTCTGCCTCTATGCTGAGGATGCCGGTGTGTTTGGCAAGCGGAATATGTTTCATGACTATCTGGCTGACTATCGTCCGCAGCACTTCTCCCAAGCCATCAGCATACTTTTCAAGATACTGGATACCAAGATAGAGGATCGCGATCCGTTCCTTGAGGAAGGGCTCGCCCAATTCCCTTACGTGAACGGCAGCCTTTTCCGTGAGAACGTGCCAGTCCCGCCGATGAACGAGGAAGTACGCCGCCTTATACTGGAGGACGCTTGCAACTTCGACTGGAGCCAGATCAGCCCGACCATCTTCGGCGCTATCTTCGAGGACACGCTGAACAGCGGCACACGCCGCGCTGGCGGTATGCACTATACGAGCATCGAGAACATTCACAAAGTCATCGATCCACTTTTCCTTGACGCCTACAAAGATGAGTTCCATGATGCCATGCAGGAAAAGACGGTCAAAAAGCGCACGGAACGCCTGAAAGCGCTGCAGCAGAAATTGGCTGCCGGTCGCTACTTCGATCCAGCTTGCGGCAGCGGCAACTTCCTCACAGAAAGCTATCTATCCCTGCGTCGCCTTGAAAACGATATTCTACGCGAGACCATTGCCAGAGATGGCAGCATTCTGCTGGGCTTCGATGGCGAGGACTATGATCCAATCAAAGTAAGCATCCAGCAATTCTACGGCATAGAAATCAACGACTTCGCCGTCTCCGTCGCCAAGACCGCCATCTGGATCGCCGAAAGCCAGATGATGAAGGAGACCGAGGGCATTATCCAGCGCAACATGGACTTCCTACCGCTGCACACCAACGCGAATATCCACGAGGGCAACGCGCTCCGCATGGACTGGAAAGAAGTACTGCCGCCGAGCAATGAGGTTAAGATTATGGGAAATCTCCTTAGTGTAATAGATGTGGGTACTTTAGGTAGCACAGAAGTGGATCAGATTCCCTTATCAGCCTAGTAGTACATCTATATG
>Ga0256404_1012040_pt1 | contig 11371 bp, 13 predicted proteins | sample RumenRJG_01DNA_FD_185990 | JGI IMG/M metagenome (GOLD analysis project Ga0256404, IMG submission 185990) | Bovine rumen microbial communities from Lethbridge, Alberta, Canada - RJG_01 | ecosystem: Host-associated > Mammals > Digestive system > Stomach > Rumen | place: Canada: Alberta | collected... | reverse complement strand
ATTTGGCTAGATATTAGAGGTGAAGCATGAAGAATAATAAAGGATTTACGCTTGTTGAAATGTTAGTATCATTTACTCTATCAATGATACTAATAATAATATTATTTCAACTAATAATAAATTTAAAAGATTTATATATGTCATCAGGAATAAAAACAGAATTATTAAATAGACAATACCTAATGACAAATAGAATATATACAGACTTAAATGAAAAAAAAGCAATTAAAATAGAAAACTGTAATAATCCGGTAGTATGTATTGAATTTACATTTCAAGATGGAAGTACAAAAAGATTAGAAGTGGATGAAACAAATAAAACATTGTCATATGATGGATATATAATTAAACTAGACAACAATTCATATTTTAAAACAATGGACATAAGCACAATAATATCACAATCAAATAAAAAAATATTTAACGCTAATATTCCAATATATAATGATTTATATAAAAATACAGATTTTGGTATAAATATAGTATATCCATATAATGACCAAGAAATAACAAACAATTATGGAAATAAATATGTTGCACCAATTGATTCATACATATCATTGCCATATATCAAATCGACTGGAACTCAATACATTAATACAGGAATAATTGCAACCGAAAATACAGGATTTGAAATTAAATTCAAAACAAATAATGATTTAAATAATACAACATACGGATCAATTTTTGGCGCTAGAGAATCATCAGCAAAAAATGAACTTCAACTATCAACATACTCTCCATCATCGTCAATCAAAGGTGTATTGAGATATGGAACAGGTGGCGAATATAACGCTGATATGGGAGATATTTCATCAATACAACAAATTTCTCTAAAAAACAAGGTATATACAGGTAATTCAGGAACAACTCGTCAATTGTCAGGAACATTTACAACTCCAGTTCCAATAACTGTATTTGCACTAAATCAAAATGGAACAATAACTCAATACGGAAGCCTTGAATTATATTATTTAAAAATATATGAAGGCGACAATTTAGTAATGAATCTAACACCTGCTAAATCGAGAGAAACAAATAAAATTGGATTATATGATACAGTAAGCAAACAATTCTTTATAAGTAATGGCACAAGCGACTTTATATATGAATAATTAAATAAATTTAATCCATAAATCAAATAAAAAATAAAACATAATAGAAGAAATACAACCATGAATAACTCTTGCTACAAAAAAAGGAAAATACTTGATTTTAGTATCACTTAAAATACTAATTAATTGAATGTGCACACTAATCCCACCAAATGAAATAAACATAACAGATAGTGTGCCTTTAATTTTAAGTGGAATATCAAGTAAACTAACATATTTTAATCCTTGAGTCATTTCAACAATACCATTCAAAATACTTTGATAATAACGAGGTATATTAATATTATTATCAATTATAGTAGTTATAACTAAAAATAAAGTAACAACCCCAAATATTAAAAGCAATGTATTAATACCATTCATTAACGCACTACTCATAACTTCACCAAAAGATTTCTTATTAGAAATTCTTTTTCGATGCATAGACAAAATTGCTTTCTTTAGAGATATTGAGACATCTTTATTATTACTAACATAATAATTCCTGAATATTAAGCCAATAATAATATTGCCAAGATAATGGCAAATAAGTATTAAAAAACCAATTTCTTTATTATTTAAAAATAAAATAGAAATAGTACCCAATATGAATAAAGGATTAGAAAAATGAGTGAAAGTAAGTAGTTTAGCTCCTTCATATTCATTAATTAACCCATTTAAATATAGCTCACGCACATATTTAGAATTGCTAGGGAATCCGCTTATTAAACTCATAATAAATACAAAAGCTCCGACACCTTTAATTTTGAAAAATTTATTCATAATAGGTTTAAATAATTCAGAAACAAGTTCAACAAATCCATAATTAATTAAAAATTCAGATAAAACAAAAAAAGGAAACAAAGAAGGAAAAATATTATTTTTCCAAACATTAAAAGAAAAAGAAACAGTTTCCATTATGCTAGAGGAAGAAGTAAGCATTTCGAACATAATAAATAATAATAAAGACATTATAAAACCACTTGTAATTATTTTTTTCATAAATTTCACCATCAACTGATATTATTAAATAGAAAGGAGACTATATGTTTAATAAATTATATGAAAGAGTATTAAAATATATAAAAAAAGAATATAAATTTTTAATATTACTGTTAACTCTTTTTTTACTTGTAACAATAAAACTACCATACTATATAGATATGCCAGGAGGAATAATAAATATATCAGAAAGAATAGAAATAGACGGTAAAAATAAACTAAATGGAACACTCAACTTCGCATATGTATCAGAAATGAAATCTACCATACCAACACTATTAATCTCAAAAATAAATAAAGACTGGGATGTGTTAAAAAAAGAAGAAGTATTATATAACTATACAGAAGAGGAAATGGATTTTATCGATAAACTAAGCATGAAAGAAGCAGTAAGCAATGCACAATATGCAGCTTTCAAAGAAGCAAACGAAGAATTTGATATAGAAAATGAAAAAATATATGTAACAAATGTATTTAAAGACGCTAAAACCGACTTAAAAATTAAAGATCAAATAATTAAAATAGAAAATATAGAAATAAACAAAATAGAAGATATAAAAAAAATAAATGAATATGCTCCAGGAGAAAAAGTTAAAATAACAGTAATAAATGATAAAAAAGAATATATAAGAGAAGCAGAACTAATTAGTTATGAAGGAAAAACTATAATAGGAGTAGGTATAAAAGAAACATTTGATATTAAATCAAACCATAAAATAAATATAAACTATAAAAAAAGAGAATCAGGACCATCAGGAGGAATGATGACCGCATTAACAGTATATAGTTACCTAACAGATATAGATCTTTCAAAAAATAAAACAGTCGTAGGTACAGGAACAATTGATAAAGATGGGAATGTAGGGGAAATCGGTGGAGTAAAATATAAACTAATAGGAGCAGTAAAAAATAAAGCAGATATTTTTTTAGTGCCAAACGGTGAAAACTATGAAGAAGCAATCAAAGTAAAAAAAGAAAAAAACTACGATATAAAAATAGTAGGAGTATCCACATTAAAAGACGCAATAAATGAATTAAAAAATAATTAATTCATTTTTTTATTGACAAAATTAAAAAAATATTGTATAACTGTATTAGTTAATTAATACAAAGGAGGGAAAATGATAACAGATTTTGATAAAAATATTCCAATTTACTTGCAGATAGAAGAAATGATAAAACTTGCTATAATAAAAGAAAAATACAAAATAGGAGAAAAACTTCCGTCAGTAAGAGAATACGCGATAATGCTAAAAATCAATCCAAATACAATTAATAGAGCTCTATTAGAACTAGAAGAAGAAGGATTGATAAAAACACAAAGAACAAACGGCAAATATGTAACAGAAGATAAAGAAATAATTAAAAAGTCAAAACAAGAATACATAAAAAAAATAACTAATGAATTTATAAACAAAATGAAAGACATTAATGCTTCTAAAAAAGAAATATTAGAATTAATTGAAAAAGGAGAGTAATATGAATTTAATTGAAATAAAAAATCTAAGCAAAAATTATGGAAAAAAACAAGCACTAGAAAATATTAATATAACAATCGAACCTGGAAAAATATATGGATTATTAGGACCCAATGGTTCAGGGAAAACAACACTAATTAAAATAATAAATGACCTTTTAACACCAACATCAGGAGAAGTACTTGTTAAAGGAAACAAACCTGGAATAGAAAGTAAAAAGATAATATCTTACTTACCAGAAAGAACATATTTAAATATGAACTTTAAGGTAAGAGAATTATTAAATTACTTTGAAGATTTCTATGAAAATTTTGATAGAAAAAAAGCACAAACATTATTAAAAAAACTAAATATAAATGAAGAAGATAAATTAAAAACCATGTCAAAAGGAACAAAAGAAAAAGTACAATTGATATTAGTCATGAGTAGGAAAGCAGATTTATACATACTAGATGAACCAATCGGTGGAGTAGACCCAGCTAGTAGAGATTACATACTAGAAACAATATTAAATAACTTTGACGAAAAATCAAGTATGATAATAAGTACACATCTAATTCAAGATATTGAAACAATATTAGATAATGTAATATTTATAAATCAAGGAAGAATTACACTAAATGATAGTGCAGATAAAATAAGAAATGAAAAAGGAAAAACAATCGATCAAGTATTTAGGGAGGATTTCAGATGTTAAAAAAATTATTAAAATATGATATCAAATTATATTCAAATACATTATTACCAATTTATGGATTAACACTACTGCTAGCAGTACTATCTAGAATATTTATATTATTAACGGATACAACACCAGTATTTAGGACACCAATGGGATTAGTAATGGGATTGGCGATAATGATAACTATGGCAACACCATTCATCACATTTGTAGTAGGAATAGATAAATTCAATAAGCAAGTTACAAAAGATGAAGGATATTTGACACATACATTACCTGTAAAAAAACATTCAATAATTGATTCAAAACTAATAACTCAAACATTGTTTCAAATAGGCTCATTTATTGTTTCATTCTTATCAATATGCATAATTGGTGATATTAAACTTCCTGATATAAGAAAAATGATAGATTTTATAGTTGAAGTGATAACAGAGTATAGTGTTGTAACACCAACATTAATATTATTATTAATGATGGTAGGATACGCAGCATTAACATTATTAATCTACACAGCTATATCATTCGGTCAGAGACACGCAACAAACAAAACAAGATTTGCAGTACTTTATGGAGTAATAATATATATAGTACAACAAGTAGTAATTTCAATGGTATATGCACCATTGTTAATGGATGAAGCATTCATACGTGAATTAGAGAAAACATTGCCATCTTCGACTGTACTAAATATATCGCTATTAATTTCATTATCCGCATTACTAATAACTTCGATAGTATATTACTTTTTAACAACAAGAAATTTAGAAAAAAAATTAAATCTAGAATAAAAATGAAAGTTTTTATTCTTTTTTTGTTAAAATCTAAGGAACTTTTAAAGATATGACGTATGATTTTTATAGATGCCTAAGAATGGAGGAATAAAATGAAAGAAATAATTAAAAAAAACTTAAAAATCATAATACCAGCATTAATAACACTCTTAATAACATCTATAACAATTGCATACTTCATAACACAAAATAAAAACATAGAAGAAGCAGACATAGAATTAGAACAACAAGAAATAAAAGATGAAATAAAAGAAGAAATAAAAAAAATAAAAATTGATATAAAAGGGGAAGTAAAAAAACCTGGAGTATACGAATTAAAAGAAAATGACAGAGTAAGCGACGCAATAAAAATATCAGGAGGATTAACCGAAAATGCAGACACCGAATTAATAAATCTAAGTAAAACATTAAAAGACGAAATGGTAATAATTATATATAATAAATATGAAATAGAAGAAATAAGACAAAAATCAAAAGAGCCAGAAACTATAATTAAATATATAGAAAAAAAGTGTACATGTCCAGATACAACAAATGATGCATGTATTAAAAAAGAAATATCAAAAGAAGAAAAACAAAAAAGTAAAATTTCAATTAATACTGGATCATTAGAAGAATTAATGCAAGTAGAGGGAATTGGAGAATCAAAAGCAAAAGCAATTATTAAATATAGAGAAGAAAATGGTCCTTTTGAAACCATAGAAGATATAACAAAAGTAAGCGGTATAGGTGAGTCTACCTTTGAAAAATTTAAAAACAATATTACTATATAACATAATAACTATACTAATATTAGGCATCACATTATGTAATATAAGTAAAAAAAGTAAATTTAAAGATGAAACAAAAATAACAGGCATAATAAATAAAATAACAGTTTCAGAGAATAACACACAAATTGAATTATTATCAAAAGAAAAGATACTTGTAAATTTATTCAAAAACGTTAATTTAGAATTAGGAGATAAAATAGAAGTAGAAGGTAAACTAGAAATACCTAGTAATAATACCTTCTTTAATTTATTTAACTATAAAAAATATTTAAAAAGTAAAAAAATTAATTATATTTTTAAAGCAAAATCAATAAAACTTATTAATAAAAATAATAAAATAAAATATAAAATAAAAAACAAAATAATAAATCATATAAATAAGTATAAAACAAAGAATTATCTAAAAACATTTATATTAGGAGAAAATGAAATAGATAAAAACATTAAAAATACATATCAAATAAATGGTGTATCACATCTATTCGCAGTATCAGGAATGCATTTATCATTATTCGCAAGTCTATTAAACTACATATTAAAAAAACTAATAAAAAATAAAACGATAATCAGTTTAATAATTATAATATTCTTTATATTTTTTTCATTTATGACAAACTATTCACCATCAATACTAAGAGGATTAATATTTTATATATTGCTTACAATAAATAAAACTTTTAATCTTAAAATAAACCCAATAAAATTAATACTATTAGATCTAATAATTCTTCTAACATACAATCCATACTACATATACAACATAGGATTCATATATAGCTTTGGAATTAGCATAACCCTAATTATTACTTCTAATATAATTAACAAATATAAAAACTATATATCAAAAATATTTATAACAAGTCTAATTTCTTTTATTGTAAGTATTCCTATAACTATAAATAATTTCTTTGAAATAAATCTTCTAACACCATTAATAAATGTTATATTTGTACCACTAATATCATTCATAATATTTCCTATCTCACTAATAACTCTACTATTAAAGCCATTAGATAATTTATTTGTAATATTAATAAATTTATTAGAAATACTTTCAAAAACAATTTCAAAACTAAAAATAACAATAACGCTATCACATATCCCATGGTATATAATGATAATCTATTATATATTTATAATACTCTCAATAATAGGAATAAAAAATAAAAAAATAAAATTATTTATACCATTAATACTTTTAATAACGATACATGCAAATATAAAAAATATTTATAAACCAGCACGAGTAACATTTCTAGATGTTGGGCAAGGAGATTCAATACTATTAGAACTAAATAAAAACATATTAATAGATACAGGAGGTAAAATAAACTCATCCATAGCAGAAACATATACAATACCTTACCTAAAATCATTAGGAATTAAAAAATTAAACTATCTTATACTCACTCATTCTGATTTTGACCATATGGGAGAAGCAGTAAATCTAGTTAATAATTTTAAAATAGAAAAAGCAATTTTTAACTGCGGTACATATGAACAATCAGAAAAAGAACTAATTAAATTATTAAATAAAAAAAATATTAAATATTACTCATGTATTAAAGAATTAAATATTGATAAGAATAAACTATATTTTTTACAAACTAAAGAATTTGATAACGAAAATGATAACTCAAATGTTATTTATACTGAACTAAATGGTTATAAGTTTATGTTTATGGGAGATGCATCTATTACTACTGAAAAAGAAATAATGAGTATTTATAATTTACCCGATATAGATGTATTAAAAGTAGGACATCACGGAAGTAGGACAAGTTCAAGTATTGAATTTATTAATGAGATTAATCCAAAGTATTCAATAATTAGTGTCGGAAAGAATAACCGTTATGGTCATCCTAATAAAGAGACATTAGATAATCTGAAAGATTCAAAAATATATAGAACAGACCAAGATGGTAGTATTATGTTTAAAATTAATAATAGCAAATTAAAGATAGAAACACGTGCACCATAGAAAGGAGAATTAAAATGAATGAAATAGAAGAATATACAGAAAAAATATTTGAAGATATTAAACATATAGATGAAAAAGGTAATGAATATTGGTTGGCAAGAGAATTAATGAAAACATTAGAGTATAAAGAATGGAGAAAGTTTGACAAAGTAATTAAGAAAGCAATGGAGGCTTGTACAGGTAGCAATTATTATACTTTAGACCATTTTGTCTTTGAGGACAAAATGGTTAGTATTGGTTCTAACACAATTAGAAAAATCGATGATTACAAATTATCAAGATATGCTTGTTATTTAATAGTTCAAAATTGTAATCCAAGAATCAAAATTATTGCTCTTGCTCAAACTTATTTTGCAATTCAAACTAGAAAACAAGAACTATCTGAAAAAGAATATAATGAACTAACTGAAGATGAAAAAAGATTATATAGAAGAAATCAAGCAAGAAAAGGCAATTATAATTTAAATAAAACAGCAGTTAATAGTGGAGTAAAAGATTTAGCTAGATTTCATAATGCAGGATATAAAGAGCTTTATAATGGCGAAACAGCAGATGATATTTTTAAAAGAAAGAAATTAAGATATAGAGAAGATATATTAGACAATATGGGTAGTGAAGAACTTGCAGATAATATATTTAGAATTGCTCAAACAGATGCTAAATTAAAAAGAGATAATGTAGATAACGAATATACTGCAAATTCTGTTCATTATGAAGTAGGTAAAAAGGTAAGAAATACAATTAAAGAATTAGGTGGTACTATGCCAGAGAATTTACCAACTCCAAAAACAAGTCTTAAAGAATTAGAAAAAGAAACAAAGAAACTAAAAGAATAAATATAATATGTGATATAATTAATATAGGATGTGAGAATATGAAAAAGAAGTTCTGGATAGTTTTCTTAATTGTAGGCATAATTCCATTTATTATTCCAATTATATCAGGAATATATTATTCTATAAGAGGATATAGTGGATTATGTTGGTGGCAATGTGATTATTATTATGGATTCAATGCATTTATTGATAGTATTATTTTATATTCATATATATTATGGCCAACCTACATTTTAGGTATTATTTTAATAGTACTATCCATAGTCAAATTAAGAAAGAAAAATAATTAAAAATGAAAAAAAAGACTACTTATAAAAAGTAGTCTTTTATAATGAATAAAAATTAAGATAAAACATATACTAATATTAACCAAATAGATTTATTTGGGGGACGCTATTCGCTCATAGCGTTTATATATAGATTAGAGGAACAATCAGTTCCTCTTTTTTATTCCATATATTTCATGATGAGTATCGAAAAATAATTGATTCTTAACTGGATGATAAGTTAAATATCCAAATACAATATATCCAATTAATAAAAGAATAATCCAAACGTAATTATAATCGAATTCATCACTTTTCAAAATATAATAACTAATAATATAAACAATAATATAAGTAATTAATAAAATACTTATAGACAAAAACATGCTTTCACCAATTTTATAGTAAATTGGTAAAAATAAACCTAAATAAATTAAGATACTTACAAAAGAACAAAAACATAAATTAAATAAAAAATTATTATATTTAAGATTAAATTTTTTACCTATGAAATAATCAATAATTCCGTAAAAGACAATAGAACTATATAAAATCTTCATATGCTCCCAAACACTCTCATTTACAGGGAAAATAATAGAAAAAATAAAATTAGGGAAGAGTTCATATGCAAAATGAAATATAAAACTCAATATAAAAGAACCAATAACCGCAATTACTCTTGATTTTTTTAAAGACATAAATAAACTCCTTTCGTAAATAATAAAAAAGGTGATAACATGAATATAAGACTAGGATATGTCGCACTACCAAAAACAATAAACATAACATCTTCACACACAATAACATATACTAATTATGAAAAAGAAATAAATAAAGAAAAAAAATTATATGAAATAATAGATAAAAATTTAAATAATTTAGAACAAATACTAATATATAATATTAAAAACAATATTCATTTTTATAGAATGTCATCAGCGATATTTCCTCTTGCAACACACCCCAAAGTAAACTATGATATAAAAATATTTAAAGAAAAATTAGAACATATAGGAAATATAATCAAAAAAAATAATATGAGAGTAGACATACATCTAGATCAATTTTGCGTACTCAACAGCGCAAATAAAGATGTAGTAAACTCTACTATTAATATAATCAAATTCTATAAAAATATGTTAGATACAATGAAATTAAAAACATATATGATAATGCATGTAGGTAGTAATGCTTTTGGAAAACAAAACAGTATAACAAGATTCATAAATAATTTTAATAAATTAGATAATGAAACAAAAAATATGATTATTCTAGAAAATGACGACAAAATTTTTAATATAAAAGATGTATTATATATATGTAAAAAAATAAATATTCCTATGGTACTAGACTATCATCACCATAAATGTAACAATGATAATATAAAATTAGAAGAATATATAGAAGAAATTTTTAATACATGGAAAACCACACCAAAAGTACATTTGTCATCTCCAAAAAATAAAAAAGAATTTAGAACACATAATGATTATATAAATATTGATGATTTTATTGAATTTGAAACAATAATTAACAAAACAAATAGAGATATTGATATAATGATAGAAGCAAAAGAAAAAGATAATGCATTGTTTAAACTAGTAAGAGAATTAAAATATAAAGGTTATAAATTCAAGGATGAAACCACAATTTGTGTAAAATTTGACAAAAACAAAAAAATATAGTATAGTATACGCAACAAAAAAGGGGGATTTTTTATGGAAAGAAGAGAATATAATATATTAAAATGTCGTTATATAACACCAACTGAATGGGAACAAGTAAATGGTTCGGAAGAACAATACTTTGAAAATGGAGTGAAAATAACAGCAAATGGAGAATATACATATTGTTGTTCTGAAACAATTATTGAAAGTTTAGCAAAAAGATTGAATAACCTTACAATACCAAAAGCATATAAAAATATGAAAAATGAGGGAAAAATAATTGAATATATATTTGTTTTTGAAAAAGAAAACAGAATTATAAAAATAAATATACCAACAAGCTTAATAAGAGATGAGTATTACTTAGAAAAATATCCTTTCATTAGAAATAACATAAAACAATATGATAAAATATGTAAATTATCGCAGGATATTAGAAAAGCAAAAAACGTAAAAGAAGCATGTAAAAAAAGTGCAGCTGCTATATTAAGTGCTGCAACTTTAGCTATCTCTTATGCAGGTACTAGAAAGGTAATAAACGAATTAACAAAACCAGCTCCATCTATGGAACACTATACATATAATCAATTTTATGGAAATGTAATGGCAGAAGAAGACTTCAATGAAAAAGTAGAAGCTCTAAGAAAATCATACGAAAAAACACAAGAAAAATATAAAAGAAAATAAAACCTGAAATGAAGTGATATGATAAAAGTAGACAGAGAAAAAAAACTCTAGTCTACTTTTTATATGATAAAATTTAGTAAAGGATGTGATTATATGTCAAGACCAAAAGGA
>Ga0256404_1012039_pt1 | contig 11372 bp, 13 predicted proteins | sample RumenRJG_01DNA_FD_185990 | JGI IMG/M metagenome (GOLD analysis project Ga0256404, IMG submission 185990) | Bovine rumen microbial communities from Lethbridge, Alberta, Canada - RJG_01 | ecosystem: Host-associated > Mammals > Digestive system > Stomach > Rumen | place: Canada: Alberta | collected... | reverse complement strand
AGGAGGCGGCACAGGAGCAGGGCATAAAGACAAAGACCCTTCGAAATGCAAAACAGGAAATGAATGTAGGTTCCCAGAAGATTGGCAGTCAGTGGTACTGGTATCTGTAAAGGAAGGTGGCAAGATGACCTTTTCTTATAAAGAGGGCATCTTGCCATGTTGGATGATTTCGTGACGGTTGGCAAATGACAAAGAGCAGGTTTCAATATCCGGTCGGACACATGCCCGCCATATACCTATACCGCATTCTGTCAGGTCTATGGTACACCTGTCGCACATCCTATTAGGAAGTATGACACATCTATTACACATCCTGTTAGGAAGTATGACACACCTATCACACATTCTGTTAGGAAGTATGACACATCTATCACACATCCTGTTAGGACATATAGCACACCTATCACACATCCGATTCATACCTATACCATTCCTGATACACATCTTCTTACAGAACTATATCATATACAGAGAAAAATGTATTAGGTTTGTTATAGGTTTGGGGTAGGAATGTGACAGGAGTGTGATAGGTCTGTTATAGGAAGTGATACAGGAACTGTATAGGAGTGCTATCAAAACTGTATGAAACATGTGGAGGAACTGTACCGCCTGACAATGAAATGGGAATTTCGACTGCGGAGGAATGGTACAGGAACTGTATCATAGGAAGTAGAGGAACTGTGGAGGAGTGGTACAGGAACTGCATCACAGGAATTAGAGAAACTGTAGAAGAATGCCGACACTGCCTGCCGCAGGCAAAAAAAGCCCCCGGCAGGGCGCAAAACCCGCCTGCGGGTCTGCATTTTTGATGCCGCAGGTGTCAAAAGTGCTTTTGCGTTACTTTTAGCAAAAGTAACAAAAATATTCCGCCTCAGACTTCGCCTTTGGGCTCGTCTTTGGCTGGAATATGGGTAGCCGGGGAAATGAGCAGGGGAGGAGTGTACTTGTAGCAGCTTGGAATTTTGTTGAAGCGACAGGTAAAAGAGAGGCAATTGTGATGGTGTTTTTACGAGAAGTGCATTAGCTGTGACGATATAGTGAAAATGTTTAGAGAAAAGCATAGAAGTAAGAAAATATGGAGGTCTAAAAGAAATGAGCAGAGAAGAATTGCTAAAAGCATTTACGGATAAGAAAAAGGAGGTCGATTTGTATGGAGAAAACCATTTCCATGATGGTGGGTAAAGGTTCCCTTAATCACAATAACAGAGCGTTTACCGCCAAAAATGTGGATAAAGAGCGAAGTCAGTATAACCAGGTGTTTGTAAAAGAGGATATCCGAAAAGTTTATCATGAACTTTTTGATAAAGCATTGGAGAGTTATAATGACAGACAGACCAGGACAGACCGAAAGATTGACGATTATTATGATAAAATCCGCACAAGCAGGCAGGAGAAACTGTTTCATGAAGTGATCGTTCAGATTGGGAATAAGGATGATACCAACTGCACAGATATGGAGAGCCTGAATGCGATGCTGGCACTGGGAGATTATATGGAGGAATTTCAAAAGCGTAATCCCAATCTCAGGGTGTTTAATGCGGTGCTGCACCTGGACGAAGAAACACCACATCTGCATATTGATTTCGTGCCGTTTTCCACAGGAAATAAAAGAGGACTGGAAACAAAGGTTTCCTTAAAAGGAGCATTGAAAGCACAGGGATTTGTGGGAACCGGCAGACATGATACAGAGTGGAAACGGTGGGTGGAAAGCGAGAAAAAGTGTCTGGCAGAGATCATGAAGGAGCGTAATATGGAATGGAAACAGAAAGGAACCCATGAAAAACACCTGTCCGTTTATGATTTTGAAAAGAAGATGCGGAAAGCGGAAGTGGAAGAACTGGAACAAAAGATTTCACAGCAGGGGGACAGAATAGCCGGTCAACAAACGGAAATGAAGGTAAATGAGCAAACTCTGGCATTCCAGCGGGAAAACATCCGGGAATGGAGAGAGAAGAAGGCGGAAACAGAGGAACTGCAACGGAAAGCAGAACAGGCACTGGAAATGGCAAAGAGAAAACTGGAACTTGTAGAAGCCAAACTGGAACGTGCCACAACAGAACTCCATGAGCTGCAGAAAGAAATGGAGAGCCTTGTGGAGCATGCAAGGCAATCCTATGACAGATACAGCAGGGTGGCAGTTACGGACAGGCAGTATGAACTGTTCGAGGATGTAGTGCAGCTGAAACAGGAAAATGAGCAGTTAAAGGCAGAGAACCAGACGCTTCGGGAGAAATTGCAGAAAGCGTATGATTTTATGAAACAGTTTACCATAAACGGGATCAATCTGTTGGAGCGGTTTCTGGAGTCTGTGGGTGAGAGGGTGCAGAATTTTACGGAACATTTGAGAAGATAGAGAGTGGACGGATAAGAGAGAAAATAAATTCTTTTTTCTTTTATCCGTATTCAGGAAATGGAGGAAGATTATGAGTAAAGGGTTAGAGAAAGTGATTAAGGAAAATGGATTGGTATATCGTTTGGCAGAGGACGGATGTTATTATCCAGATTTGAAGATGGAGCAGAAAACGGATTATCCGATTGGAAAGTATGGGATAATGCGGGCGGAGTATATGATGGAACATCAGAGGTATCGGTATCTGAAAATGGCTATGGAGGGAAGGTGGAATGAGTATCTGCATGAGGTGGATGAGGAGCCGCAGGGAAGTGGAACTGGCGGTAGAACGGATAAAAGAAAAGGAAGGGGTTACGGAGGAAATGAAGAAGAATAATCCAATGGAATGGGTTAGGAAAATGAATGGAATTAAGGAAAGGGTGGAGGAAAATGTATTGAAAGAGATTATGTATAGTAACAATAGTAATGAGTGGTGTGAACAAATGTTCAGGATGGCGTTGAAAAAGGATACCATTTATAGTATAATTAAAAATAAATTTATAGGCAGGTGAGATTATGCTGGAGAAAGTTATTGAGCAAACAAATAAATATATTGAAAGTATGCCAAGAGAAGAGCGAAAAAAGTATGGACAGTTTTTTACAAGCATGGAAACTGCGAGATTTATGGCTGAAATGTATAATATACCTAATAATCTAAATAAGGTTAGCGTGTTGGATGCTGGTGCGGGGTCTGGCATATTGTCATGTGCACTTGTTGAAAGATTAGAAAATATAGATAATATTCAAGAAATTGAACTTACGTGTTATGAGAATGATAGCAATGTTTTACCGTTGTTGGAGAGTAATTTAAAGTATTGCAGGGAAAATTCAAAGAAGAAAATTACAATTTTTATTCTGAAAGAAAATTATATTTTGAGTCAATATTTGGACTTTAATCATATGATTGGTGGTAATCCAAAACCTAAAAAGTATGATTTGGTTATTGGGAATCCACCGTATATGAAAATACCGAAAAAGGCACCGGAAGCTACAGCTATGCCAGAGGTGTGTTATGGTGCACCAAATTTGTATTTTATTTTTGCAGCCATGGGATTATTTAATTTAAAAGATGATGGGGAAATGGTATATATAATTCCACGTTCTTGGACTTCTGGTGCTTACTTTAAACGTTTTCGCAAGTATTTTTTGACAGAGGGAAAACTTGAACATATTCATCTTTTTGTGAGTCGAAGTAAAGTTTTTGATAAAGAGAATGTATTGCAGGAAACGATTATTGTTAAAGTAAGGAAGACGAAAGATATGCCGGAAACAGTAACAATTACATCATCGCAGTCTAATAGTGATTTTGATGATATAACATCTCTGACGGCTCCGTATAGTTTGGTTGTGTCTGGTAATGATTTTTATGTGTATTTGGTAACGGATGAAAACGAAGTTAGCGTTTTGAAAAGGTTACATCAATTTGACAAGACGTTGCCGGAGATCGGAGTTAAAATGAAAACAGGATTAACGGTTGATTTCCGTAATAAAGATATACTTCGAGATGAGGAAGAAGAAGGTGCAATCCCTTTGTTTTATTCGCAACATATTAAACAGGGAAAGGTGCAGTTTCCAATAAAGAAAGAGCATGAATATGTGGTTACGAAACAGAAAGGTCTGATGCAGGATAATAAGAATTACTTGTTTGTGAAACGTTTTACAGCAAAAGAGGAGTCAAGGCGTCTCCAGTGCGGTGTCTACTTGGCAAAGGATTATCCCCAATATAAAAAAATAAGTACACAAAATAAGATAAATTTTGTTGATGGATTGTTGACAGAAATGTCGGAGTGTTTGGTGTATGGTTTATATGTATTGTTTAATTCTACATTATATGATAAATATTATCGTATTTTAAATGGTTCTACACAGGTTAATTCAACAGAAATCAATTCCATGCCGGTTCCTGATTTGGAGTGTGTTCAAGAGATGGGAAGAAAGCTAATAAAGAGCAAGGATTATTCGGAATGTAATTGTAATTTGATATTGGAGGGATATTGTGAGTAAAATTGAGGAAGCAAGAGAATTTTTACAAATGATAGGTATGCCAAAGGCACAGCAAACAGATATTTGTTGTTATGTGATATTAGCAATGGCCGGAATAAAAACTAATATGTCATGGGATGAGGCAACAAATAATTGGATTCGAATTCATGATATTATTCAGTTTGTTAATACTCAGTATGGTTCAACTTATGCAGAGAATAGTAGAGAGACATTTAGAAAACAGGCATTGCATAGGTTTCGTACTGCAGCACTTGTTGAAGATAATGGAATGGCAACGAATAGTCCAAATTATAGATATAGATTGACAGATGAAACGTTGCAGATGTTAAAAACTTTGCAAACACCAACATGGCAGAAATCTTTAGAGCGTTTTCTTACATACCATGAAAAGTTAGTGGACATTTATGCGTCTAAGAAGAAAATGACGATGATGCCAGTAAGAATAAATGGTGCAGATTTTAATTTTTCTTCTGGAAAGCATAATGAATTGCAGAAAGCAATTATAGAAGAGTTTGCACCTAGATTTGCACCAAATTCAGAGTGTCTGTATGTGGGTGATACCATTGAAAAGGACTTGGTAAAGAATGTAAAAAAATTGACGGAATTAGGTTTTGAAATTACGTTACATGATAAGATGCCGGATGTAGTATTATATCGTGAGGAAAAAGATTGGATCTATTTTATTGAATCAGTAACGTCTGTAGGTCCGATGGATCCTAAGAGAATATTGGAAATTGAGGAAATGACAAAAGACGTAAAGGCAGGAAAGATATTTATAACAGCATTTCTTGATTTTAAAACATATAAAAAGTTTTCAGAAGAATTGGCATGGGAGACAGAAGTATGGATAGCCGAGATGCCAGATCACATGATACATTTGAATGGCGATAGATTTATGGGACCAAGATAGAAAGAAGAAAAATTTGAATACCTTGTTTTTGGAGATCTCATGCTAAAATTGCTTGTCCAGTCTTTGGGAATGTAACTACCTACTTGAGGTTAGCAGTTTGTTTCAGAATGTTACACAACGGATGGTGTTTCGTGTGATATGGATTATTGACTATCAGCAAATAGAAAATAAATTTATAGGAGAAGTAACCGATGAAAACAGTTTTAATTGGAAATGGATTTAACATACAATTTAGTGGTGGAACATATACCAGTGAACTTATTCTTCAAAGGATGAAGGCAAGGGCAAGAACAGGTGTATATGATACATTATTCGAAAATACGATTTCGGGGACGGAGATAATAAGTGTTCTTGATGGACTGGTAAATGAAGCAAATCGTATTATTGAAGGTGAGTTTGATGAATTTACCTCTGATAAGGAAGAAAAAAAAGCTATTGATGATTTTAAGGATAGGTATAAAACATCTCTCAAAAAACCTGAAGAGATTATGATGGAAGATTGGTTTTTAGTGACATATTTGCATTCGAAAAAATTTGCGGATGATGAACAGACGCAAATTAGAATTAAAGTTGCTTTTCAAAGAATGTTTTTGGATGCTATATACAATGAAGGATTGATACAAGAGTTATACAAAGTAATGGGAAAAACAACAAAAAAGTATTTACAAAGTTTTGATAATATATTTACGGTTAATTATGACAATAATATAGAGAGATTGACCAACCATAAAGTTTATCATCTACATGGTTCATTTCAGGAATTACAACCATCAGAAAATGAAGAATATGTATTGGGGTACATGTTCAGACAAAATAATAAATCTACAATTGTTCGTGGATTTGAGCATTGTTATTGTAATGCGTTGCTTGAGTATAGTGGCGATAAGAAGATTCAGCAGGCAGATATATTTCATCGAGTGATTTTACAATTTAAGTATATGACGGAGACAGGAAAATATCCTTTGGAAATTATTGATAATCAGGAGTTTTTTTCTTTAGCAATTGAGCATCCAGAGTTGAAAGTAGCACCAGAATATCACTTTGATGATTTTAGGAATATTGAAGGTGAATTGACTATTATTGGTTTTTCGCCTAATAATGATAATCATATATTAGATTGTATCAAAAAAAATAAAAGATTAAAAAAAGTGTATTTCTACTGCTATTCAGAACAAGAAATGAAAACAGTAGAAGAAATGAAAGATGATAGAATACAGTCGGTAGATGTAAATGAATTATGGAAAGGTTTGGGTGTAAAAAAGAAGTGTTATAATGGAAACTATTCTTTTCCTGAAAAAATGGAAAACTTTATTAAAATTGTAAATTTATTTTCTGATACGGAGATTTCAGAGGAACGATTGAAAAACTGTATCAACCAATTGCCACGGTATGAAATAGAACGATTGATTTCTCTAGTTGAACAAGAAATTGAAACAAGAGGGCTACAGAATCATACGCCTAAAGATGAAGAAGATTTGTTAAGAGATTTTGGATTTATTAGTTGCTTAGCAACAAAGAATGGTGTTTTACCACCAGTACTAATGTTGTTGTATATTGCAAAGGGAAAGTTTTGAAACGAAGAAGAATTGTGCAATTGAAAAAAAGTATTTTATGGTAAATTAAAAACAAATAGTTTAAGCCGTAAATTAACAAGGATGAGGATAGTAGTTGTTTCCACTACAAGATACAAGGAATGTTCAGCACTTTTGCTTCTAGTTTAAGTGGTGTTTATTTTAAGAAAAACCTTAAAAGTCAATGATTTAAGGGCTGACAATATAGGAAGGAGAAGTACATAAATGAGCGTAGAACGTGTGGCACAGATAGCTAATTTTAACGTTGTTATAGGAGAAAATGAAGCTCCTATGTTGGACTATTTTGATACATTGATTTATCCGGCGTTCACATCGGATTTTTCAAGAAAAGAAAAAGATGTTGAGTATTTATTCAAGGGCGTTAAGCTTGTGCAAGACAAAAATGAAAATTTCGTATTAGTTGGAAAACTGGTGAAGAAGACAGTGTTGGATGTATGTAGTGACATCGATCATGAGGGAAAACTGATAGAAAAAGATGAACATTATTCTTCGGCACCATATTCGACATTTGCAATTTTTTTGAAAAACCATAGAATGGTTTTAGTCCCGAATCAAAAAGGAAGCCCAACATTAGCATCCTTTCGGTCTACGGTATGTAGAGTTTTCTCCGAGTATAGAAAACAAATCAATGAAAATGTTGATGATGAGAAAAAAATTCCAGAACCAATTGTGAAAGTTGTAGGAATACCAAGCGTGAAGTCGATGCGTGAAGCTTTGAGTACGGTGGAGAGGGTACATGAACTAAAACTTAGATTTTATCCGTTAAATGGGGATATTGATTTTGCGGGGCTGTTTGGAAATATGACAACAGAATTAAGAAAAACTGTTGGAAGTAAAAATGGTGAAACAATACTAAAGTCACCAAAGAATGTAGAAGGAATTGCAAAGGTGTTAGAAGAAGCGGCAGGAACTGTAGAACCTGTTTTAACAGTAACTACCAAAGAAAAAGCAAAAGTCAAATTGAAAGAAAATGAAATCACTGAAAGATATAAAATAAAATTGAGTGAAGATAATAGTTTTGAGGAGGAATCAAAAGAGGTAGTGAAAGAAACAGAAGGGTTAAATTTAATTGAGTATTCAAATGAGAACCATGAGAATATATATAAAAGAAACAAGGAGAAAATAATAAAATTTGTTTCCAAGAATTCATAGACCAAGGAGGCATAGATTATTGGAGGTAGAGAAAATTTTAAGGAATTCCGAAAAATTGGGGAAAAATAGAAGTTCTACAAAAGTACTATTTCAGGCTTTAAATATCTTGAAAATAAATAAAAAGAATATCGTTAGAAGAGCAGGTTTTGGAGTAATTGAACTGGCAATAGCAATTGTACTTGCAAAGATACCAGATACTATACCAAAGACAGAAAGTGCTCTAAGTACGATTAATACTGTATTGTTGGCTTTTTTTGCAGTCGTGTTTACAGGATATGCTTTTTTTCAAGCTTTAATTAACGATACGTTATTAATGTTTATGATTAATGAAGATGCTGAAAAAAAGACAGAGAATTCTAGTAAGTTGGAAGAGAGTAATTATTATTTTGCAGAAGTAATGATGTTGCAATTTGTTGTTATCATGATTAATATGCTATTGATTTTAACTCTTGGTATTTTGCCGATGGAATGGTGTTTGTTTGATAATCAAATTGTAAATGAGACATTGTGTATAGTGGGAATATTTGGAATGTTATATATAAATACTGAAAGTCTATGGGAAACGAAAAGTTTTATTTTTAATGTATTTCAGCTGTTTAATGCCCACGCGATGTCGCGGATTATTAGTATTCTTAAAAAAAAGAAGGATAATTAATTTAGAAAAGATTGAGTTTAATTGTGTATGCATATTCTAGTTGAAAAATAATGATACCATGTGATACCTGTATGATACCTGTTTACTCTGAAACACAAAATAATATAAAAAATATGCAAAAGAAATGGTATAAAATAGTAGAAAATACGCCTAAAAATATTAACAAAAAAGCTAATGGTTAGGGAGTTTGAATAATTCGACTGGCTTGAAAAAGTCAGTAAATATGCCTATTCCAAGCAAATTTGTTTAGCGTTTGGCAACATTTTGACAACAAGTATTATTCATTTTAAGAAGAAAAAATATATCTATTTAGGATAAAATCCTTACTGATTTTTTGTGAGATCAGTAAGGATTTTTTTACATTTCATTTTTATCTTTGAGTTGATTCTTATTTCTATCAGCTTCTGAATGAGGATAGTGATATCTCCATTCATCATATTCTTGTTTGCTGATTTTTCCGTTTTCTAATTGAACAGACTGTTTATGCCATGCTTCCAAAGCATCGTATAGACCTTGTTGGGTAGATATTGAGGCATCAAAAGAAATGGAGTACGAAGAACCATTGGCTGATATTTTTACTCCATACATATCTTCTAAAGCAAAAAGTGTGTGGATCAGACCAGTGTAGGTATCAATATCCGGGACAGATAATGCTTTTGGGTGAACATTGAGGGTATTTGCGATCATCGAAAGCATATCATCTTTAGGAACTCTGGTTTCCGATTCGTATTGGGCAACACGAACATCGGAAGTTTTTCCTTTGAACCCCAGAGCTTCTCCGAGTTCTTTTTGTGTAAGTCCTCTTAGAGAACGTATATATTTAATTCGTTTTCCTATTGCCATTTTATGACCTCCTAAACAAATATGTTTTATTCAGTATAACATATAGAAAAATGGTACGCAATAAAAACTAAACAGAAAAGTTTAATAAAAATACTTGACTTAAACGAAAATGTTTAGTATTATGTAAAACACAATAACTAAACAAAAAAGTTTAGCGAACATTTGGTTGTTATATGGAAGATTGGAGTAGAACTCTATAAAAGATGAAGAAAGAGCCAGGAATTTACAACCAAATCGTAACAGAAGTATGTATGAGTGAGTGGATAAAAAATCCAACTGGAAGGAGAGATGTATTATGAAGGAATCAATTGTAATGAATGTGCAGGAAGTAGCAGAGGCTTTGCAGGTATCAGAACCGAAAGCGTATCAGATTATAAGAGAGATCAATCAGGAACTAGAAGAAAAAGGGTATATTACCGTGCGAGGTAAGGTGAACAGAGAATACTTTTATAAAAGAGTATGTTGCAATGAATAGCACAAGTGAAAGGAGTTGGTTATATGGCGGTTTACAAAGATGGAAACAAGTGGAGAGTGGTCTTTCGATATACAAATTGGAAAGGGGAGCGAAAGCAGACCAGTAAAAGAGGATTTTTAACAAAAAAGGAAGCAGTAGCTTGGGAACGAGAGGAGTTATTGAAGCTAAATGTCAAGATGGACATGTCATTCGAACGGTTTTTCCAGTTATATGAACAGGACAAAACAAAGCGAGTGAAAAAGAGTACATGGGCTTCAAAAAAGGTCATTATCGAAAAGAAAATTCTTCCATATTTTAAAAACAAAAGAATGGACGAGATCGAACCCAAAGATATCATTGCGTGGCAGAATGAATTATTAGCCTTTCGCTATCCATCGGGAAAGGCATATTCTCAAACGTATTTGAAGACAATCCATGCACAGTTAAGTGCAATATTCAATCATGCAGTTAGGTATTATCATCTTCCATACAATCCGGCACAGCGGGCAGGAGCAATGGGTTCCGAACATCATAAGGAAATGTTGTTTTGGACGCAGGAAGAGTATCGTAAATTTTCAGAAGCGATAATGGATAAGCCGGTTTCGTTCTATGCATTTGAGATATTGTACTGGTGCGGATTAAGGTGTGGCGAAATGTTAGCATTGACACCGGCAGACTTCGACTTTGATAAGGGAACCTTAACCGTAAATAAATCGTATCAACGTCTAGGTGGAGAAGATTTAATTACCTCACCAAAGACAATAAAAAGTAATCGAACCATAAAGATGCCTAAGTTTTTATGTGAGGAGATACAAGATTATCTTGCGATGTTGTATCAACCACAACCGGATACAAGAATATTTCAAATTACGAAATCGTATTTGCATCATGAAATGGATAGAGGCGCTAAAAAGGCAGGTGTGAAAAGAATTCGAATCCATGATCTGAGGCATTCGCATGTTTCACTTCTTATCAACATGGGATTTACAGCAGTAGCCATAGGCAACAGGGTGGGACATGAAAGTGCAGACATTACTTACCGGTATGCACACATGTTCCCGTCAGAACAGAAACAGATGGCGACCATGCTGAATGAGGCATTTGTAACAGATACAGAGGAAAAAAAGGAGGATGAGGCAGTATGAGCGGTGTACACAAACATCCGACCATCAGTTTCCGGGTTTCAGATTATGAGAGACGGGAAATTGATGCAAAGATAAAAGCAAGCGGAATGTTAAAGAAAGATTATTTTGTAAGGAGCTGTATTTACAACCGGGTCTGTGTGGTGGGAAAAAAGGAGACCATATATCCCCTGGTGGAGGAACTCCGGCAGATGCAGGAACAGATGAAATGTCTGGGGGAGCAGTTCGGCA
>Ga0256404_1012038_pt1 | contig 11373 bp, 11 predicted proteins | sample RumenRJG_01DNA_FD_185990 | JGI IMG/M metagenome (GOLD analysis project Ga0256404, IMG submission 185990) | Bovine rumen microbial communities from Lethbridge, Alberta, Canada - RJG_01 | ecosystem: Host-associated > Mammals > Digestive system > Stomach > Rumen | place: Canada: Alberta | collected... | reverse complement strand
ACTTGCCCATACCCAATCAACCAGGAAATTAGCGATAGACTGATTTTTGATTTGGTCTGCTTTCCAACGATCCCAAAACATAGCCTTTAGGATTTCAAGCCATTCTTTGTAGGGTATCGCCTTTAGCTGCTCTACCGTAGGCTTTGGTAATCCCTTACGTCTGCGATACTCTGTATAGGTCGCAATGGTGACACCGCACATAGTAGCACCGCCCAAATCGCGGGGATCATTCGCAAAGCCTCTCTTACGGGCTTTCTCAAATAATTGCTCGTTAGTCATTCCAACGCCTGTTGTACTCGTTTCCCATTTCAGGATAAACGGTACGATTTTCTCTACGTTTGCCATACACTTTAGGTTTTGAGGGTTTGATATTCTGAATTATTAGTTAAAATCCGTTCTGGGGTTCTCTTTGTGCGCACTTCGGGCGCACGCATCGAAAACGCTGCAATTCCAGGTCGGCTTTAGCCTTTTCTTGCAGCAGGGTAAAGTAATCATCTTGCACCTTACGCAAACGGTCTGTCTGGCTTGCAAAACGTTCTTCTTTTTCCTTTAGCTGCTGTTGCAAAAACTCTACCGTCTCACGTAATACGGAAAAATCCGCGCTGTTGGCCTCTGCCTCCGCTTTGTCGGCTTCGGCTTTAGCTTTGTCTGCCTCTGATCTCTCCTTACGCTTGTTGGTACGTATATTAAGCATATACTTAATAAACTCCCAACCTCCGATAGCTGCGCCCATTGACGCTGTAATTTCAACAATACTTGTGTAGTCCATATTCTCACTTCTTATATAGTTCTATTACTATGTCGTTATCGCGTTGCTCTATCAAAACCACATACCTTGTTTCTAACAGGTGTAGTAAGCCCATGTCGATTACGTCAACGCGTAACGTAACCGGGGCCTCTGGTTGTACTTCAATAATCGCCATCCCTTATACGTTTATATGTCCTGATTCTCTTTTTGTATTTATTCTTTAACGCCACTATCTCATAGCGTCCTTTTATGTAGATGTATTCAAATGCCTTTCTGTCTATCATGCCCAATACTCGCTTACGGGTATTGTATTCATTGTTATGCCGGATCAGTCCTAAGTATGAATTGATAGAGCAAATCGCGTGTTCAATCTGCCGTAAATCCTTTGCATTATTCAGCCTGCGTATAGCCGCTACAAAATTAGTTATCGTGTTATTACAGGTGTATGATCTCCGGGGCTTAACGATTGATCCTGTGAATTGTACGCCTTTGGTGTAATGCTGTAGATAGAATTTCTTTTCATTCAGGGTCAAACCGTATTCACCTAACTTAGCCCTTATTTTTGGCACTGCGCTAAGTAGTACCGCCTTATCACGGTGTATGCAGTAGAAATCATCTACGTATCTGCCATGATACTTTATGCCCAATTCCTCTAAGTACCAATCCAAACCGTTCAATAGGAAATTTGCAAATAGCTGTGCAAACAGGTTGCCTATTGCTATGCCTTTGCCCTCTCCGTTAGTGAAAAGTGATTTGTTAGGCGGTAGGTAATCCCAATAGCGGGCTGGGCTGTGTCGCTCACAATTCTTTTCGGGTTGGTGGAATATGACTACCCGGCAAAGGTAGCGCAAATCCTCTATGTCCTCGCCTGCGTACCGATCTAAGATAAAACGATCAATCAGGCGTGCCAAAATCTGTTTGTCTATGCTCATAAAGAAACCGCTTAAATCAAGTTTCATTATGTAGCAATCCGTTGTATAGTTATCGCTGCACTCGATAATATGCTGCTTTAGGGTGTTGATCCCGTAAAGCTGCCCTTTCTCCTTTCTGCAATTATAGGTGTACGGGCAAAACACTTGCTCAAACAGCGGCTCTAACCTTAATGCTATATAGTGGTGTATTATTCTGTCCTCAAAAGAGGCGGCAAACACCTCTCGATAACGTGGACGCGTTACGACAAAGCAAATGGACTTACCGGGCTGATAGGTACGCGTATTGACGCGATCACGCAAGGCAATAAGTCGGCTTTCGTAGTCCATTTCATAGACTAACGCGCTTGCCGTCTTTCGCTTGTTCTTGCGACAATCGTAGTACGCTTCTAAAAGTCCTGCTGTCGTTACCATATATTATACTTTGTTTCTATTTCCGTCGAAGTGCTGAAACGGCCCTAACTCGATTCGTGTTCGATGCCTTAGTGTTGTTGTTGGCGTTGCCGTTGTTGAGGTTCAGATTCCAGGCGTTCGTCGCGCTGTTCTCGGTAGGCTCGCAATCTGTGGCCTATTGACTTGCTCTTAACCGTAAATGACGGTATAGGCCCCATTTATCACGGAAATTTGCACGCTCGTTTAGTCGTAACTAAATTCGATTCTGGCTACTCATTGCCTACAGGCATTGAGTTCTTCCACGCTGTACTTTGTTTGCCTATCGCGTCCATCAGTTCTATGATCAGTGCGTGCCGCCCTATTCCTTTGATCCATTGCCTTTCACCTGCTATTCTTACAAGCGTTTTCAACGTCTCGAAATCGGCTTTGAACTTGGTTAGATGTTGATACCTGTTAGCCTTATCCATATATGCAGACGCTACGGTATTCAGCAGGCTAACGGCTATCTTCTGCATTTCGCCACCGATAGTATATTTGTAAGCCCTTGGGAAATCCGGGGTAACGTCCAATATGTTATTTAACAGCGTGCGCACATCTTTGTATAGAGGCGCGTTTGATACCAACTTTATATTTTTGTTCTCTGCCATAATTCGATTTTTCGTTGTAATGTACCCGGCTACCGCCGGGTACTACTAATAATTAAAAATTAATAACTAATTACTAAGCGATAAACGCTGAAACGGCCCTAACTCGAATCGTGAACGACGCCTTAGTGAGGTTGATGGCGAAGCCGTCGCCGAGGTACAGAAGCCAGGCGCCCGCCGCGCTGCCCTCGGTAGAAGTCCAATAAGCATCTTCAACCAACTGCGTTGCGCCGTTGATTAGCGAAAGCGCATAGTTGATCTTTGTCATGTTGGCATAGATCATCATCATTTCACCCAAAGAAGGTAGCCACCACTTACCCGCTGTCAATCCCTGACCGTTAGCATTGGCACGGCTATAGAGATTACAGAAGCCAGGCGCGTACGATGCTGTATTTGTAACTGCGCTTGATGTGCTGTGCGCGATCTGCTGCGCCGTATTGGTCTTGCCGTTCCAATCATTGATAGCCGTTACACGATCTGACGTAGTAGTACCGCCACCGCTGATAGCTGCGCTACTCCATGTCAGCTTAGATGCAGATTCCGTCGGTGCTACCACCAGGCATTTGCCGCCCTCTACGACTACCACACCGTCGGCAATTTCTCCGCTGCTCTGTATGCTTGTCCACTTGTGGGGCTTAACCATCAGCGGGTAGTTATCGCTCTTACGGTGATACATGATAAACACACCGTCGTACATAGCGTTGAGGCTTGCACCGTCCATGATAGCGGCCTTGATCGTCGCAAGCGTTACTAACGATACCACGCCGTTAGCGTCGGTAATTGGGAATTTGTCCGTAGCGTTGATCTGTGCTACGGTTGTCTTTGTACTAAGTTTTTTAGTCTGTTTAACCATAACTCTTAAATTTAATTGTGAAACATATATGTTAGCCAAATGAAATGCTTACGACGGCCTAAGTAGGCCAAATCCTTTTCGTTGGCGTACGCCTCGCGCTCAAAGGATATATTACGGTATGCCTGGCGGCTACTACCCTCAATAGGTATTCTAATTAGCCATTCCAGGAAATACCACCATAAGAAGATAGGGACAAAGAGTAATGCCCACCAACCTAAACCGAACACAAAGCCGATCAGTGCCAGGGCAAAGCCAACTATTAGCATTTCCTTTTGCTGTTCTGCGTGTATGTGTTCGTGGTTGTTTACCACCGTGCTATACATCTTCGCCAACTCTTCACGTACAAAGATAAACGGCCAAAGTGTCATAGCCAGGAAACCGCTAAACGGTATGAACTTATTAAATACTAACCTTGTTTTCATATTGCGCTATACTTTTATGATTATACAACGTAGCTGTTTATACGTCCGGCGTAATGGATCGTAAACCCAAATTCGCCATCATTCTTAGTGTCATCATCAGACGTAACCACATCAAAATACGACGATTGAACATCTATTAACGTCGCCTTACATGGGCTTCCACTCGTTCTACTTGTGCCGCTAAAGGCATAACCTTTACCAAATACTGAAATTAGCAAAGAGGGATCAGTTAATGATATTGTCCAACTTGACGGCCTGTAAACCCTATATGTGGAATCACCTATACGCGATACAGTAAAGGCCCCTGTGCCGCAAGTATTGAAATTCTTAACTAACGAAACACTCCAACCAGACGAATAATAACCCAAAGAAGTTTCACCAAATCCGATTAATGCCGGGCTTTCTGGCACTGTGTAATCTGACTTTGAATCAATTACCCATTTATACCCACCATCATAGATACACTTTAGCTTTATCTTCTGCCCCTTATATAGCATTGGGTTATATGCTACGTAGCTTACATTTGTGCTTGATCCGTTCATTCTGTAAACGCCACGTAATACGACATAATAGTTTGTGCAAAGTATATTTGCCTCTGCGCCCTTATATGTCGAATTAGCGGGTAGGCTGATATATACAGGTGCCGACGTACCGGGGTTAATTTGGATATTAAGCCCGGTCTTTGCTAAATCAAGCGCGTAATAATAAAAGCCGTACGTACTATCATACGAATATGTAGCCAAAGAAGCAATGTTGCTTGTGTCAATGTTGTAATATGGGGTGTATAAGTTGCCTTTAATTGTGACGTTCTCAAATACACCTGTTTTGCAAGTCAAAGTACCACCCTTTGCATAGAAAACAACATTGCCGTTACCGTCTTTCATTTCGATAGCCTCCGCGCCCAGATTCTTGATCAGGGAATAGGTGGCTAACAGTATATTAGTAGCAACCAATTCTACTTTGTCGCCTAACTGCCAATATGTCTGATTAGTCGGCAAAATACTTTTATTGCTATGCGTCTTTATGCAACTGTAGTAATTATTGTTATATAGCACAACGTCTTTATACGGTTCGCTTAAATTCTCTACATCACCCTGATAGAAATTATAATTTACCGTGCCATTAGATGTGCATTTATTCCAATCTTGCACGCGTAGCGTAGGGCCTTGTGGGCCTTGCTCGCCTGGATCGCCTTGCCCGCCCGGATTGCCCGGATCACCTTTGTCGCCATACACGCCGATAATTACGGGGTCTGTGTATGACGTGGAATCATCAGAATAGGTTATCTTCTCATAGTTCCAAAGATACTTTTTCGTACTCGTTATCGTCTGAATACTTGTAGTCCAACCAGACGTACTACGGGTAACACCTGACGATGAAGAAGTAGCTAAGTAGTATTCTGTCACTGAAGAAATGCTAACGCCTTGCCCGCCAGGATTGCCTGGGTCTCCCTTTTCACCATACACACCGATAATTACGGGCGTTGTATCAACGGTGCTGCCGTCGGTATAGGTGGTAGTTTCGTAATTCCAAAGATATTTCTTTGTGGTTGTAACAGTCTGTACCGTCGTAGTCCAACCGCTTGTATTCTTAGTAACTCCAGATGATGCAGACGTAGCCAAATAATGCTCTGTCACTGACGATATACCGTTACCGCCTGAAATACATACTGCGTTGCTGTAGGAATACGAATTATCCGTATAGGTAAACTTGATACGCTGCCAAATATAATACCCGTTCTGCCATGTCGGGGGGTTAACATTCCATCCAGACGTAGGGGCCGTTGTACTACTTTGATTCTGCGCGTATTCCGTTTCGGTACGGGAAATTCCCGTACCTTTACGGATAAACTTAATGACGCAAGTTTTCATTACCCCACTCATAGGCCACTAACTTTGTGATTCGATAGTTAAAGATACGTCACTACCTGCCTGCATACAATGGGCGCGTGTAACGCTGTAGCTTGCCTGTGCTGTTGATCTGTCAGCGGCAGAATTGAGAAATACACCTGCGGCATCCTTGACGGTAAAATAAAACAGACTATCTATAGCCTTTGCGCCCGTTCCACGTCTTACAACAACCGGGGTGTATGTAACCGTACCGTTACCGTTTGTATCTTCCGTTATCGTTTCATCCTCTGGGTTAGGGTGCGGGTCAATTTCGTAGGGGTCGCTTGCATCCATAACGCCCTGAAAGTCGCTACCGATTTCGCTGCCACCGCGTGATACTACTACCTTAAATTCGCCATAGGTATTAATATCAGCCTCTTGCACCGTAAGCGTCTGTGCCGTCTTTCCCGATAACTCAACCCATGATCCCTGCGAATTTTTGTACCACTGATACGTAAGATCATTTGTCAGTTGGTTGCCGCTCTGGTAAGCCATAGCCTTTAGAATACAACTACCGCCTTTTTGGGTAATAACAAAGTTCTTGGTATCGCCCGCTGCGATAGTTACCCTAAAGCTGCTACCCGTAGCCTGCTGAATAGGGATAGGGTACGACGCTTGTATTTCGTCGCTCTGCGTACCGTAGGATATGTGGGCCACCATCTTGATAGTAGCGGGCGCAAAGCCGGATGTCTCTACTATGTTCTGCACAATCTGCAAACCATAATAAAGGTTGTCCCCTGACGGGGCCACTTTCTTAAACAGCCCGGCAAACGTACCGCTTGACGTGTCGCCATTCCAGGTAATCTTAGTACCATTAAAATAGTAGTCGATGCTGTCGGGTGTTGCTACGCCCTCGGCTACGCGGCTTGATGTACATACAAAGAATAATTTAGGCTTTAACGTTGCAAAATCCGGGGAAATGCTGATAACGTCCTGTTGCGTGCCCTCCCATTCCTGGTACAAATCACCCTCTGAACACATTATGATAGCGGTATAGGTTCCCGCCTTGCTTATGAACTTAATAGTTCTACTTGTACTTGCACTGCTCATATTGCTGCTTTTTATCGGTTATTACTCTGTTTCCTCTTCTGGGGCAAAATCTACAATATCTTCTACATTGCCTACGTCACCCGCCGTTATTTCCTCGCTCTCCCCACCTGTAGCGGCTTCGGTCTGCTCTCCCTCTGTCACGGTTTCACCGTTACCGGGCTGATCTTCACCGTTACCGGGCTGATCTTCTGCGGGTGCTGCCTCTTGTTCCGTATCCATGATAAAGCGGGGATCAGTAGCAACAGGCAAAGGTCTTGTAACCGTGCCGTCTTGCTCTTCTCTCGCCTCATGCGCCATTAGCGCAATACCTCCAATCTGGGCAAGTGTTTCGTTAAGTTGCGTAAGCGGGCCGAACTTCAACATATCAGCCTGCCAAAGCAAATAATTACCGTCCTTGACGGTGTTACGCTCATTCTCTACGCGCAAGAAACTTGCGACTTTCGGGTTTGCTTTAATGTAACGTGCCATAATTCTAAAATTTAAAAGTCCTTATTTAATCAGTAACAAATATCCATCTTCATCCTCAAATAGCGATCCGTCGCCATCTTCCCAACAGCACGTAGGGCCTGCGTCTTGCACATCAAGCCCGAATACTGCGCCTAACAAATCGCTCATATCCTTTGTGGGCAATAGTGGTGTTTGCCCGTGTCCTACCTGGTTGTACGCCAAACTGCCGCTCGCCCTATTGGTGGCCGAGTACCAAAGTATCAACAACTCCCTTTCAGGATTGGCGATAGCACCGTTAACGTCCCATATCTTAGCCTCCGGCGCGATTTTCAAAATACCTGCGGGTATGTTGGTTGGTACGCCTGCTATATCAAACTCAAATTTAGGGATGCGCCTTACAAAAGACGTGATACATTCGGGGCTTGCATCCGTCAAAGCTACGCTTGCAGGGTTGCCGCCTCTGTCATACTTTGCCCTGCATCGTATATACAAATCCGCGCCCATCAGGCTACGGTCTATCGTCAGGCTCGCGGTATCGTTTGATACCTGTACGTCATAGTCCAAAATCGTGTCCGTGCCTATTTGCGTCCATGTATTGTTTTCCCTGAACTTTTCCCAGACAAAGATACGGTTGGCGGCTGCACATTCGTTTTCGCCACAACGCAAACTTGCGTGTATCACTTGTACGGCCTGATCCTTTAACGGATTATAGACAGTCTGATCGGGCGTATCTAAGATCAGTACGGGTTTGAACACCGTAGAATTGCTGCAACGTATCGGAAACGTCTTTTGCAAAACGTGTATCTGTCCTGTACGCTGATCCAAATACTCCGCGTAGTATTCAAGCGTAATCGGGTTCTGTGGCTGCGCGTTTTTCTTTACCAGGATTCGCCCTGCGTTACCTCCGCTTGTGGTAATCTCATAGTCGGTGTTGTCGGCCAATATCTGTGTGCGCGTACCGCCTACGATCTCGTACCAACGTACGTTAGCCAAATTGGAATTGACACTACCAGGCGTTAGGATTTCGTCTTTATCCATACGGCTTATCTGTGGCTGTATTACAAGCGGTGTCAACGTATAGTCTGGTGTGTACTCGTCCGCGTCCGCGTCGTAATTCTGCCTGTCTGGTACACTACCCACAACAGATAAACTAATATCTATCTGTAGGGGCTTAAAGTTAAAATCAAATCTCTTTACTTTCATACTCGCTGATATTTAATTAAATTCAAATACTGCTCTGTCTGCGTCCACCTCGTTGCCGTTTTCATCTGTCAGTATAACGGTGGCGGTTATCTGCACCTTTTTAGGTACATACCCGTTAAAATCCATATCTTCGGCTGTCAGATGTATAGACTTTCCGGGGTTATATTCCCCTTTGTGCCGTACGTTCCACGCCAAATCAGATGCCACCCGCTCTACACCGTCTGCATCCTCGCTATACCGCGTCCATGTTACGTTAGCGTCGGGTATATTTGCCGTTATATCCTGGTTCCTGAACTTTGCGATAATATACAAAGTAAGGTCGAAGCGATCAGGATCAAACAGCACATCAGTATCGTTAAACTCTACCGTAAAATCGGGGTTGCCCTCCAAAAACGCCCAATCGGTAGTAAGTATCGACGGCGCGTTCTGCGTACCTGTAAGGCAGCATCGGTATTTACACCCTCTGTACCATACTTCTGAAACTTCGTAGTCTCCTGTTTCGGGATTCAGCGTATTGCAGTAATAAAAAGCGTCCGCGCTCCACTCTCCCCGGTCAACGTAAACAGATTCAGGTAGCCCCGTCCAATGGTTTACCCTGATAATATCCATTGCGATAATACCAGGTATGTACATATAATCCAAACCCTCTTTGATAGGTAACGGGTAGCCCTCATCATCTACCATAGCCTTGACAAAATCGGGTAGGGTTCCTATTGTCATGCCGTAGTTCGTCTGGTCTATGATGGGCTTTGTTACACCCGCCAACTTGACTATACGGCCCTCTGTAGATGAAAGGTATATGCAGCTTTGGCGCGTTTTGTCTGTAGAGTTACCCCAACGGGCAATGTTCATCAGTTCGCAAGGTGGGAAATTGATACCTGCGGGTGTCTGATTGTCGGGGTACAAGATCACGTCTATAGTATTATGCGCCGTATCAACCGCGTTAACCCTCATCCAACTTGTGTACATCTGGGCGTTTGTACCTGTATTGATACCCAAAGCCCTTGCACCCAAATTATTGATAATACCCTTTAAGACGTTGTTAACTTTCTGGGCAGTAAAATATCCCTCCCATTTCTTACGTAGATGCAATCTGTATTGGCCGTCGCCCAAATCCTCTACGCTCTCTATCTGGTCGCTCTCTGTCAGTAGTTGGTCGCCCTCAATAGCCGATAGACGGTTAATAATAAGTTCTACGGCCTCAAAGTATGTACGTACTCTGACGCTTTCAAATTCCGCGTTTCCCTGTGGGTCAATACCTGCACCCGTTCCGGCATAAAGCGATTTTACGAAAGTGCCAAAGTGTACATCATCACGGAATACCGTTAAGCCCAAAGCGATTAAGCCCTGACTAAACGTTATGATACCCTGCGCTATATCATCAGTCAGACGGCTAAGAAACTTATTGAAAAGCGGGCTATCTTCGGCAATATCCCCGGCTAAATCAGCGTAACCCGCCTTAACCTTTTCGCGTACTTTGTCATATATGGTGGTTTCCTGGCCGTCAATCTCCGTTATAACCTCCTTTAGCAAATCAAGCCAGATATAACCGTTTACATCGGTTGTAATCTGATCAAGGGCTGCTTTGTTGACGTGCGTATGCCCATCACCAGATACAGGGCTACCGCCTCCCGCTTCCGTATTCAATACTACGGTGCTGTTGACGCTACCTGTGCCCTGCTGCTGCAACCGCTTACTACGTGGTCTTGGCGTGTGGCCTGTTACTACCGCTGTATAGTGTTTATCCATATCTTATAACTGCGCTATGATGGTTTAACTAACTTCCTCTATGGCATCGTATTCGTCTGCCTTAAATTCCGTAATCTCGATCTCTGACGTATCGGCTATTACGTCCTGTTGCTCACCCGTCATTAAGAATACCTTGCCACTTTGGTTCTGCTCTGTGTATGCACAAAGTCCGCCCGCGTCTATCACGGCCTCGCCTGATAGCCTGGTTTTACGCTCTGCGTATTGGCTATAAAGCGTACCAATCAGCAATTTTTCGGGGTGATCTGTCACACCTGCCCGCTTTAGTGCCTGCACCTGTAGGCTGTCAGACGTACGGCAAAATATACCTCTGGCTGTCGGACAAATCTTATTGGCCGTACCGCAAATGGTATCTATATTGATTTCCTCTTTTGCAGCCCGGTTAATATAGCCTGAATACTCAATATCTTCTAACTCTGCTGCATCAAAGATCAGGTTGTTTTTAACCAACTCAACTTTTGGGGCCTTATATAGCATCCAACGTACTTTGTTATACAGGTCTCTTTCAGTCCAACGTCTGCAAGCGTCCCAATCGTAATCATAGCCATTAACGATTATCATAACATCGTCATAGTCGAAGCACTGAACGCCATTATACACGGTAACTTCCAAATAACCGCCCTGTGTCGGATATGGCATATACTCACCGTCTGCCATGCTCTTAAAGCTGTCATATATCTGTGTATTTGCGAAATTGGGCCTACCTATGCAATGGCGGTTTTTCTTCCATCCTAAAATACCCGTATTCTCTGCCAGATCATCAGTATTATAGTATTCCAGGTACGCGTCGCCAAAACTTGCTGCACCACTTTCCCATTTGCCTTTAGCATATCCCAAATGCCCCTTACAGGCTCCTTTGGCATTGTGGCTGTTGACGTAGTGGCAAAGCACATTGCCCTCGTTGTCGTACAGATTCACGGCAATAGGTATGAAAGCCCAACCCGTGCAAACTTTCATGCTGTCATAGTTACCCGCCTCGTTACCGTCCTTTGCCTCTGTGAATGGGTTGTATCTGGCATCTAACAAAA
>Ga0256404_1012037_pt1 | contig 11373 bp, 14 predicted proteins | sample RumenRJG_01DNA_FD_185990 | JGI IMG/M metagenome (GOLD analysis project Ga0256404, IMG submission 185990) | Bovine rumen microbial communities from Lethbridge, Alberta, Canada - RJG_01 | ecosystem: Host-associated > Mammals > Digestive system > Stomach > Rumen | place: Canada: Alberta | collected... | reverse complement strand
TGAGATGTACCCCTAATCCTGGACAAAACAGGAAAGGGGTATTTTTCATGAAATACGATTGGAAGTTCAAGCTTGATTGCGTCCGCAAGTACAAAGAGGGGAGGCGCGATTTCGCGCCTCCCGGCATAGGCAGGGGCTCGTTCCTCAAACATGTCAGATTCTGGGTGAGATCGTACGACGACCTGGGCATCGACAACTGCATCATGGAATCGTTCTTCGGGACCCTCAAGAACGAGATGTTCTACGGCCATGAGTCGGAATTCAAGACGTTCGACGACCTGTACGCGGCCATAAAGGAATACATCGACTATTACAACAACGAAAGGATCAAGGGCAAAACAAAATGGATGCCGCCCCGCAAATTCAGGGAAGCATCCATGTTGGGCTTATGATATGATTCAATTAACTTGTCCAGAAAACTGGGTACACATCAGCTCAGGCTTATCTGAGTTTTTCTTTTCCAAAAAGATGCTTCAGAATTGATTTTCGCGTGACAATCCCAATAAAAATCTCATGGTCATCCACCACGGGGATGAAGTTTTGCGAAAGAATGACGTCTTTTAAATCGTCGACATTGGTGGTGCTTGGCACAGGTTGGATTTGGTGTGCCGAAGTGATGGCGGATAACGGAATCCGTTCTAGGCTATCAAAGCTCACGCGGTTCTTTAAAATGTAACGTAAGAAGTCCCCATAGGCGACTGAGCGGACATATACCCCGCTTTGTCGATCGATTACCGGAATTTCGTTATAGCCATGGGCGTCCATTTTCTCTAATGATTGCCGTACCGTGAAATCCGAAAAAAGATAGTCGACCGTGACCTTTGGTAGCAATAACATCAAGACATTCGTTTCATTTTTCATGAACATTTCTATCTTACACCAACAAGGGCATTTTGGCATAGGAAAGCGAAAGAAAACGGAATAAAATGTTTGCCATGAAAAAGACGGTTGTATTTGACTGGAATGGCACATTGCTAGACGATGTGGAAATTTGTTGGAAACTTTTGAATGAACTTTTGACGCTTCGCCATCATCCGACGGTGTCGCTAGAGACCTATCGTCAGATTTTCACATTCCCGATTCAAACGTATTATGAACGGGCGGGGTTTCATTTTCCTGAAGATGATTTCGTTACGTTGGCGGAACGGTTTGACCAAGACTATCGCGTCGCCTTTCCTCGTCTTTCATTATTTCCTGATGTAAAAGAGACATTAGATACCTTGAAATCTTCGATGGACTTAGTGGTCTTATCGGCTTCAAAACAAGCGAATCTCGAAGATCAATTGAAGCAAAAAGGCATCGAACAAGAATTCTCGGCCATCTTAGGCATTCAAGACATCTATGGGGCTTCTAAACTAGAACGGGGTCGTGCCTATTTTGCTTCTCATCCTTGCGAAACTGGTTCGTTATTTTTTGTCGGCGATACCTTGCATGATGCAGAAGTGGCGCACGCTTTAGGGGGAGAATCCATCTTGATCGAACGTGGCCACCAAGCGAAGAACATCTTAGAACAAGACAAAGATGCCGTTTTGTTGCCTTCCTTAAAAGAATTGCCATCATATCTGGCTTCGAAATAGAAAAATTTTGTCTTTCACCGAGAAAACTCCTACCATTAGAGAAAAGAAGGAACATTGTTATGGCGACGAAAGAAAAAGAAAACACGGGGGTAAAGACGTATCACATTGCGAAACGTCCCGATGGCAAGTGGCAAGTGAAATTGGCCAATGGCCAAATTGCCATTAAGCTTTTCGCCACGCAAAAAGAAGCCATCGAATACGCGGAAAAGCTTGCTAAGAACCAAGATGGATCCATTCGCGTTCACTCGGTGAAGGGCAAGATTCGGAAAGCGTAATTGCTTTGCAAAATCCGTGATAACTCTTATAATGTTTCCGCGTTGCATCTGTAGTTCAGTGGCAGAACACTAGCTTCCCAAGCTAGTTATACGGGTTCGATTCCCGCCAGATGCTCCAGACGAACAAAATAGGCATTTTACGGACACAGTAGAATGCCTTTTTCTTGTTAAACATATCATTTTATTTTGGCATGATCTCTACGAAATTCTTGTAGAGAAGAAGAGTTTCATTGCTTATTTATTCACGGAACCATCGTGTTCTAGGTGTTAAAATCACCGCAGCGGAAGAAGAGAAACAATACAAAACCTTTTACCTGTGCTTATTCATTCTTTGGACACTTATACATTAACGACAATGGAAGCTACACAACATGCCCAACGAATCCATGATTTCTGTCTGAACCGCAGAGAAGTAGAGGAAATTCACGAAAAAATCCAGGATTTTGGCCGTCCTAATGTTTGTTTTATTGTTCGTAGATATGAAAAGTTTTACTTATTACTCTATCTCGATCCGGTAGATTATTACGCATACTTCTTTGACAAAACGCCCCTTGAAGACATTATGGAGATGGACGATGAAGATGACGAGGATTTATTTCAAAGGTTACAACCAAAAGTGATAGAGGTCTTAACAAATCAAATCACGATTTCGTTACGAAACAGGGTCATTAAAGTGCCTTCTAAAGAATACATTCGTTCTCTAGCGTCACGGAAAAAATGCTAGGGCCAAAGAGCGAGCCGCCCCTCTTACAGGGCGGCCTATTCTTTACTAAATGTACCGAAAATATTTGGACTGTTATCGTTTTCGGTCAGAAAATCCATTAAGAGACAGGTTTGAGCGCTTCTTACTTCAAGCCTCTTTTTCTATAAGATTCGCTCTCTAGGGTGTATGATGAATGAGCACGCGTTGTTAAAAGAGGTATCTCTATGTCGAACTATTTCAAACAGTCATTAGAAGAGCTTTATACGCTGGACGAGAACAAGAGAAGTGAACTCAACACGTTAATCAGTCAACATCGTAAGCCGGTCAAGTTAATCGTTTTGACGTCAGTGTTCGCAGGATTATCGACCATTTTTCTGATTCTTAGCATCGTTTTCTCAACCATTCCGTCCCAAAGTCAAAATGTATCTTCTTACCCGAGTTATCTCGCCACGATTCTTCTCATCATCGGTGCTGCCTTATTGATTCCTTCCATCATTTTCTTCGTGAAACTGATGAACCGCGTCAAAGAGAATAACGAATCCAATCGCAAGATTCGTGATACTCGCACGGAAATTGCCGAAACTGAACGTGTGATTGACATCAAAAAGACATCCGGGAAGCAAATCAGTCAAGCCGTTGTCCAACAACAATCATCCAATATCGATGTGATTCTGAAGTACAAACAGCTCTTGGATGCCGGTGCCATCACCCAAGAGGAGTACGACGCCAAGAAGAAAGAGCTTCTTAACTTGTAATTGCGTTTTCTGAACTTTCCAGCCTCGATCCTAGCGTTGGAACGAGGCTTTTTATGTTGACCGCTTTGCTTTTTGCTATGATGAAAATGTATTCCGTCCATAAATCTCTATCATCCACCTAAAAATATGGAGGAGTCAGAAGATTAACGCGAAGAAAAATCTTTTATAGGCATCGTTCCAAATGGTTTTTGCCTGATCGGCTGCAACAGCGCCAGTCAAATCCTCCAGAAGTATTATGACGCAGCCGTCATGGTGAAATACAACGCGGAAGCCACGTATCATTACGAAATCGTGGACTATGACAACGAAGTGGTCAACGTCACTTTCAGCAAACGCAAGTGCTGCGATGCTGAGAGAAGTGGATCGCGGACTATCGGTTCGAGGACCAGGAGACGTTCAAGATGTGTTATGAGACGGTGGCTGCCAATGAGCTGCGCGACTTCTGTTCCCTATCCGTCTTCATGCAAGATTAATTTCTTGTTTGACCGACCATATTTCAGCAACAAATTTTGCTTTTTGTTTGGAATATTGCACTTTTGTAATTTTGCTTTTTATCCGCGAAACCACGTATTTTATATGAAAACATGCGGGAAACCTATGTTTTTCTTACGTTTTATCAAATGCGGTTTCAAAACCTTTACGAAGTTGCTATCATATTAATAGGTAAGAAAAACACAGCACGTTTTCTTATGCTTTAGGACGGAGGAAGGGGATTGATGCAAATCATGGAAATGGTTCCAATGTACGACTTTTCCAGTGCAGCAGGCATTTGCTCTTTCGTTTTCGGCATCGTTTTGTTCCTCAGCCTCGACTTTTTGCTTTGGTGGCGCGGTGTTCGGAAACCGATTCCGTGGATTTTGATCGGCGCCTTAGAAACGATATTTACCGTCGCGGGTGCCTTTGGCATGTGGTACCTTGCTTTACCATCTTTAATGGCACTCGGTGTCATGAGCGTTATCCTGCTCTCACGAAACGAAACAACCTATCAAACTACCGCCGAACATCATCATTTCTCTTTTAAAGATCTCTTCAAACGCAAAAAGAAAGGCGTGCAACCCGAATACATCTTTGACCGTGAGAAGGTTTATCAAGAAGTCTATAAAGCTGTGATTAACATGTCCCGGGTGAAACGTGGTGCGTTGATTACGTTCGTAAAGAAAGACAACATCTTAGACGATTCGAAGATTGGAACCGTCATTAAGCAACGCGGCGTAGACTTAAATGCCCCCGTAAAAGCAGAACTCCTGGAAACCATCTTCTATGAAGGCACCCGTCTTCATGACGGTGCCGTGGTCATTAAAGATGACAAGATTGCCCGTGCCGCCGTGTTCTTCCAATCCACGAGCAAGGCTTTAACAGGCAAATATGGCGCGCGTCACCAAGCGGCGTTAGGAATTTCTGAGAACTCTGATTCTGTGACCATTATTGTTTCGGAAGAAACTGGTCGTATTTCTATTGCATTCCAAGGCGAATTAACTTCCGTCAACCCCGATAGCTTAGCCAGCGTCTTTGAAGAAGATATGGCTTATGAGTCGAGTGAAGACAATGACGAAAACGCCTAACTCGAAGGAGGAGAATCAAATGCCGACACCACATATTGAAGCAAAAGAAGGGGATTTCGCCCCGGTCGTTTTAATGCCAGGAGACCCAAAACGGGCCGAATGGATTGCGAAGACGTTCTTGAAGAATCCAAAACTTGTGACATCTGTTCGTGGCATTTTGGGCTTTACGGGAGAAGCACCGGATGGCTCTTTAGTCTCGGTCATGGCCTCTGGCATGGGTATGCCTTCTATTGGCATCTATTCCCATGAGCTTTATACCTCTTATGGAGTGGAAGCCATTCTCCGGATTGGCACCTGTGGCTCTTACCAAAAAGACATCGGCTTAAAAGACATCATCATCGGCGAAGGTGCTTGCACAAATTCGAATTGGATGGGTGAGCATTCTTTATATGGCGGCACGTTCTCTGCCATCGCAGACTATCAACTCCTTGAAATGGCAGTGGATGCCACGCGGGAAAAGAAACTTCCGCTTCATGTTGGGAACATTCTTTCTTCCGATACGTTCTATGACTATCGTCCCGAAGCCTGGAAGAAGTGGGCTAATCTCGGTGTACTCGGCGTTGAAATGGAAGCATATGCGCTTTACGCCAACGCTGCCACGTTAGGAAAGAAAGCCCTCGCCATCTGCACGGTCTCTGACTCATTCTTATTCGCCAAAGAACTTTCTTCCCAAGAACGGCAAGAAGGATTGACCAATATGGTAAGCATCGCGATGGATGTCGCGATGAAATACAATGCATGCCGCACGAAGTAAGGCTTACCTTATGGATTGTTTCGGCCGTCCTTGTTTTTGCCGGCCTGGCGTTTTGGATTATCTATCCGCGCGTTAAACACCATCTTTCTCAAGAAAACTACAAACGTTTTGACTATGACGTCATCGCGCGTTTGGTGAAGAATAACGATTACTATCTCATTAATTCTTTCGCGTTTGAAACGGGATCAACCCCGTTAGTCATCGACCACTTAATCGGCGGAGATAAGTATCTTTACGTCGTGATTGATTATTTTATTCCGGGCACATTAGAAGTGGATCCTCGCTTAAAATATGCGATGGTCTACCGAAAAGGGAATGAGAAGCTAGAAATGCTTAGCCCCTATGAGATGGTCCGTGCGGCCATTGAACGACTTTCGACGTTAAGCGGAATTCCTTCCGAATATATTGTCGGAATCGCGCTCATCAATGACGATGCCGTGGTACTTGGTAACGCCCACCCATCCGCGGATCTTTATCTTTCGACACCACATCAAATTGGAAAAATCATTCGGTCCTACGAGAAACGTGATGTAAAACCATTCGTCTCATCGCAACTTTGGCAAGCCATTCAAGACCTGCATGCGATTAAAGTGCAGACCAATCCCGAAAACAAATAAAAAATCCCGATGAATTCGGGATTATTTTTTCTGGAGCAGGTGACGGGAATCGAACCCGCATAATCAGCTTGGAAGGCTGATGTTCTGCCACTGAACTACACCTGCAGATTGGCGGACCATACGAGATTCGAACTCGTGATCTTCTCCGTGACAGGGAGACATGTTGGACCGCTACACCAATGGTCCACCGACTGCGAGAGAAAATATAGCACAACTAAGGCCTTAGGGCAAAGAAAAAGAGAGAAGTAATAACTTCTCCCCCTATCTTTTTGTAGAAATTAAAGCCCTAAGAACTTTAAGACGGCGTCTTTGTCTTGATAGCCAAGCGTCTCATTGACGGCTTTGCCATCTTGGAAATCGATTAACGTCGGAATGGATGCGATGCCATATTTGGCCGCAATGTCGCCGACTTCATCGACGTCGACACGGACGACTTTGATTTCAGGGTGCTCCGATGCGATTTCATCAATCACGGGGGCGAGCATACGGCATGGACCACACCAAGTGGCGTAGAAGTCCACTAATACGCGGCCCGATTGGATGGCGTTGTTGAACTCTTCGGCATTATGAATTTCTTGAATCATGGAATATAACCTCCTAGAACTGCCCTAATGATAAGAAGAAAATGAGCGCAAGCAAAGCGATATGCACTGGATAATAAAGATAATTCGCATACGTGAACCACTTCGCATGGTAACCCAGTTTGCCGTTATAGCAGAAGATGATTAAGCCCGCGAGTAAGCAATAAGACTGGGGGTTGAGCCAGAATATCGTGTCTCCGGCTGGCCATAGATACGAAAGCGCCCAGAAGATGACGGTGACTAAGACCAAAGCCGTGCAAGAAACCAAATTCAATAAAGATTGGAATGTTGGGGTCTTTTCAAAGTCATCTCCTAAGTTTAATTCCCGTTTCTTACTTTCAGTAGCAACGATCTTTTTCACCAAAGGCAACGTGTAGTAGAAACCTAAGAACAAAGCAAACCCGAATAACGAATAACCCGCTCTAGCCCATAAAGGGAAGGAGTTTGTCCAATAGACGACATAAGTGCCATCCAATGCTTCATAGTTTTCCATCACGTCGGCTACATAGGAAAGAACAAGATAACCAGCGGGCAAGATGGAGAGGTATTTTAGACCACCCTTGCTTTCAAGCAAGGTAATAAACAAGGCATAACATAATAAATCCGTGAATGCTTGAGCCGAAACTTTTGCCATCATATCGGGGTTTGCAAAAGAAAAGACCATTTCGACGAGGAATATCGCTGCCCAAATGATGGCCAAGCGCAGAATGTAATTCCAACGGTCGTGGGTCTTATGAAGTCCTTCGGCCAACATAAAAACATATAAAGGGAAAGCTATTCGTCCGATGATTAGCAAGACAGATGCCCAATCTCCACCGATTTTGTATAGCGAAAGGAACGTGCCAATATGGCTGAGCGTCATGGTCACCAACGCAAAGATTTTTAACCAAAATGAGGAAAAGACTTGAGCCTTATTGCGCATAAAGGGAAGAGAGAATCACCGAGATAACGGCAACGACGTTGTTTGTGGCGTGAGCTAAGAATGACGCCCCAAAGCCAAAATATTCATAGATAAAGCAGAAGGAGAATCCCGCGATGGCATAGGAAGGGAAGGCCAACCATTCATTCACGGATGTGAAGTCGTGGAGGTGGATTAAGCCAAAGAGAAGCCCAACCACGAGATAGGCTACCACGCGGTTCCATCGTTTTAAGAAACCGAATGCGCCGACACGGTAGGTGAGTTCTTCGCAGAATGGGGCCACAAATCCCGTCATGAGCACGGAGAGAACGGGCAAATATAAGACTGTGGTCTCAACGGCCGTCTCATTTTGGTTGGTTGTCGCGCCAAGCTTCGAGGCGATCACGTTCCAAATCACAGATAACATAATGACGCCGAAACCAAGCGGAATTCCAAGCCAAGTGCGAGGATTTTGGAACGAAGCAAATATGGTTTTGTTGCTGCGCCACAAAATCAGCAGCAAGGAAATAATTAAGATGGCGTAGGCGCCATCATTCACAATCGTTAAGTATTGGGCGCTCTTTTGGTATTCTGCGAGGAATGACGTCCATTCGCTGGCGCTTAACCCACTTTGGGGACCAAGTCGTAATATCAGCAAGACCAGCAACGAAAGCATGACCCCAATGAGTTGGAAGCCAAGGCTACCCGTAACAAACACTAGAATTTGACGCCACCAGGGAATGTTGGCCGTAAAACGAAACGAACGATATTCGGGGCCATACGCTGGGTTCGAGGCGTGACAAAACGGACATTCTGAAGAAGTGGGATCGTAAGTTTTGCCACAGTTTGGGCAACGGCTACGATGGAAAGGATTATGAAAGTATTTCATAAAGCCATTGTAGCAAGAATGCGTGCCAAAGGCACCTTTCAATTTTATAATCATGGCATGGTTCGTTATTTGGCTAAGCCCTATACGTGTGAGAAAGTCGTCCTTGGTTCCCGTTTTATTGCGGTGGCGTTACCTTTTGAACACAAAGAAGACTTAGAACGGTTGAACGAAGAAACCAGAACGAAATATCCCAAGGCCACGCATTATCCATATGGGGCAAGAGTTGGCGTCTTTGAAGCCAGAAGCGATGATGGAGAACCCTCGAGAAGTTCAGGTTATCCTATCCTTGCTTTGTTAGAGCAACGCCAAGTCGATGAGATATTTCTTTGTGTCGTCCGTTATTTCGGTGGCACAAAATTAGGGCTACCTAGACTGACGAGAACGTATCGCGAGACGGCGTTACAAGCGCTAGAAGAGGCAGAATGGGCGGAGAAAGTCGAAGAAACGGCCGTCAAGATATCGTTACCCTATGCCGCCTATGAACGGCTTTCTCGGCAATGGGACGAGGAAGAAATAACGTTTGAAAATGTCACCTATGGGATTTCGGTGACCCTCACGTTAGTAGGAAATGATAAACTAATCACGCAAGCGTTATCGTCTTTGCCTGAAGCCATCGTGATGGAACGAAGCGTTCGGGTAGGGAAAAGGAGATTACGAGTATGATCAATGGAACCGAATTTGAAGAACGTCGTGGCCGGCTTTTGGCCATGATGGATTCCAACTCCGTTATGGTGCTCTTTTCTGGCGTAGAAAAGATTTCCAGCGCGGACGAAACCTATCCTTTCGAAGTGAACCGAAACTTCTATTACTTAACGGGCATTGACCAACCCGATTCTGCCTTAATTTTGGTGAACTCTTATGGCGAAATGAAAGACTTCTTATTCATTTCTCCTTACGATGAGCGCAAAGAGAAGTGGTATGGCAAACGGCTAACGCCCGAAGAAGCCACGAAAATCAGCGGTATCAAAAACGTTCAAGTCATTGATTCCTTGTCAGCTAAGTTAGACGAAATTTTGAATCCGTCGATGTATGTCTTCGGCGAAATCAAGAAGTTGTATCTCGACTTGGACCGCGAAATCAAAATTGGGGAAGATACGACGACTCTTGACGAAAAGAAGATTGCGGAAGCGACGTATCGCGACGTTGCCGTTTCTGATGCCTATCCGTTAATTACGACGTTACGGCTACGGAAATCCGCCCGTGAAATCGCGGAACTTCGTAGTGCGATTGAAACCACAAAAGTCGGCCTTTATTCCGTATGGTCCAACGCCCGTCCTGGCGTGCACGAATACGAACTGGCCGATTTATTCATGAAAGTCGTGAATGATTTGAATGGTTATCAAGGTTTGGCATTCAATACGATTATGGCAAGCGGCATTCATGCCACCACGTTACATTATCCTAAACCACTCGGCAGCTTATCCGATGGAGACTTGTTGCTCTCTGATTTAGGCGCCCGTAACCATTATTACTGCGCCGATGTTTCACGTACGATCCCAGTCAACGGCAAATTCAATGAACTACAACGTACCGTTTATGAAATCGTGCTTGGCTGCAACAAGATGATCGCTTCGAAAGCGAAGCCCGGTATCACCATCGCCTCCTTACAAGAAGCCACGATTGACTATCTTGCTACGGCTTGCTTAGCCAAGGGATTTATTGAAAATAAGGAAGATATATCGCGTTATTACTTCCATGGGGTGTCTCATTTCATTGGATTAGACACGCATGATCCCTATCTTTCTCCTATCCGTGGTGATTACCGCACCATCAAATTAGAACCTGGTATGGTCATCTCCGATGAACCAGGGCTTTATATGGCGGACCGTGGTATCGGCATTCGTATCGAAGATGATTTGCTGATCACGAATGATGGCTGCGAAGTCTTAACGAAAAACATCGTCAAAGAAGTGGAAGACATTGAAAACGCCTTATCTTCCAAGCTGAGATAACATGCCGCTTCGCTTTCTTCCTCGCCATGAATATGTCGTGCTTGCCCCAAAAGAACGGCAACCATATTACAAAATGGCCGCCAAACGCGATGGGGCAGAGATTTTATTATTCACGTTATCCGAGATGAAATCGTTATGGGATGAGAAACCATCTCCTGCGCTTTCGTCTTACTTGAAGGATAAAGGCTTTGCCCCTTTGAAAGTCAAAGCACTGGTTTTGGCATTCACATCACCGTTTTTTCAGAAGAACGCTACGCTGTTGCCCGAATTACAACCTTATCAAGAAGAATACGCCTACGCCTTAAAACAAGGCTGGCTGACGAAACCAGAGAATAACGCTGCTTCTTTATTTGTGGGAAAAGAGATTGTGATCTCGGGCTATTTTTCTTATGGCGATATCATCTCCGCTTATCTTGGATCTTTGCGGGGGGATATGCGGATTGGTTATGAGTTAGAACCGAATGAACCTATTTCTTTCGGCGCAGTCGAAGTGTACTCGAGCCCTGAGAACGAAGAACGGGCCGCTTCTTTGAAAGCGTTGACGCTATCCGCCTTAGGAAACGTGGCACAACCGATTATCTGTTTTGGATTTCATCCGGTTTCTTTTCCTGGCAGTCATGCAAAATATCGTGCGAATCCATTATTGATGCCAGGAGAAACTGGGATTTGGGTCCATGCGAAAAATCCAAAAACCCCAAGAAAACCCCTGTTATTTTTAGAAACCACTTGGAATTCCTTAGGGATTTTAACGTTGGAAAGACAAGCCATAGAAAAGCAAGAACGTTATCGTCACTTGTTACATTCTGGCCA
>Ga0256404_1012036_pt1 | contig 11373 bp, 10 predicted proteins | sample RumenRJG_01DNA_FD_185990 | JGI IMG/M metagenome (GOLD analysis project Ga0256404, IMG submission 185990) | Bovine rumen microbial communities from Lethbridge, Alberta, Canada - RJG_01 | ecosystem: Host-associated > Mammals > Digestive system > Stomach > Rumen | place: Canada: Alberta | collected... | reverse complement strand
ATTATCCTTATTCTGTCTGACAGGACAATACGAATAAGGAGGAAAGGAGAATGCTAACAATGGATCAGATACATCGTATCAGACAGCTCTATTATGAGCAAGGCCTGACCAATCTATCTGAACTTGCAAATTCCGGCCGAACGGCGTAGTCATTCCGAAATGAGCGGAGTGTCTATTCCGGAATAACGGCGTGCACTTTTCGGCACAAACGGCGTGACTTTCTATATACTTTCAGATGTCACAAAACATCTGCAGTGTTAGAAAGGAGCACGCAATGCAAAGTTACTCTACAATTCTTGGAGTGATCGAACTACGCCTTGAAAAGGTGAGTTATGCGACCACTCAGAAGCGTTACCGGATCGGTTCCAGTACGATAACGCTTATCATGAACCGTTTTCAGGAACTCGGGCTAACACTCGATGAACTGAAAACCATGGACCCTCAAACGGTAGAAACAGCATTCTATCCTCCGGAAAATCTTCGCCGCTCGGAAAAGCCTATGCCTGATTTCTTTCGGATTCATAATCGAATGATGGCCATGAAGTATCCGAACCTGGCCTTCCTCTGGCTCGAATACAAGGAAGAGCATCCGGACGGCTACCAATTGACTCAGTTCTATGAGCACTATCGAACGTTTCTTGCTGAGAACTTCGGGCAGGAATCCGTTACAATGCCGGTGGAACGAATTCCCGGTGAGCGAATGTACATCGACTGGGTCGGAGACAAGCCCGAATTACTGACGGACCCATCTACTGGCGAGATTAAATCAGTCCATGTTTTCACAACAACCCTTGGCTTCAGCAGCTGCGTCTATGCGGAGATCTTTCCGGATGAAAAGCTGCCGCACTTTATTACTGGCGTAGTCCATGCCCTGGAGTTTTATGGCGCTGTACCTAAATATCTGGTCCCTGACAACTTAAAAACTGCTATCACGAAGAACTCAAAGGATGAGCTGATTCTGCAATCCGTATTCTCTGACCTGGAGGATTTTTACGATACGATAGTTCTGCCTCCGCCGCCACGGAAACCCAAAGGTTATCGGCAAAAAAGTGTTATAGGAAATATCTCAGCCTGAACTCATTAAATAGCAGAATAATCAGGCTGAGTAAATATGATGATTTCCGATAACTTTTCAGGCAAGACCGCAAAAACGAAGAAGGTATTCTTCCTTTCCTTTCCATTTCTTTTCGGGAATGGATACGGTATTGCCTTTGCTGTCTTTCTTGGGCAGAGCTTCTTGGTCGACAGAACGAAGCGCCTTTTCCATTGCATCGTTGTCAGCATGAGCGTAGATAGCCGTCGAATCCAAAGAGGAATGCCCAAGAAAGTCTTTGATATATGAAATCGGTATACCGGCTTTATACATTGCCATGCCTATGCTGTGGCGGAAGACATGACAGTGAAGTTTATTCGGAAATGAAGGATCTGTTTCATGCAGTTTCTTTGCATAAGCAGCGAGGAAAGAATTCACCGCCCGTGGGGTCATTTTTGTGTGGTGACCACTATGGATGGTATAAAACAGGTAATCATCATTACAACCATTCGGATGGAATTCCGCAAGATATGCATCAAGATGCGGGATTACCTGTGACGGCAGAGGTGTATATCTTGTTTTATTACCTTTTCCATGAAGTCGGATCTGGACACTGTCACCATTGCGGATGATGTCACCTAATGTCATTGTAACAAGTTCCTCGACCCTGCCGCCTGTTTCGTAAGCATGAATCATAAAATACTGGTTCCGTCTTCCGTTTCTGGTTGCAGTATCAGGGGCAGCAAAAATCGTTTCCAGTTGCACCTGGTTCAGGTATTCCAACTTGGGATCAGTTTTCCCCTTAAACTGGTGGATCGATTTGGCCTTAAGGTACAGTTCTGATAAGGCTACATCTTCCTCGCTACAATAGCGAAGGAATGCTTTGATCGCCGCCAGCCGCAGATTTACTGTATTGATGGCTTTTGACTGGTCATCACGAAGCCAGACGCAGAAGTCATAAACCTGATCTTTCCGGAAGCAATGGAAACCAACTTTATCAAACGGGATTCCTTTCTGATTCCGAAGGTATAGACGGTATAGATTCAGGGAATCCGTATAGTTTTTTACGGTTGCCGGGGAAAACTTCCGCTGGATGACCAGATATTTATACAGGAAATCTCGGAGCAATTCATAAAAGTATAGTTCTGGTTTTTTATCCTTCATGCGGCACCTCCGGAAGTATGGTGGCATTTACTTCCCGCATACGTGCCTCGAACTCGGGGTAGAAGGGCTCTGCCAATGTAAGATAATAATCCGTATCCGCAAAGTTTGAATGACCAACGAATTCACTCAGGTAAGGATAAAGCGCATTCAGGTCTGCTTTTTCACGTACCCACTGGTTCAGCCTGTACACACAGTAGGAGTGACGAAAATCATGAACCCTCGGTTTGTTGCCTTTCGTGGCTTTTGCTTCAGGAAGATCATCCCAGAACTCATGGAACCAGACATCAAGCGTGGACTTGCTGTAATAATACCCCTTCCAGTTTGGAAAAAAGGCATCCCGGCAGGGCAGATGCTGACGGATGATGGAGTCATATCTGCAGAGAAGATCCTGCATATCAGCACTGACATAAATGATACGGGCTTCCCAACCTTTGGATTCCCTGATAAAGATCCTTCCGGTTGCAAGGTCTACATCATCAATGCTTAACAACCTCGCTTCTGAAGACCTGAGGCCGCAGGTAAAAAGCAGCCGGAAGATGACAGGTATCACATAGCACCGGTAGGGTGCGTATGGCGATTTCATGCATTGATCTATGGATGCAAAGAATGCTTTCAATTCTGCTTCCGTAAAGATGTGTGCATCATAATGGATCTGCTTATGTGGAACCCCGCCGGGGATAACGTAAGCTGGTTTTCCTGTCCCGGCAAGGTATTTCCCGAACTGCCTGACAGGGGTTACCCTCCTCAGTAAAGTATTCTGATGGAGTTTTGAGCATTCTTTGATCCACGCGTTGCAGATCTCCTTTGTAAGGACACTGCTTTCAGGGTATTTCTCGATGATCATGTCATCGAGATACCCCAGTACCCGCGCTGAGGTGTTGTAAGGATGACCGGCTGCACGTTTCTGTGTGATAAAAGCATCCAGATCGTTACTGAGTTTACTGCGGAATAGAGGGTCAGCCATGGCTTTCACCTTCTTCCCAGTATTTCTGCCCAATCAGGGAAAAGCTGAGGGGACATTCCCGGAGCATCTGTTCTTCCATTGACAGGTAAGGTTTATCAGATTCTTTGGAGATATGCCCAAGAGTATCCGTAATGACCTGATGTGGAACCTTTTTTAACAACAACTTATGCGTTAAAGTATAGCGGCATACATGAGGTCCGCGACTCTTGCGGTTCTCAGTTTCTACCCCAGCCTGGGCTAACAGGCTTGAACAGACGGCATACATCGACTCAAGCTTTTTAAAAGGAGCTTGTCTGCGTACAAAAACATACGGACATCCTGAAGCAGCTTTCGGGCGCTCGTTCAGTATATAATCCATGATAGCGTTACCGACATCTTCCAACAATGGGAGGACAAGGGTTATACCGGTCTTTTCCTGTTCCAGGACGATCTGATCCTTTTTCCAGTCAATCTGGCTGAAAAGAAGATTGCATATATCAATATCGCGCAGTCCCAGGCGAAGTGCAAGGCGCATCATGGCTTTATTGCGTAGGGGTGCGTCATCCATTACCTGATAAAGTTTTTCTTCATCAGATGATTTCAGAAAAGGCTTGAGATGCATGTTTTGATAAGCCGGTGTAAGGATCATTTCCGAATAATCCGCTGGTGCATATCCCGCCGTGTATAAGTAAGAAAGGTTCTGGCGAAGGATGGGAAATATCGTTCCTCTGCTGTTCAGGCTGAGTTTTCCGGATAGAAAGACGAGCATTGCCTGAACCTGTTCCGGCTTAAGGGTAGCAAGATCGGATACGGTACTTACCCTCAGACCTTCTATCAAACTTCGAAAAGAATAGTCATAAAGGGCAATAGTTTTGTTTTCAAGGTTCTGTGTTCGTAAGAAGGTAATGTATTGCTGGCGAAGTTCCTCTAATGTTTCCTCCGGGCAGCATACCTTCCGAGTAGTAAACAGTTTCCACTCAAAATGTCCGGTATCTGCGATTTCAAGCAGTACATGGGTGGCCCGGCACTGAATCTTTCGTTTCCACTCATGATGGATGCCCGCCTTACGTTTTTGTATGGAGGATTCAATGAATGCGGTACAGCTTGCCCTGGTAAATTTAGTATCGCCTTGAAGATAAAGGTTTATATAAAGTTCCCGCCATGCCTGCATGTACTGCCAGTTTGTAGATTCGGAAAGCTGCAGATACTCCATCTCGTGCTCTGCCCGGCGGATTAAATGGCCAGTATCAATACTACCGTCAGAAATCGGAAATGAGATTTTGCGAAAAATCCTTTCTGATTCTTCAAGTGAAGGGATCTCCGGTTCATTGTAGAGTTTTCCTTCAGGGGTAAACGCTTTTGTGCCAGCTTCTTTATCTACCAGCCGTACAGCATGAAACAGCTGAAAACGAAGATCCGGCGTAGTTGCCCTGGAAACATAGGAATCATACAGTTCCTGGCAGGGATTTGATATACCTTTTTCTTCTGCGAAAACAGGGAGCTGTTCCAGGTATCGCCTGCGCACATCATACGTTGTTGGCGCAAGCTGAAGCCTTTGCTGCTCAAGCACAGTACTGACTATTGTTTTTAAGTTATTCATCTCGGCACTCCTTTCTGACGCAGTTGTCATGCGGTCAGATAAAGGATAGCAATTGAGATGGTAAAGGAAAAATGTTATCGGCAAAAAAGTTTCTTCCTTTTGTCGTCTACACAGCATTCAGATAAAATTTCCGATAACACTTTTTTTCCGATAACCTTTGTTATCGGTAATTGCTGATAACAAGGATAAACCCAATGCTGAAGGTTCAGTCAATCATGCGTCTACATGGATCACGGCAGCCCTCAGAAATGAGCAATTCTTTTCTATTGAAGAGCTAAATCAAGCCATCAAAAAGAAGCTGAAGTTGCTCAACTCTCATCCCTTCCAAAAGAAGGAAGGCAGTAGAATCAGCTTGTTTCTTGGGGAAGAAAAGCCGTTACTGATGCCACTGCCTGTCACCCGGTTCGAACTGGCTGCCTGGAAACAGGCTACAGTCCAGTTCAATTACCACATCTCAGTAGAAAAAATGTTCTACTCGGTGCCCTTTCAGTATATCAGAGAAAGGGTTGATGTGCGGCTAACAGACACGATTGTTGAAATATTTTTTAAAAATGAACGTATTGCTTCACACAGACGTCTCATCGGTCGCCCCGGTCAGTACTCAACTGTTCAGGCACATATGCCTAAGGAACATCAGCAGTATCTCGAATGGGATGGAGACCGATTCAGGCGCTGGGCAAAGGAGGTCGGCCCTAATACATATCAGGTGATCAATTCAATACTTACCTCAGGAAGGATCGAACAGCAAACGTATCGCTCTTGTATGGGTGTCATGCGTCTTGCGGACAAACATTCAAAAGCCAGGCTGGAAGCTGTATGCGCGAAAGCGCTGCAGTTCACAGCTTCTCCAAGCTACAAAGGCATCAAAAACCTTTTTGCCACGATGAAGCCTGAAGACTTCGCTGTTGCTGAAGACTCTAAAAATGAGCCGACAAAGAAGAATCCTTACAGCCTCACCAGAGGGGCTAAATACTATGGAGGTAAGAACAATGCTGACTAACGCCACCTTAGATAAACTTATCGAGATGAAACTCACTGCAATGGCAGACGCACTTAGAATTCAGCTTGAAGATCCCAAAATGAATGAAGTCACCTTTGAGGACCGTTTCAGTATGCTTGTGGACATCGAATACTCCAAGCGCAAGGACAATCGACTGAAGCGGCTGATCAAGAAAGCTGAATTCGAGCAGCCGGATGCAACAGTGGCCGGTATTAACTATGGAGCTGGCCGAAAACTCAACCGGGACCTGATCGACCGGCTTTCCACCTGTGAGTACATCTCTGAGTATCGCAACATTTTTATTATTGGCGCTGCAGGAAGCGGTAAGACATATCTGGCCTGCGCATTCGGTCTGGCGGCATGTATGCATTATTACAAGGTCCGATTCGTCAGACTCCCGGATCTGCTTATTGAGCTGATGCCGCTTATCGGCACCGATGCCTTTGCCAAGGCGATTAAGCAGTACACGAATCCAAGACTCTTGATCATCGATGAATGGCTGCTTACACCTCTTAATGATGATGAAGCTAAAGTGATCTTCGAGGTCATCCACAAGCGAAGAAAGAAGTCTTCAACTGTATTTTGCTCACAATTCCTTGATGAAGGCTGGTATGAGCGGATAGGGAGTGAAGACAATCCTCTTGCTGACTCTATCATGGACCGCATCAAATATGATGCCTATAAGATAAAAATCCATGCCGTAGATCCTGCTCACGACAGATCCATGCGTGAAGTATACGGCCTCAGCCCGGAAGACGCTGAGTAAAGTTAAACTGGCGTTCCTTTTGCCGGGAGGTCTCTTCAGAGACCTCTCGGTGGCGTCGCCTCCGATTTCTTAACAGCAGGTAAATGGATGATTTCCTGCCACCGGACAGGTGATTTCCATTTCACCGGACAGGCGCTTTCAGCGCCCCAGAATAATCACCTTTATTCTAAAGTATCTGTATGTACTTCTACACCGGCATTGTTGTAATAGTGCCGAAAGGTCAGTTTGCCGGTTTCTGCATATTCATATACTATTTTGGAGTATTTCTGCTCCGTGATTTCCAGGGGGGCATGGTTCGCATCCACATAGGTTACGGAAAGTACATTTCCCTTTTCGTCCAGAACCCTTTGATAGCCGTATTGTCCCGAAGGAACTGCTGTTGGGTTGCCATGGATGTCAAAGAAGTATTCAGCATTAAGGCGGCCGAGTTGATCATATTCCAGGTCGACTCTGCCATATCCCGCAGACCGTGTGATTGGATTTCCATTGGCATCAACATAAACAATTCTTGATATCTGATTTTTGGAATTATAGGTTTTTTGCTGTCCGAATTCCCCGTTGGATACTGCGATTGGCGTTCCGTCTATTCCGAAGTAGTATTCTTCGGAAGGATTTACATTCGAATTATATTTGTACTTAACAGTAGCATATCCGGCTTTAATTATCATCGGATTATGATTGGAATCCACATAGGTTACGGAGAGAACCTGCTTCTGACTATTAAGTACGCGCTGATAACCGTATTGTCCCTGCTCCAGGGCAACTGGTTGGTCATTATTGTCAAAATAGTATTCACCATTAACATTTCCTGTGGCATCATAGGTTCGCTCCAACGCACTGTAACCGGAAGAAAGGATGACAGGGTTTCCGGATGCATCGGTAAAAACGATGTGAACGATCTGCCCCTTTTCATTAAATGTTCGTATTTGTCCTGACTGGCCGCTGCCAAGTTTTGTCGGCAAACCATTTGGGTCAAAGTAGTATTCTTCTGCCGGATTACCATTTTCATCATATCGATATTGAACAGAAGCATACCCGGTTCCGATTGTGATGGGGCGGTGTTCGGCATCTACATAAGTCAGAGATGCAATGCGGCCGTCACTGTCATAAGTGCGTTGGTAGCCGTACTGGCCGTTAGAGAGTGAAGTGGGAGCTCCCTCGGAATCCAGATAATACTCGGCAATGAGCCTTTTGTTGTCATCATACTCCCAGACAAGCATAGAGTATCCGGATTTCAGCATCATTGGATTGCCGTCGCTGTCAACATATATAACCTTGGAAATGGTGCCATTAGAATTGTATTGGTTTATCCGTCCATACTGTCCAGAGAGAGCTGCGATGGGGGCGTTTTTTTCGTCATAATAGTATTCAACGCATTTCCTGGATTTGTGGTCGTATTCAAATGTTACTGAAGCATACCCGGTGGAGATGGTGCAGGGCATGCCATCAGGACCGAGATACGTCTCCCTTGAGACAAGTCGGCGTTTATTATATTGACGGGAAACCCCGTAATAACCCATGGTTGTAAGCACCGGCAGGTTTTCAGTATCATAGTATAAGGATTTTATCCGATTTCCATGCGTGTCGTATTCATAAGTTGCGGAGGCATAATTGTATTTGTTTAGCTGAAGATGACCATCAGCGTCAAGGTTTTTTTCTTCTGTTATCTGATATAAGTCGTTATACGTTCGCTTTATACGCGGAATATCACAAAGCAGGTATACTAAGTAGTGCTCTGTTTCCCCAAACAGAAGCTGACCATGACTGTTAAAATTCCGGTAGTTTTCTGCATTGTTCCTTACAATAATAAAATCACATGCATTTTCACCCGCCATAGAGAGGACCTGTTCAACATTGGGAATTTCCTGGCTGATCAGTTCGCGCATTGGATGAGGATACATGGCTCTTGCATACGGCATCAGTATTGATGCATCGTACTGGCGGATATATGTAGCCAGTTCCTGCGGCGCGGCAAGACATACATATTTCTTGTATGCGTGAACCATGTCACATACCTGAAGTACTTCGGAAGATAGCTTGGTCGGATTTTCCGCTCTTTTGATCCATTCTTCGGTGTATACATTGTGCCCGCTGAATACAATGATTCCTTCTATACAGAGAAACAGCACAAGCTGTAGGATTCCGTTTTGCTTTTTAATTAAGATTATGGCGGCGTATGCAATGATAAACGGGACAGGAAGCAGAGAGTACAGTCTGGAGAAATAGGCCGTACTTTCGCCGAACACAATGCGGCATACATAGTAGATAATAGGATTGTATAATGCAATAATGATAAGAATAGTATAGCCGGCATAGGTTAATTTGCTGCTTTTGTTTTTTTCAAATACAAGAATAATTACTAAAGCAATAAAGAATAGATAAACAAAGCCAGAACTTCCCCAAAACATTGAGGAGGTTTCTTTCCAGATGCGTATTGCACTATTTATAAGATTGAATAAGCGATCCATATAATGATACCTGCTGACGATTAGTGAGTTATTTCAAATCTGTTATATGATTGCAAATCGCTGGAATAGATATATTCCGGCACAGATGCAGGGGACACTTCCACCCCAGACCATATATAATAAAGGAAGCCATGATTTATTTGCTGCAGCTGAGAGGAGGACTAATGCAGACAATAATGCTGCCATAGTATAGATCCCTCCCATAGTAAGGCTGCAGGCGGAGATGCTTAACACCAAAATCTGAATGCCGTATCTTTTGTCATAACCTAGGCGTATTACATCTTGCATAATTGTCAGGATAAAAGGAGCTAGCACGACAGCGAGAATAGCTTTGCCCTCATTGTTCGGTCCAAGCAATCGGAAGGTCAGAGAGTAGTGCGAATGATAACCCCATATATATAATGTTGCAATCATACAGAGAAACATAAGGCGGCTCTCGGTATTATCAAACAATTGATACGACATAATGCCATAGGCAAGATACGACAATACTAAGACAAGTACATAAAACATGGTATGTGTTATGATTGCCGGATGCAGACCGCTGATTAGAGATAAGTATGCCGGAAAAAAATTAAAGGACTGAATAACGCGATACAACCAGTAGTAATTATGAACCTGATATAATCCGGTGTAAGAGTCAACTAAGTTCATGTAGTTAGTTGTTAATGCGGATGTAGCATAGACAACATAACCGTCGTCGGCCATATATGTTCTGCTGTAGAACCAGGCATAATATATCTGGACAGAAAACAGAAGCAGAAAAACAACAGCATAAAACAATGCTGTTTTTTTTATAGGATACCTAAATCGGAGCCTTATTTGTTTCGGTCGGATATGCTTCTTGAATCTCCACAGCAGAAATACTATTAAGGCTAATAATAGTATAGAATATATAGAAGAAGCGCAGCGAAAAGTGACATCTGCTAAGGCAGATGGAAAAAACACGATTTCAAAAAGTGCGAGCAGTGAAAAAAAACCCATTACATAAGCATAGGAATATGAAATGGATTGTTTGTCAGGGTGGAAAAAGGATACCCATGGATAACCCAAAATCAAAGGAACAAATATGAAAAAGAGAATAACAATAATATAACCTGACATGGAGAAGCCCCCTTTCTCTGCTGTCAATATTCTAATACACAATGCTCTTTTCTGGCAAGCTAATCAAAGAAAGACCACGTGAAGAGACAAACAGTTCTATTCTGTCTGACGATATACACATCTTAGTATACTTCAAAAATTCCCACTAGTCTAACTTATAAACAGATATCCCATTTATTGCTGAGTGTTCAAATATCGATGAGCCCCATATAATAATGAAGATAATACTTTAATGTCAGGGGAATTGATTTTGAAATTCTATATTTGAAGGAATAGCTGGGCCGACGAAACATACATAGTATGGGAGGAGGTTTGTTTTTTTGGATAGGCCAGATGAACGGCAGTTTTTCTCCATGATCGGAATGCGTATTCGAGAAGCCCGCAAGGAAAAGAATATTACTCAAAAGCAATTGGCAGACCTTATTGACATAAACTGGAAATATTTAGGTTCTATTGAACATGGAAGACAGAAGCCGTCTCTTTCAAAATTGATTCAGATAAGCATGGCATTAGACAAGAGTCTGGATTATTTTGTGAAAGACCATCCGTTTGTGTACCCGGAGTATCAGCTGAACACGGAGATTATCCCCAAGCTGGCCAGGTGTTCAAACCGCACATTAAAAGCTCTGAATACGATATTGGACATACTGCTTGAAATTCAGGAACCGCTGGAGAAGCAGGATAATTATTATGAGTGAGGCAATTGTTTTGGAATTTTACGATAAAACCGCAAGGCTGTCAGGATGACTGGGGGTTTTTGCGGTTTTGCTTGTGTCTGAAGCAATCGTAAATATGAGGAGGTGGCGAGTTTTGACATATAAATTGGGTGAATCGATACTTGAAAAGATGAAAGGTCCTGTTATATGCAGGAGAGATGGAATTGAAACCGTATATCGGCAGTCTGGTGATCTGTTAAGGGATTCATTTGACAAGCGATATACAGTTGATGAAATAACTGTGAGATCCTGGGGCTCATTGAAGGCGATGTGGCCGTCATGGCCGAGACCTAAGAGCTGGATGTCGATGCCGCCGGCTTCCTCGATGGCCTTGTCATAGGCCGCGCACTCTGCCTCCGCATCCGGATTCATGCCGTTTAAGACGTGGGTTGCGCCCTCCGGAAGATTCACGTGGTCAAACAGATTCTCATGCATGAAGTAATAGTAGCTCTGATCGTTGGTTCTCGGAAGTCCCTCATACTCGTCCAGATTCCAGGTGCGGATGGCGGAAAAATCAAGGGCGCCCTCCTCATACCATTTGATCAGGCACTTGTAAAGTCCGATGGGTGTGGAACCGGT
>Ga0256404_1012035_pt1 | contig 11375 bp, 12 predicted proteins | sample RumenRJG_01DNA_FD_185990 | JGI IMG/M metagenome (GOLD analysis project Ga0256404, IMG submission 185990) | Bovine rumen microbial communities from Lethbridge, Alberta, Canada - RJG_01 | ecosystem: Host-associated > Mammals > Digestive system > Stomach > Rumen | place: Canada: Alberta | collected... | reverse complement strand
CCAGAGCACACTGATAGGACTAAGAGAACAGATTGACTGTTACGACCTTATTAAGTCGGGCTTTGCTAATACGGTAGACGACGCCTCGATTATTTATTGGACTATCAATAATGCGGGTGGCATGGACGACGTAGACCTTGCTAACTTCGTAAATAAGTTAAGGACAGTGAGGGCTGCGGTAGTTGAGGAAGATGGAGCGACAGCCGAGAGCCACGCAATAGACGTTCCTTATCAGAGCAGAGAAGCTTTGCTTGAAAGACTTGACAAAGACCTTTACAAAGACGCTATGGCCTTAGATACCGAAAGGATAGCGGGCGGCGCAACAACAGCAACACAGATAAGGGCCGCATACGAAAACCTCAACTCCAAGTGCGACGACTTTGAATATCAGGTGCTTGACTTTATTAACGGCATATTGGAGGTAGCTGGAATAGACGATGAGGCTACGTTCACACGCTCAATGATTATCAATCAGGAAGAAATGGTATCAACGATATTACAGGCCAGCCAGTATTTGTCTGCCGATTATGTAACAGAAAAGATACTCGATATATTGGGCGATGGAGACAAGGCGGAAAAGGTCATAGCAAATATAGACCAAGAAAGTATTGACAGATTTACTGAGGCCGAAGTTGAAGAAGAACCTGAGGAAGTTGTAGAGGGATAATATGAACGAACTAACCGATAAACAACTTGAAAGGCTAGAAAAGCAAATAGCCAAAGAATACAAGGCGTCAGAAAAGTTAGTTCGTAAACAGTTAGAGAAGCATGTTAACGAGTTTGAAGCAAGGAACCAGCAGAAACTGAGGCTTGTTGCTCGTGGGCGGATAACCGAAGATGAATATGTCGAGTGGTACGAAAAAGAGCTTGAAAGCGGTTACTGGGTGAGACATGCTGTAGAAGACGCTGCAAGAGAACAGTCGAAGGCTAACGAAAGAGCGGTAGCATTAGTTGGCATAGCGCTTATAGGCATATTGGTAGACGGTTTAAACTATGGAGCGTATGAAGTAGAAAAGTCCGCACGTAGAGACACTAAATATGCACCACCCAATAAGACATTTATTGAGAGGTTGATTAAGGACAATCCTCAGTTGCGGCCGAAGGTAAACATACCAAAAGATAGGCTTTGGAATGAAAGAGCTATACGCCGAGAGCTAATTGCTGGAATGAAGAAAGGCGAAGGTCCGAGAAAGGTAGCAAAGAGGTTTCAAAGCGTCGGCATGAAGCCGTACACGGCAAGGGATATTAAAAATGCTCACTTGAAAACAGCAAAGCAGATATCCAGAGAAGTAGCCAAGAAGAACTACAACGTAGCAGTACGAAATGCGCGCTCAATGATAAACAGCGCCCATAACTACGGAAAATGGGAAAGCTATAAACGAGCTGAGGAACTTGGGCTAAAAGTGGTTAAGGTTTGGTCGGCAACTATGGACGACAGAACAAGAGACAGCCACGCATTCCTTGACGGCGTTTCGGTAAAGGTGAACGAGGAATTTCCAAACGGCTTGATGTACCCTTGCGACCCAAGCGGCTCAGCAGAGGAATATTGGAACTGCCGTTGTGAGTTATCAATGGACGTTGAAGGATATGAGCGTGATTGGAGCGACTTGTCTCAAAGGAATACAGACCACTTCATAGACGATTCGTATGATGATTGGAAAGAACGCCACGGAGCGTTTGACGTTATAGACGGCAAGTGGCAGAAGGTGGTGTAACATGGGCTATGAGTTTCAAATCATATTAGATAATATCGAGCTTGTAATGGCCGCAACGACAAAGCAAATACAGTCCGCACTTGAAACCGTAGGCCAGCACGGCGAGGAAGATGTGGCCCAGAGGGCTCCTGTAGATACTGGAAACCTCAAAGGCAGTTTTCAGCATAAGGTGGGAGACAATTACGTAGACATATATACTGAGGTCGAGTATGCACCATATCAGGAATATGGAACGAGCAGAGGCATACAGCCTAAGCATTTTATGAAGAACGCTATTACTGCGAATTTGAATAAGTACAAACAAATCATAGAAGAAGAACTTAAAGGTTAATACAACAAGAGACCGAACCAAAGCACTGGCTCGGTTTTTTGATGTAGATAAATTACATTCCAACGAAGAACAGGAGGAAAAGAATAATGGCACTTACTAGAAAAATGCTCAAAGCAATGAGTATAGACGACAGTCAAATCGACCAGATTATCGAAGCACACACCGAGACTACTGACGCTCTGAAAGCAGACAGAGATAAGTATAAGGAAGAAGCTGAGAGAGTCCTTGAAATTGAGAAGGCAAAGGACGAACTACAGAAGGAGCTTGATGAAGCACTGAAAGAAGTTGACGACACTAAAGCCGAGCTTGAAGTGGCTATGGCTTACAAAGACAAGTACGAGAATGAGCGTACAGCCTTTGAAGATTACAAGAAGGACGTAGACGCCAAAGACGAGAAAGCACGCAAGGCAGACGCCTATAAGAGCTTGCTCAAAGAGGCTGGCGTATCTGACAAGAGAATTGACGCTATCCTGAAAGTAACTGACACATCAAACCTTGTTGTTAATGACGAGGGCAAAGTGGAAGGAGCAGAACAGGTAGTTGAGAACATCAAGTCGGAGTGGTCGGAGTTTATTGTCACAGAAAGTAAGGAAGGCGTAAAGACAGAAACACCACCTGCTTCAACAGGCGGTAAACCATCGAAGGAAGACATTATGGCAATCAAAGATAGAGGCGAAAGGCAGAAAGCCATAGCCGAGAATATTGATGTCTTCAAAGAATAAGAAAGGACAAAACTATGGCACCTAAAGAAAATCTTACAGTATCAGCTAACATCGAAACTCAGGCAAGAGAAATTGACTTCGTGTCAAGGTTCGCTAACAACTGGGAACACCTTCAGGACATCATGGGTATTTCGAGACTTATCAGAAAAACTCCTGGAACCGTTCTCAAGTACAAGTACGCAGAAGTAACTCTCGAAAGCGGAGCAGTAGGTGAAGGTGAGGAAATCCCATACTCCGAGGCTAAAGTCAAGACAAAAGATTATGCGCCAATTAACGTTGAGAAGTTCGCAAAAGGCGTATCCATTGAGGCTATAAATGAGCACGGCTATGATGACGCTATCGGCCTGACTGATGACCAGTTCCTGTTTGAGCTTCAGGCAGATGTTACAGGAAGATTCTATACATTCCTGAACACTGGAACACTGACAAACAACAAGGACAGTTTTCAGGCTGCACTCGCTGACGCTCAGGGACAGGTAAGAAATAAGTGGAAAGCTATGCACAAGGGCATTACTGAGGTTGTAGGCTTCTGTAATATCCTTGACGCTTATGACTACCTCGGAGCAGCTAACATCACAGTACAGAGTGAGTTCGGCATGAACTATATCGAGAACTTCCTCGGTTACAGCAAGCTGTTCCTGTGCTCAGATGATGAGGTTGCAAGCGGTAAAGTTATCGCTACACCAGTTGAGAACATGATTCTTAATTATGTATCTCCTGACGACAGTGACTTTGCAAGAGCTGGACTTCAGTACACCACAGACGGAGTTACAAATCTTATCGGTTTCCACGTACAGGGCAACTACGGCACAGCAGTATCTGAGTCATTCGCACTGATGGGTATGACACTGATGGCTGAGTACCTTGACGGTATTGCAATCATCACTTTCGGTGGTAGCGGAAGCAACGATACACCAGCAGGAGCGTAAGCCGAAAACATTAAGGAGGACTTAGATGTATAAGGTATTAAAGGCCTTTACCGACCTTCAGGACGATAATTACGTGTACCTTGCGGGTGATGTATATCCTCGCGAGGGCGTTCTTATCAAGCAAGACAGACTTGACGCTCTTGCTTCAAAGGATAATGTACGTGGGGAAGCCCTGATTGAGTTGGTAGAAGAAGAGACGGCGGCAAAGAAGGCACAGGAGGCGTCCGAGACAGCCGAAATTCAGCCTGTAAAGGAAGAAAAGAAGGTTGTTGATAAAAAGGCCAAGCCAAAGAAAAAAGCCGCTAAGAAGGAGAAATAAGAAATGTTGACCGAACTGTGTCAAGAGATAAGGAACTGGTTTGAAAAAGAAAAGCACTTCGGTACTTTCACAATTGAAGGAGGACAGCTTACTGACACCTCTTTTCTACAGGACGGTCAGTACTTCCGTATCGTAGGCTCCGTATTTAATGACGGGGTCTATTGTAATGACCTTTCAAACCCTGAGACTTTGGTCGATGAGGTTTTTAAAGGTGCGATATGGGCGATGGCTGTCCCTCCTACAGTTGTCGCCCTGTCGGATAAGATTGACGCTTGGAATGCGATGTATGGCGGCGTTGACAGTCAGAACTTGAGCCCGTTTGATTCTGAGTCGTTTGGTGGGTACAGCTATACCAAGTCAAGCGGCAAAGGCGGCTCGGGCGGAGGAAATGGCAGTAGCGTTCCAACGGCATTTAGCGTGTTCGCCGACGAACTAAATAATTGGAGGAAGATATGAGCCGAACGGCATCTTAGGAAGTTTATGGAGGAATAAAGATGTCACTATTAGAAGAAGCAATGGAATCTTGCGTGTTGTTAAACAGGCAGACCACAACAGACGAATATGGTGGCTTTATAAACACGTGGATTGACGGAGCACATTTTAATGCGGCTATAACTTTTGATACTTCAATCGAGGCAAGGACGGCTATGGCTCAGGGAGTGCACAGTCTTTATACGGTAACTACACCCCGAAACGTAACGTTGCAATATCACGATGTGTTCCGTAGGCCGAGAGACAACAAGCTGTTTAGGGTTACGAGTGACGGAGACGACAAGTACACGCCTCAGAGCGCTGGCTTGGATATGCGTCAGGTAACAGCTGAGGAGCTAAACACTTTGCCAGAGTAGGAGGTTATATATGTCAGATAAGTGGGTAGCACTTAATACGTTCTGGAATAGTTTTAAAATTCCTGCATATGATGAACATACCGTGCCAGACGGTAGCCAATTGCCATATATAACTTACGAAGCAGCGACCGCAGACCTTGATGAGAAGATACCCTTGACCGCATCAATATGGTACAAATCTAACTCATGGGCTGAGATTAGTCGAAAAGCAGAAGAGATAAGCTACTATATTGGAGGCGGAGCAGGGGTCTTGTACGACGGCGGCAGAATGTGGGTAACGAAGGAGCGCCCATTCGCTCAAAGAATGGAAGAACCAGACGACAGGCTAATACGCCGCATAATAATAAACATCGCAGTTGAGTTTCAATAAAGGAGAAGAACATGGCACAGAAATACACAAGAGTGCCGACAGATACTTTCGAGAAGTTACAGCTCAATGCTGGAATACTACTTGACAATTTTGACCCAGCAACAGGCGAGATTGGCAATATTCTCGGAGCAACATCTGGCGGCATTAACTTTACTACAAACCCGTCTTTCAAAGACTTTGGCGAGGACATAGACAATGTTCCTAACAACATGCTCGAACTCAAACATATTGAGCAGTACGAACCAAAGATGAGTGGAACATTCCTTACTCTTTCGCCAGAGGTAGCAAAGACTCTTATAGGTGGAGCTGAGATTGACCCAGAGAACCCGATTAGGGTTATACCGAGAGCCGACCTTCTTTCCACTGACTTTGCAGATGTATGGTGGGTAGGAGATTACACAAACGTAAACTTCGGAGACGACGCTGGGTTCATAGCAATTCACCTGATGAACTCGCTCAGTACTGCTGGATTCCAGATTCAGTCTGAGAAGAATGAAAAGGGTAAATTGTCATTCGAATATCAGGGCCACTACTCAATCCTCAGTCAGGACACAGTTCCTTTTGAGATTTATGTAAAGGCTCCTGAGAGCGAGTACGAAGAGGTGAAGAATCCTACTGGAAATCCTCATGAACAGGGTTGGTATGAGCTTGTTAGCGGAGTATACGCACTGACAGAGGATACCGAAGTTGTAGAAGGCAAGACCTACTACAGAAAGAAAGGCGAGAACACTCCAAGCGGAGATAATACGCCAAGCGGAGACGATACAACTGATACATACACAGAAGTAACTCCTGAAGGAACTGAAAACCCTTCTGAGCAGGGCTGGTATGAATTGGTTGAAGGTAACTATGTACTTTCCGAAGATACAGAAGTTGACTCAGGGAAGACATACTATGTAAAAGGGGCATAATGCAATAGCGATAGGAGGGAAGAATGAAAAACTTAGCAAATTGCAAGCCGTCGGAATTTTTACAGCAGACGAACAGAATCCGTAAGTCGGTCGCCAAATGGTTGACCGACACGGATGTTCTCAATATCAGACAGCGTATGCCAAAGATAGATGAGGACGCAACAGAAGAAGAACGCAAGAAAGCAATGGAGGAGCAAGCAAAAGAGAATTTGAATTTGATACTGGACGCTATCCTTGAGAAGCACCCAGAAGAAACTCTCGAATTGCTTGCTCTTTTGTGCTTTGTGGAACCAAAAGATGTAGACAAGCACTCAGTAACAGAGTACCTTGAATCGTTTGAAGAACTCATTTCAAACAAGGCGGTGCTCAATTTTTTTACCTCATTAATGAGATTGGGGAACGCAAGTACTTTGACAGCGTAAGAACGATAGATGTTCAAGCTGTTGAGTTGCTTGGCGCTGAGTATGTTGTTGAGTATGCGACGTCGGAGTACAACGCCTATGAAGAAAAGTCAATATTCAGAATGTACGTAACTGACATGCTGAAAGGCTTTGGCGAGGTGCTAGGCGGAGAAATCAAATACAGATACTACGACTTAATCAAAGTTGAGGAACCAGTTAAAGAAGAAAAGACTGGCGATGAAATAGCGTTAGAAGTAATAGCAAAAGCAGGACTGAAAGGCAGAACATAATGGATGTAATGAGCCTCGTGGCGAGGTTGTCGCTCGATTCAAGTGAATATATGGCTGGCATGGCCGCCGCAAAAGGGACGGCTGTAAGTGCTGGAGGCAACATAGCAAAGTCGGTTGCAAACACGAAGAAGGCTATCGGCCTTGCCGCAGTCGGAATGGCTGGAGCTATGACCGCCTTCGGAGTTTCGTCAGTCAAGACTGGCATGGAATTTGACAAGTCGATGTCTCAGGTCGCCGCCACTATGGGCAAAACCATGGACGAAATGACTAGTGAGACAGGGACGGTCGAACTTGCGTGGGGCTCGTTCACGGGGAACCTTAGAGAGTTTGCTCAGGAGATGGGAGCCAATACAGCGTTTAGCGCATCTCAGGCGGCCGACGCTTTAAACTACATGGCGCTTGCTGGATATGACACGCAAGAGTCAATGAGTATGTTGCCGAACGTTCTTAATCTTGCGGCCGCTGGAAATATGGACTTGGCGAGGGCGTCTGATATGGTAACTGATGCACAAACGGCGTTCGGTTTATCTATGGAAGAAATGCCTCAGCTTGTTAACGAAATGGCCAAGGCCGCATCAACAGGGAACACTTCTGTCGAACAATTAGGAGACGCATTTTTAACAGTAGGCGGACTTGCTCGGGAGTTGAATGGCGGCTTTGTAACTCTTTCAAATGGTACAAAGGCTCCTATGAGTGGAGTACAAGAATTGGAGACAGCCCTTGTTGCTATGGCTAATGCTGGTATAAAAGGCTCACAAGCTGGTACACACATGCGCAATATGCTGCTTAAATTGTCGTCTCCGACGAGTGAAGGCACAAAGCAGTTAGAAGCATTGGGTGTGTCTGTTTTTGATTCAGAAGGCAAAATGCGCTCGCTGAAAGACGTGTTTGGAGACCTTAATGGAGCGCTCGGCAATTTAACACAAGAGCAGAAAATACAGGCCATTTCAGATTTGTTTAATGCTAGAGATATCGCATCGGCAGAGGCCATTTTGGATGCGATTGGCGAAGATTGGGATGAAATAGGAGCGTCAATCCTTGACTCAAAGGATGCCGCTGGAAATATGGCCGAAACACAACTCGATAACTTGGCTGGAGATGTTGTTAGGTTGAAGTCCGCCTTTGAAGGTTTGCAGATAAGCGTATCCGATAAATTGGAAGGCCCACTAAGAAAAATAGTACAGGCACTTACTTGGGCGATTGATAACGCAGGAACGCTCGGCCCGATTATTCTCGGACTTGCTACCGCGTTTGGAACTTTCGCCGTTGCAATTAACATTGGAGGCATTATCAAGAAGGTCGGCACGGCGTTTAAAGCTCTTAGCATGATAATGGCCGCAAATCCAATCGCGCTGATTATAGCGGCAATAGCGGGCTTAGTCGTTGCGTTTATTACGCTATGGAAAACAAATGAGAATTTCAGAAAGGCCGTCACGAATGCTTGGGTGGCAATTAAGAATGGGGTCATAAATGCCATTACTGGATTGAAGGACGGCATTGAGAAGGCGTGGGCTTCAATTAAGGCCGCTGTGGGAACGGCCGTTGAGGCTATTAAGGCCGTTGTTATAGTAATATTCGACGGTTTAAAGACATACTTCACGACCGTCTTTAACTTCTACAAGACGATTATAATGGCGGCTTGGACGATAATATCAACAGTGGTTACGACTGCCGTAAACGCAATTAAGACGGTGATTACTGTTGTGTTCAACGCTATCAAGACGTATTTTACGAACGTCTTCAATTTTTATAAGACAATAATTACCACGGCGTGGAATGTTATCAGGACGGTTGTGACTACTGCCGTGAACGCAGTAAAGACGGTAATAACGACTGTATTCAATGCCGTGAAGTCATTTATAACTTCGTCCGTAAATGGCTGGAAGAATATTATTTCTTCAGCGTGGAACTTAATCAAGTCCGTTGTATCTTCTGCAGTCAACTCGGTGAGGAGCACTGTTACCTCGGTATTCAACTCTGTGAGGAACACTGTATCGTCCATATGGAACAGTATTAAAGAAAAAATCTCGAGCGCAATCAATTCCGCCAAGTCGAGAGTCTCAAGTGCTGTAAGCTCTATCAAAAGTTATCTCAGCTTTTCAGGGATTGGCAGCAGAGTGGCATCCGCATTCGCAAGTGTAAAAAGTTCCATTAGTAGTAAACTGGAGCAGGCTAAGTCCACCGTGACTGGTTGGATATCAAGAATAAAAGGACTGTTTCCATTCAACATCGGAAAGGTGTTTAGCGGGTGGGTGCCAAAGGTTTCGGCAACCGTGAAAAAGTTTTTTGGCGGCGGAGGTGAGACGAAAGTATCCACTTCAAGCGTCAGATTTGCTAAGGCTATGAACCAGCCTTATCTGTTTAACAGGAGGCAAGTATTTTATGAATCTGGCGAGGCTGGCGAAGAAGTCTTAATGGGCAGACAGGCCTTAAAAAATGACCTTGCAGATGCAGTCAAAGGTGCTGGAGGAGACATCATTATCAATCTGTACTATGACGCGTCCGCAGATGCCAACGACATGGTTAGAGATATTGCACGTGGCATACAGAGATACAAGATGGCAGGAGCAATCTAATGGCAACATACACATGGAAAGGCAATACAATCAATCTAAATAAAGGGTCGGGCTGGTACAAGTTCTACCTGACAAAACCGAAAAAGGTCGCAGTCGGGGACACGTATCTGAGCACTACTTACGGGCATGTAAGCAAATGCATCAAGATTGGGACCAAGAAAGAAAAGCAAGGCAAGAAAACGGTAGACGTTCCTACTGGGTGGACTCAGTGGCAGTACGTGAGGACTGACGTAATTGCCAAGCCTGACACTACTCCGTGTAAACTTGCGTGCCCAGTCAGGCTGACTGTAAGCGGCGGCACACGCTATATGAAGGCGACATGGGACCATTATAAATGGCCACTTGATAGCAAGAACGGAAAAAGGGCTGAAGGCATTAAGTATCAGTGGATATTCGACGTAGTAGGCCCAAAGAACCCTTATAGGGTATTTGCGCATGGAAACGAGTCGCAAAAGCAGTCTCAGGTGAATCTTTCTAACTTTAAGATAGGCAATAAGACTTATACACGTCAGTCATTTTATCCGAATACTAAAACATACCTTTGGGGAATGAAGTTTCGTGTAAAATACACAAACTCAAAAGGCGAAGGAGCTTGGGTTGAGCAGTACAGGAAGTTTGGGAAACCACGGAAACCGACCCTGAGCGGAATGTCTTTTAACAGCAATAATGGTAAATGCAGTATTACAATCAACACCAATGCTGGTACTGACTACTACGAAAGACAGGACACGGTAATCAAAGTCAAAATATACAGCACTCTCTCAAAGAAGTACGTATACAACAAGACTATAACCACTACGAATACGTCTTACACTTTCACATGGGACGCTCAGAACTATAACAAATTTAATGGAGGAGACTATTACAGAATCGAAATGTCGGCCTATGCCAGAGGCTACTGCGGAAATTCAGACAAAGTCTCTAAGAACTACTGGGTGGCACTTCCGAATATCCCAGCGGTAAAGAGTTACAGCTTGTCATCAAAAGGAAGTGGCGGTCACGTCACCGTATGGATAGACAATAAGGTTACTGGGAATCACCCGATAAGCGGAGTAAGGTTGCAGTACCTCACGAACTCCGAAGCAAGCAAGGCCGCTGACATTCCAAAAAATGCTCAATGGCAAGACTTTGAAGTTCAAGACGATGGCAACTGTAAGTCGCTCTCTATTCCAGTTAATACCGTTGCATCTGACGATGGAAAATATTCATGGATAAGAGTTAAGACGTGGCACTTATATGAGCCAGTACTGTGGAGGACTTCGTCGCCAGTACTGATTAAAGAACTGTACACGCCTGAACCGAAAGAAGGAACTGCCGAAGATGACTTCATAGACATACTGTCCGTTACGGCTGGCACCGATGGAGCATCGGGCATAGTCAAGATGGGTTGGAACAAGAACGGCAGAGACGACTCAACTGGCACAGAAGTATCGTGGTCGAAAGATGAAGATGCGTGGCGGTCTACAAAAGAGCCGTCAACGTATACCTTTACTTGGAACGAAGGGAAGAGCGGACAATATAAGAGTCATGCCATTATACATATCAAAGACCTCGAGGAAGGCGAAAAGTACTATATCAGGGCAAGGAGATACAGAGAGGGAACGACTGGCACAACGTGGGGTCCGTATTCAAGTACGGTTACAGTTGTAACAAGCGAGGCTCCTACCGCTGTCGCCTTGGCTTGTGATGACTTCGTTGCTTCGGACAAAGGCCTGTTGGTTCAGTGGACGTTTACTGGAAATGCTGTTCAGAAAGAATGGCAACTTATATCGTCTACTGGGGCGATAATATCCTCAGGAAAAGGCAGCTTGGGCGCAACTCAAGTAGACGCAAGCAGACTAAGAACTTTTGCTACCAACAACGTAGCTACCTTCACGGTCAAGGTGTCTACTGGAAGCGGATTTGTTGAAAGTAATTCGAAATCCGTAACGATATTAGACGCACCGAATCTTTCACTTGAAGT
>Ga0256404_1012034_pt1 | contig 11375 bp, 6 predicted proteins | sample RumenRJG_01DNA_FD_185990 | JGI IMG/M metagenome (GOLD analysis project Ga0256404, IMG submission 185990) | Bovine rumen microbial communities from Lethbridge, Alberta, Canada - RJG_01 | ecosystem: Host-associated > Mammals > Digestive system > Stomach > Rumen | place: Canada: Alberta | collected... | reverse complement strand
ATAAAATCAAAGTCAAGTTCTCATCGGACAAGTTCTCAACATACGCACTTGGATTTAAGGACACTGAGAACAAGAAAGAAGAAGTAGAACCTGGTGAAGAGCCGGGAGATGATTCTGGTGAAGGTTCCGGTGAATCCGGCGGTGAAGGTTCCGGTGAAGGTTCTGGTGAATCCGGAAGTGAGGGAACCGGTGAAGGTTCTGGTGAAGGTTCCGAAAGCGGCGAAGGTTCAGGCAGTGGCACAGGCAGCGGCTCTGGCGCAGGCGAAGCCGGCACAGGCAGCGGTTCTGGCACAGGCGAAGCCGGCACAGGCAGCGGCGCTGGCACAGGAGAAGCCGGCACAGGCAGTGGCTCTGGCACAGGCGAAGCCGGCACAGGCAGCGGCGCTAACGGCGAGACTGGCCCGCTTACAGGAACACCTAATTTGATCTCAGGAAATCCTAATACTGGTGACGAGCACAACATCTTTGCTTGGATAGTTATAGCGCTTATGGCAATCGCAGCAGCGCTTATAGAAAGACGCCAGTATAAATAAACACAAATTGCGGATACAGGGCATATACCCTTTGATCCACCATAATTCCTTGCTTGGGCCATGCAGAGATGTGTGGCCCGAGTTTTATGCATGTGGTTCACGATATGCTTATGGTTGACGGTACTAGGAGCTGAATGTTATTATGGCTCCAAGAAACCGATAGATGATTTGCGTGTTGAGGTGCTAGGTGATTCGGATTTTAATGTGTGATGATGAGCCTTCGGCCATCATGGAATACGAAAACAGGATAAATACACTTGGTAAAAAGCACGGTCTCGATTTAAGCATCAAGAGTTTTCAGAACGCAGACCAGCTTTTCTTTTACATGGAAGATGAAAAGGCTGTAATAGACATAGTTTTTTTAGATATTCAAATGCCCGGAATCGACGGCATCGAGGCCGCTGTAAGGCTGAGACAAAAGGGTTATAGCGGCGAAATAATCTTCTTAACCAAGCAGGCCGACAAGGCGATTAAGGGATATGATGTAAAGGCATATCATTTTATTGTTAAGAGCCCGGAAAGCGATCCTAATTTTGAGCGCATCTTCCTGGAGGCCGTAAATCACGTCCAGAACAAAACTGCGGAATATATAACGTTCCAAGGAATAGGTGAGTCAAGAAACATAGCTATAAGAGATATCTCGTATTTCTCTGTCGATAGAAGAATCATAACAGTGCATTATGGCAGGGAGAGCTTTGAGTTCTATTCTTCAATGGAAAAAGTTGAGAATGTCATGCTTGAGTATGGTTTTCTTAGAGCGCAAAGATCATATTTGGTCAACATAGATTATATAAGCGACTTTAATGCTGAGAGTATAACAATGAAGGACGGAACCATCATTACGCTCTCCAGAAAAAATAGCAAACAGATACGCGAAGCGATAAACAAGAAGAGAGTATTAAAACAATGATTGTACGCATGTGGGATTTTAATAAAGTTTCATTTGCTAGGGCATTGGCAATGCTCTTTCTTTGTATTTTCATAATCGCGATTTCAGTGATGCCGGTATATGCGGATGAATGCCCCGAGGGCGACGAGCATGACTTTGAGGTAGAGCTTGTAAAACAGGCAAGTAATACGGAGGATGGCTTAAGAACATACACCTGCAAGAAATGTGGATACACTTTTGACGAGGTGATAGAAAACTTCGGGCATGTATGGACCGAGTGGAAGGTTGTAACTGCTCCGACTTGTGATACCACAGGAATAGAAGAGAGACTCTGCACAAAATGCGATGACTCAGAGCAGCGCTCTATGGATAGTCTGGGACACGACTGGGGCGAGTGGCACGAAGAGGACGGCCGAGAGGTAAGGGAGTGTAAAAGAGACCCGAGCCACAAAGAAGAGCGCCCCATCACGGTAGTTGAAAGTGAAGAGCCCACAGACAATCAGGAACCTGTGGAGGAAGCGCCTGAGGAACCGGTACAGGAGACCGTAGTTGAGGTGGAAGAACCGGAACCGGAGCCCGAGCCCGAGCAGGAGCCAGAGGAAGAGCCTGAAAGCGTGCCTATAGTTATCAAAGAGCCCGAGATTCCTGACAAGATTTCGTGGATGGATGATTGGACTCCTGCAAATACTGCTGTAGCAACAGGCGGCAGTTTTATTCTCATTGCGCTTGGGGCACTGCTTTTTACCACATATATTTCACCGTGGTTATGGATTTTGGCTAAGCGCCGCAAGAAGAGAGAAGAAGTCCAGAGGAGTATGTACGCATGAATAGTATCATGGTTGTTGAAATAATAATATTTGGAGTGCTCCTCTTGGCAGGCTTTTTTGTCATGCTTTTTCTGCGCCACAAGCTGAAACAGTATGACGGAATGGGCGAGGTCAAAAAGGGAGAAATTGGGGAAACAGGGGAAAATAAGCCGCCAAAGGCCGTTTTATAATAAATTTATTGCAATTTAATACAAATAAACTGCATTTCGTGCAAGTTTTAAGAAATGAAGAGTAAACCCTCATATAATTAGGATGAAAAGTACTGACCATTACATAAATAACAGCTAAGGACTTAATCAAAACTAATAATGGAGGATTTTTTTTGATGAAGGGCTTGAAAACTAAAGTAATTTGTATCACACTAGCGCTCCTTATGACAGTTGGACTGCTGCCGATGAGCGATATTTCCTTTGCGTTGTCCGAAGGATTGGATGGACAGCAAGAGGACCAGGAGGACCAGGAAGAGCAGGAAGAACAGGACGGGCAGGACGAGCTTCCTGAAAATTCTGATGTAAGGGGGGTTCCGGACGCAGAAGAAAATCCGGAGTCTGACGAAGATCAGAATGTTGAGGAAGAGCAGGACCCTGAAGAGCAGAATGATGAGGAGAGCCAAGATCTGAATTTGAATCTGAATCTGGATCCTGAAGAGGATGATGAGCAGAATAATGAAGAGGATCAGAATCTCAATCAGAATCTCAATTTGAATCCTGAAGAAGATGAGCAGAATGACGAAGAGGAAAATCAGAATCTGAATCTAAATCTAAATCTAAATCCGGATCCTGCTGAAGAGCAGAATGATGACGAGGATGCGCCTTCTTTGCTTTTAAACATGCTAGGAAATCCATTGGGAAATCCACCGGCAACCAAGGCTGCACCGACAGGCGAGATTGGATTAAGTGGATCCTCCACCACTTATCTTACCCTTCAGAATACAACGTTTAGATTTTTTGTTACCGATAAGATTACACTGACAAAACCTGACGATGGATTTAATTATCGCGTCATCGTTGAAAACGTAGTATGCCCGGAAGGCGGATCATATCAGTGGAATGGAACTAAGTATACAGAGTCTGACGATGAGTCATTTAGCATCACAGAGCAGGACGATCATAAAGAATACGAAATACTCTACAAGGTTCAGTATGAGGACACAGATGCCAACGAGTGGAAGTATGTAGAAGGTGTTGAGTGGAAAACTACTGTAATTGTTACAGGTGATGCTGAGAAGGATTGGATTACAGGAGACGAAGCATATATAGATAATATAGAAATACAGATGATAACCTCAGGAACGGCTGATTTTGATGGTGATGACGAGCCGGGTAACGACTCCAGTGCCACTAACGATATCGTCAGAAGCTTTGATACCGTTAAGTATAATGCTGTTTTCAATACATTGTCCGTTAACAAATACAATACATATAAGCACGCATACCTTTGGGTGGAAATAGATTTGCCTTGCACCAGGGATATTGCATCTATTGATACAACCGTATTTTCGACGGATGTAAGGCAGGCCAAGGCTCCTTATGAAATTGAAAAAGACGGAACAATCCATACGATCTATACATTCTATTATGAAAAGAGAACGACCATAGAGGACGATGGAACAGTCAATCATGCCATCCCTCAGCTGGGATTCTTCCCCTTTAGTATGAAGGTATACGGCGCCAAGAACGGAACACATATCAAACCCGTCGTAGGCATGGCTGTTGCACAGCTTGAAGTTGACGCAAACGGAAATCCCAAGAAAGATAAAAAGGGATATTATATAGTGGCCCGCGATTACAGCGATTTTGCAGGGGCTTATGATGTCCCCAAATATGCAGAAGGACCGGATGTTCAGGTGTCCGCCAAGCCCGGATTCAATGTTGGCATAAATCGTCTGATGCAAAAATCCACTTCCAAGGTATATGATTTTTCAACAGGAAATGAGAATGCCCTGGATAAAGAGGCGGAGAGGGTGCTCGGCCGCGCGTGCAGATTCGGAATCAACGTTTCCATGAGGAACGAGAAAGCAGGTAAAGGGTTGAAAGGCCTTGAACTTCCGGACGGAAACCCCATTACCTTTGAACTTGATTTCTCAGCAAACTTTGAAGGAAATGCCGTGGATATGCCTCTTATATGGGACGTTTTAAGACCGGGGTCTCTGTATGGCCGGGAATCCACCGGGTCCTATTCGACAGTGACACAGTGCCCGGGAGACAAAAGAGCCGGAACCGATTTTACGGAACGGACCGGCAGAAGTTTAGAGGTATGGAACGGCGGTGACTGGCTCCTTGAAAGACAGGAAAACGGAAAGATCAAGGTCACAATCAGCAATTATATTGTTAACCCCCTGTGGTTCCCTACGGGATACAATTCTTCCAGTAGCAGCGTTGAATACTTCTTTACAGAAGGTGGAGCATTGAAATACGGCGTGTTCTCGGCCAGAGTCGTCGATTTCGTGGTTCCGTTTGGAAGCAATATTCGGGATGAAAATGGCAATCCGAGACCGGAAGGAACAAAGCCGGAATATGCTACGGCTACGGAGGATCCTAACTATTATTCAAATCTGTACGATTGTGACGGGAAGATCAGAATCAGAATACAAGATGCCAAACTTGATGTTACATCTCAGAGCAATCAAAAAACGCTTGATTTGTATCCGGGTAATGAAAACGGCCAAACGCTTTATAACGGAGACGATGATGTACGTACGACAGATGTTCAATTGGCGCGTGGGACATCTTTCTCCCGTTACATAAGATTTACAAGAAATTCGGGAAGTGCCACTTATGATGTTAATGGCGCCGAATTCGCAAACATGAATGGTAGAGACGCTGTAATGCCCGGAAGAGTAATCAGCATATACGGTTCCGCCTCCTACGCACATCGTGACACGTATGAGGAAAGCTGGATTTATGCCGCGCAGGTCCTGATCAAATTTGATGATGAGCATCTGACTCCGACCGGAGAGCTTCGAGCCGGTCAGCTCTATGCCGTTAAGCCTGACGGAACAGGTTGGACAAGCGATGATGAAATGAAGCAGACCGGAATCGAAGACCTGATCTATTACAAAAGCCTGGCAGAGCTTAAGGCCAGCGGCAAGATCTGTGTGGGCGTGCTTAGGGAATGGGAAGAAAAAGCACCAACCGAAGCGAAGACGCAGGCCTTCGCGTCACGTTGCTACGATCTCCTTGTGACCAAGGATAGCGATAAGTTCAACACAGTTAGTATGACATCTATGTGCGTTAAAGTATGGAAGAAAGAAGCTTATCAAAAAATAGTTGACCTTAACGGAAACTTCCCGTCCTATGCGGATCCGGGAGTCCAGGGCAATACAATAGAAGGCTATCTGGCCGGTAAGCATGGTCTCGACGAAGAAGACATAGATGTGATTCTCCCGGTGCGCGATGACTTAAAGGCTAAGGGCAACCTTGCTTACAGAAAATCCAGCTATGACGAGGACGGTTTCCATGCCGGTAACGGAGGAGAGACCAGCTGGGGCGACAGTCTGTACATCGTGCCCTACACCATGGGGGTGAGAAAATACGTAGAACAGAAAACCGGCCCGACCAGCGACGATTCCGTAGGATACTCATTTGAGAATCGTGAGCATATTGCGGACTTTTGCATCGTGCCGTTTTTCAAAATGCCTGAATCGGACCCTGATCTTTTGGGAACGGACGCAACCACGACCGTTACCGTCTCGGATATACTTCCCGCAGGACTGACATATATAACGGGAAGCGCTTACATAGGCGGCACATATCATAACGATACGGTAAACCGGGGCGGCCACGGATATATTGAAGGCGGCGAGCAGGTGGAGCCGATCATGGAAGAGATGGATAACGGTCAGACCCTGCTTATCTGGGAGCTTGAGGATGTCAAGATCGGGGATAACGATGCCATTCCCTGCATACACTTAAGCGCGGAAATCGATCAGGAAATCGAGAACCACACAGAGTGGATCAATACGGCCCGCGTAAGAAGTATTGAAGACAACAGACCTTACTCTGCAAACTCCAGCGTTGGCAATGTAAACACGGCCAAAATAAACGCCGCGCCCTCCGGAAACTTCATTACCAAGAAAACGCCGGACCGCATCTTCCATGACTATAATGAAGAGCTTACCTGGACACTGCGCTGGAAGAATACAACGCTCCAGGAATATCCTAAGATGGTTCTTACAGACGTTATGCCCTACGACGGAGACCCCAGAGGCTCCAAGATTTCAGGGAAATATAAGATTACGGACCTTAAGTACACGTTTGCTGCGGGAACAACCGCATCGAACTATCGTTTCTATTATACAACGGACGAAAAGGGCAGGGAATCTAACCCCTTTGACGCAGAACTTCCCTATGAGGATTTCGTTGGAGAAAGTCCGACAGTGAACGGAATGGTCTGGAAGAAGGCAGACCTTGCTGCGGACGGCAGTGTAAGCGAGCTTGTAGGAAAATATAACGTAGTTGCCTTCACTATTCTCTGTGATGTTCCTTCCATGGCAGAGGTAAGGGCTGTAATAAAGATTAAGCCTGAAAACTGCAAACCCGGAGATGTTTTCACTAACGCCATAGTTGCAGGAAAGATGCTCCAGGGAAGCACCATCCATATTATCCAGAGAGGAATCCGCGGAACCATATGGAATGAGAATTCCGATTCTATCGATGGAGAGAGACAGTCCAAAGAAAAGAAGATTGCCGGAGTAAAGGTTGTACTTAAGATTAAGGATGGAGACACCTATAAGGAGTATGCCACCACAACAACGGATAAGAACGGTCGCTATGAATTCATTGATCTTCCGGCAGGAACATTCAAGATAGAGTTCGTGAATACCGGAGACACGGACCTCAGCACATATAGGGCAACAGAGGCGCTTAAGGAAGGAGTTCATTCTTATGTGAATTCCGACGGACAGCCTGTATATGGTGAAGAGGTGTTTGCAGAAATCAACGATATAGTTATGCCGGAGTCCAAAGATATGAGGACATCACCATATTTTGTCGAGCATCAAGACTTGGGACTTTATAGACATAATCTTGAGATAAGCAAAACGGTAGATCCTACAGGAGCAGAGGACGAAGCAGCCGAGCTTGATAGAGAGTTTATCTTTAGGCTCACTGTAGCAGAGGGCATAAAGGATTCAGAAGAGTTTGAGGTCCTGGATGGCGAAGGAACTTCCCTTGGTACCGTAACAGGCAAGGAACTTAAAGAAGGATACGAGTTTACTCTTAAGCATGGCAAGGTTGCTAAGTTTATGGCACTACCCGTTGATTCTAAATATACCATTGAGGAATATGACTACGAGGGTAATTACTATGGATATAAGCAGAGTCTCTTAGATGGTAGCGATGAGTTAACGGGAGTTCTTGATCAGGATAAGCAAGTAAAGGTGAAGAACACCTTTGTTAAGCCTGAGCTTACGGAAATCAAAGTAATCAAGGAATGGAAGGATGATGAGGCCAGCAAAATTGAAGGTTATAACAGACCATATACCATTACAGCAACGCTTCTTAAGAACGGCGAGAAGGATGAGCAGGTAGTTCTCAGCGACGAGAATAATTGGACTCATACATTTAGCAACCTTCCTAAGTATGATAGGGAACCTTGGCCGACAAGCTTTGATAATCAAAACAGAGAGAATAATTACGAGATCCAAGAGACCCTTACGGGAGAAGAATCGTTCGTTGAAGTTAATGGAGAGAAACGATTCTATGTATATGATGATAAAGGTTCCATAACAGGTTATTTCAGATATGACGTGACCGAGAATGAAGAAACAGGTAACCTGATTATCACCAATACCTTTGTTCCTGTAGAGGAAGAAGAGGAAGAGGAAGAAGAAGAGGAAGAAGAGGAAGAGGAAGAAGATCCTACAGAAGTGACTGTTGGTGAAGCAAGCTTCTTCATCAAGAAGGTTGACGAAAACGGCGAAGTAATCACGGGTAACCCTGCCATCTTCGAAGTATATAAAGAAGGCACCAACGAGGTTATCGTTGGAGATACCGGAGATGACGGAATCGCCAAGTTCACCATAAGCGAGGCGGGCCGCTATACCATCAAGGAAAAGCAGTCGCCTATCGGATACAAGAAGACTTCAGAGGAATATACGGTCGTGATAGAGGACGGCGGAAGGGTTCTCGTGAAAGAGGACAAAGAAGCCAACAAGAATATATTCAACAGAATCTTCAACATTATCTTTGGTGGAGATAATTGGGACGCTGAGACACTCACGCTAACTGTTGTAAACGAGAAGCTTAAGGGAGAACTATCGCTTTCAAAACAGGTAGATAAGAATGTTGTAAACGCCGGTGATATTTTGAACTACGACATTATAGTCACCAATATATCCGATATAACAATTAGGGATGCAGAGGTTTGGGATAAGCTTCCGGAGCAGCTTGCATACCTAAGCGATGACAGTAAGGGTGTATATGGCGTAGAAGACGGATTTGAGCGCATAACGTGGCATGTTGATAAGCTCGAGCCGGGTGAGAGCAAGACCTTTAGACTCTCTGTTCTGGTCAAGGAATGCACGGACAAAGACAGCATCGTAAATGTTGCCTATGCAAAGATTCCGAAAGCCCCTGGACTACCTTCCACTTGGGGCAAAGATCCTGAACCGGAAGTCCTTGAGGATGAAGTAAAGGTTAACATTGAAAAGAAGCCAACTGTACCGGTAACTGTTGTAAAAACAGGAAATAGACCATACACGGGCGATGAGAACAATGTATTTATCTGGGTCATGGTTCTTGCCTTGGCAGCAGCTTCAGCACTCATCTTTAGACGTCAGTATAAATAGTCAATAGAGATTGTGTCATCTTGATATTCATAATTCCTTATCTGGGCCCTGCAGAAATGCAGGGCCTTGAGTTTTTTGCTATGTAATAAATTATTAAAAGAAAATCGCCGGATATGGTTTATAATAATGACAGAAGTTAGATGAACAAGATTTAGTAAATTACAAAGCATGAAATCAGAAAAACTGTTTAACTTAATGATAGAAAAAGGCTACCCAAATGGATTTGCGGAAATCATTTCCAGAGAGCTCCACACCGAGTTCACCGCAAACAGAATGATAGGATATATTTCCGCGCGCGATATGCTTCCCATGGAGGAGGTCGCGGATGAAATGCTGGCGATATTGAGCGATAGGGATAGATTGATTCGCAAACACATATCGCAAGATGCACAGGCGGCGATAAACGAGTTCTATAGGTTGCCGGAAGAAAGTGACGATGAAGAAGAGGAAATAAACGATTTCTATAGATTGGATGACGAGAGTGATGATGAGTAAGTGGTAGGACGAGGAATGAAGAAAGTAAAAAACTTATTTGCTAATTTAATAATGGCGCTTTCCGGCGCAATGGCTGGAGTCACAATTGCGCTTTTTGTCTTAAGGAATGTGGAAGAAGACGGAAGCGTCTTGATGATGTTTATATTTGCGCTTGCTATAGCATTTGTCTCGCTGTACATTCATTTGATTCTGCACGAGGCGGGGCATTTGATTTTTGGGCTTTTGAGCGGATATGATTTTGTTTCGTTCCGCATAGGGAGTTTTATTCTCGTAAGAGAGGATGGTCGGTATAAGCTTAAGCGCTATTCGCTCGCGGGAACGGGCGGGCAGTGCCTGATGTCGCCGCCGGATTACAATGACGGCAATTACCCCTACGTGCTTTATAACCTCGGCGGAATAATTGTTAATATGATTTTGGCTATACTGTTTGGCATCCTGTATCTTGTGTTCAGGCCGGCGGGTTATTTTGGGTTCTTTTTCATTTCAATGATGGTGGTCGGCGTGGCTGTTGCTATGAGTAATGGAATACCGATGCAGACGAATATGGTGACCAACGACGGACATAACGCGCTCAATCTCAGCAAAGACAAGGATGCGCTCAAGACGTTTTGGGCAACGCTCAAGATTAACGCCAAACAGATGGAGGGCGTGCATCTTTCCGATATTGATCCGGAGTGGTTCACTCTATCTGAAAACGCCGATCTAAAGAACACGATGGTTTCACCGCTTCTTGGCGTTCGCGAGAACTTGCTGATGGAACAGGGTGACTTTGACGGCGCAAAGGCTTTGATAGATAAGTTGCTTTCAGATGAATGCAGCCTGAATGGAATAACAGAGTCGCTCGTTAAATTGGATGGTCTCTATATAGATTTGCTCAAGAGGGGAGCCGATGCGGACATGACCGTGCTTGATGCTAAGCCGATGAAATCCTTTGTAAAAGCTATGAAGAATTATCCTAGCGTGCTCCGCACAACCTACGCAGCAGCAAAGGTGCGCGGAGACAACGCCGAGGCCGAGCGCATAAAGTCGCAATTCAGTAAAATTGCTGAGACCTATCCGTACAAAGCAGAAATAGAAACCGAGCAACTTCTTATGGCGCGGTTTGATGCGTAGCTAGCGACAAGGACTGAATTCTGGACTGAACCGAGGTTCAGTCCTTTTTTATTTAACGCCTTTTTTAATTTCTCCTGGTCAAAAAAGTGTTACCGATACGTTACCAAAGTGGTGACAATCAATATGTCTTGACAGTGGTATATTTATAGTGATGAAACACAGATAATTGAGTTGAAAAGGAGCAAACCATGAATATCAATAAGTTGGCATCAGCATTTAAAAAAACAATGACCGTGGTGCTTGCGGCTGTAATGCTTTTTGTTACAGTTTTTTCTGCATCCACATTGAATGTCTATGCAGGCAGTTCAGTTTACGACATTCAAATTATCCACAATGGATTCTACGGCTACGGCGTCGCTGCGACTTTGCAGGGTAGTTCCACAGATCCGAGCAAGCCTACCTATGGAGATCGTGTTTGGGTCGGTAGCGCTGAGTGGGATTCCAAGTGTTATTACGAGGCGGGCAATGACTACTTATCCATCAAATTTGTTCTGCAGCGTAACAACGGTTCGTGGCAGCCAGGGGACAACTACATATACGGAACCGTCAAATATGATGGTCATACCGTCAATATTAACAACTGGGGGCCATTTACGGGGAGTAACGACTGGAACACCTATAGCGAGCTAAAGATGAAAAAACGCAGCGTTACCTTCAACTATAATGGCGGCAAAAACCCGGATTATCAGGATGCGCCGATGACCGTAACCTTCTACGATGACAATAAT
>Ga0256404_1012033_pt1 | contig 11377 bp, 13 predicted proteins | sample RumenRJG_01DNA_FD_185990 | JGI IMG/M metagenome (GOLD analysis project Ga0256404, IMG submission 185990) | Bovine rumen microbial communities from Lethbridge, Alberta, Canada - RJG_01 | ecosystem: Host-associated > Mammals > Digestive system > Stomach > Rumen | place: Canada: Alberta | collected... | reverse complement strand
TGTGTTTTATTAAGTTTTCAAAGTACAAAAGTTATATGTTAAACACCGGCTCAACTGGAGTCGAGTGCATTAACCGATTAGTTATGCGGAGGGATTTCTGTTCCTAGTTTTCGGACAGTCTCCCCTACCAATCGGGTTCCGGTAATACATATGCGTGAGAATCTCGTTTCCGATATACGGCTTTATGAAAATATCCTGAATCTTGTACATTATTTTTCTTTCTCCCTGCTTACAGTTTTGCCACGATATCCTGTACTTTTCGCTCATAAAAATGACTGCCCAGCAAATAGCAGATAGCAGCAATGAAGGCCAGTTTCACCCACATCGTCCAGGCTGGAACGATACCGTCCATGACAGACTGGCGGACAATAGCAATGGCCAAATACACCGGATTCAGCGAGACCAGAAACTGCATCGCCGGTGAGAAACGGTCTGTCCGGTAGAACAAGGCCGACCCATAAAATACGAAAAGAGTGAAAATCTTGTAAAAATAGGTGATATCTGCGAATTCTACATTGATGATGGCCAGCACCTTTCCGATGCCGAGGATCATGACAAGAAATAGAAGTATATCCGGTATTACCAGAAGCCAGGTGACAGATAGTCGGATGCCGCTCAAGATAGCGAAAAAGACATAGATGACGGCTGAAAAGCCAAAATTGATCAGGGCTACATATACCCGTTCCACCGGATAGAGATTTCTGGCAATAGAAGACTTGATGAGGAAGTTTTTGTTGGAGGAAAGAGCCGTCAGGCATCCTGTCGTACCCTCCGCAAAGAGAGAATAGACAATGGTTCCGGAAAGGACATAAATCGGATAATGAGCGAAGTCGTTACTGCCGAAAAGGTCAGAGAAAATCAGCACCATTACAATCATATAGATGAACGGATTCAGCACCTGCCAGAACTGGCCGAGAAAGGAGGATGAGTCCCTCTTGTTCCGGTCTCTTCTGGCCAGCTGCTGCAGAATGAACATGTTCTGCTGCCGCTCGGCACTAAAAGTATTTACTGCCGTCATATTACATCCACTCCAAAATCTTTTTCTCGTTCAGGGAAAAAATTATCTTTCCAACTGCATAGGTAACAGTTCCCCAAATTATAGTCTCCCACACAAAATGAATATCCGGTGCCGTGCCATAAATTACGCTTTCTCTGGAAAGCGTAATCACCGCATACACAGGAACCTGCCGGATAAAGGCCTGCACGGCCGGCGAAACCCAATCAATCGAATAGAAAATGCAGACAAAGAAGCGCAGAATCATCAGAAAATTGCTGTGAATATTCCGGATATCCGGAAAAACCACATAGACGATTGAAAGGATATAGGACCATCCTGTCACAAAAAGAAAATAGAAGAACAGGATGAAAAGTACATTCACAAGGTAATGCGTCGGCTTCACATGATAGAAAAGCAAAATAAAGAGAAAAGGAATGAAGCCCAGCATAGTGTTGAGAAAGGCGGTCATAACCCGGGACAGGACCAGCAGAGACCGCGGCATCCGGCTCTTGTAGAGCAGAGCCTCATTATCCCGAAGGGTTGTCAGCGACGTCATTGTCGCCGTATTCAAAAACTCATACAGGAGAAATCCGACGAAATAATAGGCCGGATATTTATCTATCCCTTTGTTGAATACCGTGGAAAACATGAAGACAACCAAAGCCATCCGAAGCATAGGATAGAAAATGCTCCACAGTATCCCCAGGTAACTCCTGGCATATTTCCGCTTCAGTTCCCGCTTTGTCAGCTCCCAGAGAGGAAACCAGTTCTGCGTCAGCGTCTGCATGGCAGTCAGGCCTCCTTCTGTTTCCGATAGGCGGCACAGACTTCCTTTGGACTGCCAATCCGCTGGGGAACGCCTTTTTCAATCCACACAACTTTCGTGCAATTTTCAAGGATTGTTCCCATCCCGTGGGATACCATAAGGACGGTCGAGCCCCCGTGAATCATCTCCTTGATTCGCTTCAGGGACTTCTTCCGGAAGAATTCATCCCCGACAGAAAGCACTTCATCCAGCAGCAGAATTTCCGGGGCGTCCTCTGCTGTCGCAATGGCAAAGCCCAGGCGAGAAACCATGCCGGAGGAGAAGTTCTTGACCTTTTCCTCCATGAAACCCTCTAGCTCGGCGAATTGCACGATGATGTCATAATGCTCATCTATGAACTTCTTGCTGTAGCCGATGATTGCCCCGTTCAAATAAACGTTCTCATGGGCTGTAAGCTCCATGTCGAAGCCCGTACCCAGTGTCAGCAGCTGCACCTTCCGCTGGTCGACAACGATGCGGCCGGACGTCGGATTCATGGCACCGGAAACCAGTTTCATAAGGGTGGACTTGCCGGAGCCATTCGTTCCGATGATGCCGACGACCTCTCCCTTGTAGACATTGAAAGTCACATGGGAAAGGGCGGCGAGATTGCGGTAGCTGACCTTCCCCTTGACCGCCTGAATCAGAAGTTCCTTGATACCGGATACATTCTGAGTAGAAATGCGGAAATCCATGCAGACATCCTGTACCTCGATGACCGGCTCTTCATGACGCAAAAGATGCTCCATATCAGCAACTGCCATCTGGTCTTCCCACTCAGTCTTACGAACCTCGGTGCTGTCCAGATTTAGAACTGCCAGCTGCTGTTTTCTCTTTAGAGATGCTTCTTTCCGGAGTTCTGCCTTTCGCTTCCGTTCTTCCCGTTCATAGCGCTGACGGCGAAGGACGACAGCCAGGACGATGACCAAGACTATCAGGACATTCAGGGCAATGATTATGAAGGCAAAACTGTCCGAATCCATTACATCCGCAAGGCGGCGAATCCTCATACTCATCGGATTGTCCGCTGTAGAATCAGCGGAACTATCCGAGCCCTCATCAGTCACAGACGCTGAATCTGTCGATGTCTCAGGAACAGCCTGCGGCTCCTGTCTATTCACATAGATATCGTAAATGCCCGTCCGGTTGCCAGAGGTCGATGTAATATAGATATGGTTGTCACCGACTGCAAGAGCCGTGTTCGATATAGAAACTTCACCGGGGCCGTTGGCCACTATGTCCAGTACTTCGGTGTCCCCGCTGACGGAAATCGAATAGTTCATCAGGTAAGGATCAAAGCCCTCAATAGGATTACCATCCACTGTGATGGAATCAAGAAGAGTGGATTGGACTGGCGTGATGGAAATTGGTGCGGCCGGGAGGCTATTTCCTTTACTTGTGAGTTCAAGGGGGGTTCCCGCATTGTCATTTGCCGCTGCGTTTGTGAACCAAAGAGCAGTCCCACCTCCGGCTAAGGCACGGAACTTCAGCAGATACTTGACCTGCATCCGGTTCTGTCCGCTTCCGGAAAGATAGATTTTTCCATCTGTGACATTGTCTGCGCCGGAAAGATATTCGAGGTAGAGGGGATTATAGCCCAGCTCCACCTGATAGTCGCTGATCCGACCGTCATCCGGTTTGAGATAGACTCCGATTTGAAAGCTCTCTCCCGGGCTTACGGTATAGTTCTGGGAACCGAAGTAAAGATTCAGCCCGGCCGCTTTTGCTCTATTGATAGGAAGAAGAGGCAGTACAACAATTGCTGCAAGCAAAAGCGGTAGTAACCGACACCTCTTTTCCTGTACTCTAATCACCATCACATCCAATACCTATTCGAAACGCAGGTCTTACCTGTATACCGACCGGTGCATCACTTCCTTGCGCACATAGGTGAGCCGCTTTCTCATGCTCACTGCTGCAAGAAAAGCCTCCTGCCCGAAACCTTTCCTTTGTCGTACAGCCAGGCCTTCCGGCCAGGCACTATTGTTGAAACTTCCCGATGCTACTTCCTGCAATTCAGTAGAATTCACATCATCGGAAAAAAGATAATTCCCATAGAGGGCCGCCTCTGTCTCCGTCGGATGACTCATCAGGCGAAACAGGGACTGCAGGCCGCCGCCCGCCTGCACCTGCGCCATCCGGATGACCTCCGCATTGGCCTGAATCCGATCCGCGTTGGGGTTTTCATCCTTTTCGTAAACCGGAACTATTCTTTCGTCCTCAGACCGCTGATAGCCGACCGTCATTCCCATCGGCGAGGAGCAGACCGCCTCAAAGAGGCAGTTGGAAAAGCGGGTCTTGATTCCGACATCCTGCCAGGGAGCAAAAGCAAAGGTGTGATACTGCTCTGCTTTTGCATCTGCAGGCAACTCGTAGAGGCCGAAGTAATAGCCTTCTATTTCTCTATTCAAAAGATGAGCCAGGGTCTTCTGTATGGACCCGACCCAGCCGGAGTCAACGACGGCAAAGGGCATATCATCAAACAGGCCTTCCTGCCGGAGATATTCCTGCGTCAGGGAAAGGCAGTCACTGCAGTGGCTTTTGACCAACCTTGCAAAAGTGCCATCATCCAGAAGGGGCGCTTTAATGGCCTGCGTCTGCCGGTAAGTCATTTTGCTGTCCAACTGACGGCTCAGTCCGAGCTGCAAGGCAAGAGAAGTAATTTCTTCATCGGTAAGTCCACCCCGTCGAAAAATCTTCCGCAGGGTGACATCGATGCCACCCACACAGAGCTTGTCGATGATGTCCCGATCCGTGGTATCCGGCAGGACGAACTCGGCCATACGGAAAGAATAGCGGCTCCCCTCCAGGTAGCGGATTTCCGGAACCTGAGGTTTTATATTATTCTGAAGCTGCTTTGCAATGAGGTAAGGGAAATAAGCGTCACGAGCCAGAAAGTAGAGCCTCTGAATTCCGACCTTTTTCGCACTTGTCAGCGTCCATTCGGTAAAGGCGGTCAATGTAGGCAGCCAGATCCTTTCGAACGACTTCTGCTCTTCCGTCACCACGGTTCAGCCTCCTCAGCCTCTGCTTCTTGTATAGGGCAATCATGCGGTAGGGAATCAGTCCGGTGACCACCGGCCGCAGGGTATAGACAATCTTTTTCGTCGCCGGCACATCGAGTTTGGGAAAATACTGCCGGCGGATCTGTGCCTCGTTCAAACGTGCCTTCATCGTCCGCTTCTTGAAGCTTTCCGGGCTCTGGCGATAGTAATAAAGGGCTTCCTGAATATTGTAGCCCCGCAGGCCGGACTCATAGAGGCGGAGGAAAAGTTCATAGTCCTCACACCGCGTCGTCTCCGGTGCCACATGGTAGGCATTGTTCTCTTCAAAGATTTCCCGGCGGAACATGACCGAGGGATGTACGAAGGGAGAAAAGGGGAGGAAGTTGTACTGGTTCGGCTCCGGAGCCATGATCTGCGTGCCCCAGGGGGTCTCATTTTCAAAGACCACTGCATTCGTTCCGACCCAGCCGTATTCCGGATGCTCCTTCAAAAAGGCTACCTGTTTTTCGAGGCGCTCCATTTTTGAAATGTCGTCTGCGTCCATCCGGGCAAGAAAGCGGCCTCTCGCCTCATCGATACAGCGATTCAGGGAATAGGCAAGCCCTCGGTTGTCATCATCGCGGATCAGACGGATACGGCTGTCCTTTTTGGAAACCTGCTGCAGGTAGCCTGCTGCATCCGAATCACTGCCGTCGTCATAGATGATGAATTCGAAATCAGAGAAAGACTGAACAAGAATGGAGTTCACGGCCTCTTCAAGCTCGAGCTGGTTCTTCTGATTGTAGACGCCCATGATGACAGACACTTCCGGTGTATCAGATGATGCCATTGCCGTTCCCTCCTCTCTTTCCTTATTATTCTTCTGATTCTTCTGAAACCCGGGCAAAGGTTCTGAGGCCTCTGCCCGGTACCATACGGTTTCTTGATTAGATCACGCGTGATCTGACAGAAATTCTGTCAATGTTTATGCAACATATTTGCGTGCGCAGATTGCGGCACCGCCGAGTGCAAGTACGGCAAGGACAGCCATCAGAGGGAAAGAGCTTCCGGTCTTTGCGGAAGTAGATTCGGAAACGATAGCTACAGGGGAGAACGAATGGAAAGTAGCTGTGATCTTTCCGTTCTCAACCTTGACACCGCCGAGCTTCTCCCATGTGCCGTCTGTCTTCTGGTGAAGAACAGCCAGCTTCTGGCCTGCTACAACTCCGGGTACCTCAAAAGTGACGGGAATACCTTCTGCAGGAATCTGGTCATTCGAGATATTAGGAAGGGAAACTTCCATAACCTTGAGTACGTTTGCGGACGCACTTACAAGTGTCTTTGCCTGTTCCTTTGCAGCTGCTACAGCAGCAACAGGTGCAGGTGTGATGGCAGGGGTTACGGTAACCGTCTGACCATCAGCAGTAGTGAATGTGGTTGCCTCAGCTGCAACGTTTGCAGCGAGATTTGTGGCCTCCGCCTGAGCAGCTGCCTGCGCCTCATTGGTCTCAGTATTCGAATTCGAGGAATTCGGGCTGTCGGCCAGGGCAGTCATGCTGAATACGCTTACAGCGAATACGGCTGCGAAAGCGAATGCGGAGAATTTTGCAAATTTCTTCTTCATAAGAATCGATCCTCCTGTCCATTGGTTGCTTAAACACGTATGGTATATATATCAAGCAGAATACTCTGCGTGATACCGATTAATTGTCGACCCTCGTATAAAAGGTCTCTATGACGAGCTTCTTCAGAGCTTCCTGATCCACGGTATATTCTTCATGCTCGTCCGCCCCGACTGCCATCGTTCCCTGAACGCTTTCAATATTGTTCAAATCCACCGAATAGCCCAGAAGCTCTGTCGCCAGATATGTGATCTGGGAAGTGCCGATGTCGGTCACCGTGTAATCCTTGATATCGTTCAAAAGCGAAAGCGGAAAAGAAATGTTTTCCGCTGTTTTGGCTCTCGTCTGGCTGAGGAAAGCCGACAGGTACTGCTTCTGCCGTTTCAACCGCTGGGTGGCGCTATCAAACTGGTTCACGTCCCTGTACTGCAGGTAGTAGTAGGCATCCATGCCTTCGAGTGTCACCTCGTTGCCGGCACCATTTGCAATCACATCCGTGCCCCAGGGCACATTCTCAAGGACGGTCAACTTCACGCCGCCGACGGAATCATTCAATATCGGAACCGCCGCCATATTCATGGAAATATAACCATTGATGGGGAGGCCGTAGAACATGCGGGATACCGTATCCCGCTGCCGTTCGCAGCTCTCTTCAAGACCGTCTCCATAGGCGTGCTGCAGGCAGATCTGCGCGGTCGTTGTCGAAAGGAAGTTGTCACTGCTATCATAAAAGTCCACATCGACCATCGAGTTTCTGTTAATGGCGATGAGCTTCATGGATTTCGTATCCGGATTGGCTGCCACGAGGAAAAGCGTGTCCGCCTGACCGCCCTTGGTGTAGTCCGTCACATCCTCCTTGTCCGGAAGCTTCTCGAGAGAATCAATTCCCATGACAAGGAAGGTAAGCATATGGTCGTTATACCGGTAGACATGTCCGTCGTATCGGATGTCCCCTTCTTCCCACTCATCTCCGGCGGTCTCAGCGTCCACTTCCGGCTGACTGCCGTCGGCCATGTCGTAGAGCCCCTTCTTTCCCAGCCAGCGCATGACCAGAAAGACGTCTGTCGCTATGAGGGCGGCTATGAGAATCGTCCCGATGATACTGGTAATGACCTTCCGGACGGTAACGCCTTTTCTTTTTTTCTTTTGCGGTTCACTGCCAGTCATGAGCAAGCTCCACGCCCTGTACGATGTAGCGGGCCGTATCGTCATTGGCTACACAGGTGGACAGAGTCACGACCTTCGAATCTGTCGAGAACTCTGTATCCGGTCTGGTATTCGCCCCCATTTCGTTGTCGTTCACCATTTCATCCAGAAAGTTCAGAAATATACCATCCACCGTCCAGTCAAAGTTCAGGACGAGGTTGGTATTCGAAAACCGGTGGGCTGCGAAGATCTTATATACCTTCACGTCGTCCGGCGTATAGATGAAGAAATACGGATTGGCATCAAAAAATTCGGAATCCTCAAACTTGTGAAGCCCCTTGAACATGCTGCCGTCCTTCATATTGTGCCCGTAGATAACCGTCATCCGATCGCTGAAATCCTTGGCATTGTAGTCATCCGTGTAGAGACAGCCGGGATACCCTGTACTGCCGTCGAGGTTCCGCATCAGGTAGTAGTCAGCTTCTCCGGCATGCTGCAGAACCGGGTAATCCACCTTCGTATTCGGAACGACAATCCAGGCGTAGATATCCGGATTTGTATTGGCTGTCAGGTCATCGAAGTCGATGTCCTTCTCCGGCACATCAATCCCGTAGGTATCCTTGAAGTACTGAACCTTCTCGGCATAAGTGTACGTTTTTGGCTCTGCCTCAGTTTCAGGCTGTGCGCTTTCGTCCGGCTTCGTAGAATCCGCCAGTTCCTCCAATGCTTTTTCCTTTGCCTTCTTCTGCGTGTACTGGTAAAAGCAGAAGATTCCGCAGATAACGGCAATGACCAGAAGGACAAGGGCAAGGATCAGCCAGACCTTATTTTTCCTTTTCTTCCCCGTTTCGTTTCCCATCGTTTCGTTTCCCATCGTTTCTTTCCAATGTTCCATATATGGAATCCAGAATTGCTTCTGTCTTATCTCTCGTGAAATTCTCTGCCAGCTCAAGTCCTGCCCGACTCATGGTCCTCCGGGTTTCCGGCTCCTCCATGATTCTTTTCATGAATAATGTAAAGCCGTTTACATCGTTGTACCGACAGGTAAAAGCGTTCTCCCCGGCATATTCCCGGGTACCGCGGTTGTCAGCCGCAATGAGCGGAAGCCCGCTGGCCATCGCCTCAACAGCCGCCATCCCGAAGCCTTCCCTAATGGACGGAAAGAGGAAGCAATCCGCAGCCCGATAAAAGCGCTCAATATCCATGCGGTATCCAAAAAGCTGTACTTCCTTGCCCAGATCTTCCCGGTCAATAGCAGCCTGCAGACTTTCCCGCTCCTGTCCCTCTCCCAGAGTCAAAATGCGGAAGACCTTGTCCTCGGCCTTCAGACGCTTGGCAGCTTGAACCAGAACCATCTGGTTCTTATTTCGAACCAATTCCCCGGCTGTAAGAAAGACAAATGTGCTGTCAGGAATACCGAGTTCTTTCCGCAAGACTGCTCCGTCAGCTGCATCCGGATGGAAGCGCTTCGGATTGAAGCCCACGCCGGGAATCCGATAGACAGCGCCGCCTTCACGAAGATGAAAAGTCCGAGCCGCCCCGTAATCCTCCCGGTTCACGGTAATGAGGACATCCGTCATACCGGCCAGAATCTTTTCCGCATTCTTCCATAGTAGAAAATCCTTCTTCGGAGCACCTTTGTAAAAGTGAAAGCCGTGGGTCGTATAGATGACCTTTGGTTTTCGGCCATCGGAATACGGATGATTTCCAGCAAACCTTCCAAGTGCCCCGCCAAGCGGCGTATGGCAATGGATGACATCGATATGAAATTTTTCGATTATCGTCTCAATCTGCCGCAGGGCAGACAGGTTTGACATGATCTTTGCCGGGGACTTTTCAATGGGAATATCAAAGCAGGTGATTCCGCTTCTCTTCATCTCTTCCCGGTCACAAACATAGACCGGATGGCTGAAATTCGAAGCGTAGTAGATTTCCCATCCCCGTTTCTGCAGAGCATCTATATCCGCCCGGAGAAACTGCTGAAGAAAGCCGGAAACCGTGGTGATGATAAGTATCTTCATGATTCTTCCTCGGAGTCATCGGTCTTTTCCAGTCTAAGCCCTTCCGATTTCTCAGACATAAACATGACCTTTGCCGTCTTCAGCATGATTTTTAAGTCCAGGCCCAGAGAGAAGTGCTCGATGTAGTAGAGGTCGTAAGCCAGTTTCTGCTCAGACGGTGTCGTGTAATTCCCGACCACCTGGGCGAAGCCTGTGAGTCCTGCCTTCATCTGAAGGCGCTTAGAAAACTCCGGCAGGGTCTTTTCAATCTCCCGGGCAATCTCCGGCCGTTCGGGTCGGGGGCCCACCATCGACATGTCTCCCTTGATTACATTGATGAGCTGAGGCAATTCATCCAAACGAAATCTTCGGATAATCCGTCCTACAGGTGTGACCCGCGGATCTTCATAGAGCGTCAGCTTATAGCTCTCTTCCGTCCCGGGGCGCATGCTGCGGAACTTGTATAGGGTAAATACCCGCCCATCCTTTGTCAGGCGTTTCTGTTTGAAGACGGGAGGCTTGCGGTCATAGGCAAACACTGCAAGCAGAATGGCCAACATCAAGGGGGAAAGAACGATGAGCATAATCAAAGCAATCACAATATCCGCAATTCGCTTGACGATGCGCTGAAACCTGTTCACCTATCCTCCCAGATCATTTCCTTCAAAATGGAAAGCCCAATAATATTCTTAAGATAGTATAGCGCAAAAATTCAATCTGTGTAGTGAGTTTTTTGTATTTTACACTATGCACTTTGTGTTTTGACTATGGTTTATATGGTAGATATCTTTGAAAGAAGGGAAAATTCTGACAAAAGCCTATGATTGAAGATGTATTTTTAGAAGAAGACGGCATTGATTATGCTGCAATCGGCAAGCGGATCCGCTCGGCTCGGAAAAAGGCGAAACTGACCCAGGAACAGCTGGCCGAGGCCATAGACGTGACGCCTCAGCACGTATCCGCCATCGAGACCGGGAAAACGAAGCTTTCCCTTCCCACCCTCATCCGTATCTCAAAGGCTGTCAACGTCTCTCTTGACTTCCTGGTCTACGATGAAATTCCCTATCTCATTGAACAGTACGACCTGGACGCGAAAGAAATCCTCGATTCCTGCTCGACGGCCATTGAACGGCAATATCTGCTGGACACAATGCGTCTGCTGCAAAAAGGAATCGACGGGAAATATCAGATCAAGCGGAAATAGAAATGGCCGGGTGAAGTCAAAAGAGACTTCACCCGGCCGCAAACATTTCAATATAGAAAAAACTCAACTCAGATCATTATTCATGGCATATTCCAAGATATCATTCATCAGGGCATTCACCGATACACCGCGCGCAGCTGCATAGTCTTTGACGGCCTGCTTCTTTCCCTTAGGCACAGTGAAACGGATTTCCTCGAACTTGTCTTTGTATTTTACAATCGCCCGGTATTTCGACTCAGATGTCTTCATTCTCCAGCCTCTCCTATATCTATCTATTATGCAAACTGCACAATCTGTGTCATATAACTGCGGTTATATTTTGTTTATTCTACCGTACAAGTTTTGCTTGATATAACCGCGGTTATCTGATATAATTATTAATGTTAACTTCCAATAATACGTGCAACTAGAGAAAAACTGCGCGCAATACAACGTCCCCAAAGCCTTGAAAACACTGGATAAATCCGCACTTTTGCTTGCAATTGTGCGGATTTTTTTGCTATACTATATTTAGTCGTAAATACAACTATTCTACTTAGGAGTATGCTATGTATCTTGGATACCTTGTTGATGTACCGGATAAAAAGGGGAAAATCACTTTCCGACAAAAGGGGAATGC
>Ga0256404_1012032_pt1 | contig 11378 bp, 7 predicted proteins | sample RumenRJG_01DNA_FD_185990 | JGI IMG/M metagenome (GOLD analysis project Ga0256404, IMG submission 185990) | Bovine rumen microbial communities from Lethbridge, Alberta, Canada - RJG_01 | ecosystem: Host-associated > Mammals > Digestive system > Stomach > Rumen | place: Canada: Alberta | collected... | reverse complement strand
CGAAATCACCAAATTTCGTTTTCGAAATTCCGAAACTGTTGTACTTTTGCTATAGAGATATTATTATTTCCGTAAGGTTACACGAAAACGTATTCGTTGTTGTATTTAGCCGATTGCAGGCTATACTATCGCGAATTGTTCTCGTCCGGATACATAAATCTGCGAAAGTATAGCCTTTCTCATGGGTCTTATGACTGGTTCGCAGGATAGTTTCCTATTAGTAACCATTGATCCGGCAAATGTTACTCGGGGGAGGACGCCCGGATTCCTACTGTTATCATAAGAAGTTCCCATTTCGTTACTTCCTATGAGTGCAAATCTTCTATTAATACATCAACGATTGGAGGAGACTTATGAAATTCGGTTACTTTGACGATGATCACAAAGAATATGTGATCACCACACCGAAGACACCGCTTCCCTGGATCAACTATCTGGGATCCAAGAGCTTCTTCCGCCTGATCTCGAACACTTCCGGCGGATATGCATTCTATAAGGATGCAAAACTTCTTCGTGTTACCAGATATCGCTATAACGACAGTGAGATGGACACCAATGGTATTTACTTCTATATAAAGGATGGTGATAGTGTCTGGAATCCTGGTTGGAAGCCTACGCAGACAGACCTTGATTCTTATGAATGTCGTCATGGTCTTGGCTATACCGTATTTTCTTCATCTAAGAACGGCGTAGCAGCAAAGCAGGAATCTTTTGTTCCTGTCGATGATAACTGCGAAATTGACCGTATCACTCTTACGAATACATCTGATTCTGATAAGGATCTAGATCTCTTCAGCTTCGTTGAATTCTGTCTCTGGAATGCAGAAGACGATTCCACGAACTTCCAGCGTAACTTCTCTACCGGCGAAGTAGAGATTGAAGGATCCACCATTTACCATAAGACAGAGTTCCGCGAACGTAGAAATCACTATGCTGTCTTCTCTGTTAACCATCCGGTAAACGGTTTCGATACTTCTCGTGATGAATTTGTAGGTCTCTACAATTCCTTCGCCAATCCTCAGGCAATTGCTGAAGGAAAGTGCCACAATTCTGAGGCTCATGGCTGGCAGCCCATCGGTGCACATCAGCTGAAGGCTCACCTGGCACCTGGCGAAAGCACCTCTTTCGTATTTGTTCTTGGCTATTGCGAAATCGTTGACGGTAAGAAATTTGTAGCGCCCAACGTCATCAATAAGGCACCGGCCAAGAAGATGCTTGCTCGTTATCAGACCAACGCTCAGATTGATCGTGCTCTCGATGAACTGCATGCATACTGGGATAAGCTTCTCTCCACTTACAAGCTCAACTCCTCTGATGAGAAGCTGAATCGTCTCGTAAATATCTGGAATCAGTATCAGTGCATGGTTACCTTCAACATGTCCAGATCTGCTTCCTATTATGAATCCGGCATGGGCCGCGGTATGGGATTCCGTGATTCCTGCCAGGATCTCTTGGGATTCGTACATCTGATTCCCGAGCGTGCTCGTGAGAGAATCATCGATATTGCCAATACACAGTTTGCCGATGGATCTACCTACCATCAGTATCAGCCCCTTACCAAGAAGGGAAATGCAGATATCGGTGGTGGTTTCAATGACGATCCTCTTTGGCTGATTGCCGGCACCTGTGCTTACCTGCGTGAGACCGGTGATTTCGGAATCCTCGATGAACCTTGCGCATTCGACAGTAATATGGACGTGGCAAAGCCTCTGCTTGACCACCTCCGCCTGTCCTTCAACTACACCGCTACTCACCTCGGTCCTCACGGTCTTCCTCTGATCGGACGTGCTGACTGGAACGATTGCCTGAACCTGAACTGCTTCTCCGATCGTCCTGGACAGTCTTTCCAGACCAGCGGTCCTTCTGAAGGTCCCGTTGCTGAATCCGTATTCATCGGTGGTATGTTCGTTAAGTATGGTAAGGAATTCTCTGAACTCCTTCGTCATCTCAACCTGAACGAAGAGGCTGATGAAGCAGATCAGAAAATTGCAGCTATGGACAAAGCTTGCCAGGAAGGCGGATGGGACGGCGAATGGTTCGTCCGTGCATATGATGCATATTCCAAGCCGGTTGGTTCTAAGGAATGTGAAGAAGGCCAGATCTACATTGAACCTCAGGGTATGTGTGTCATGGCTGGAATCGGTAAGGAAAACGGTAAAGCAGAACAGGCTCTGAAGAGTGTTGAAGAACGTCTGGATTCCAAGTTCGGTATCGTCCTTCTGCAGCCCGCATACACCAAGTATCATCTCGAACTCGGTGAGATCTCTTCCTATCCGCCCGGATACAAAGAAAATGCTGGTATCTTCTGCCACAACAATCCCTGGATTGCCTGCGCTGAAACCGTTCTTGGTCATGGTAACCGTGCATTTGAAGTCTTCAAGAAGACCTGCCCGATCTATCTCGAGGACATCAGCGAAGTACACCGCACCGAGCCTTATGTATATTGCCAGATGGTTGCCGGCGTGGATGCGCCTTCCTTCGGAGAAGGCAAGAACAGCTGGTTAACCGGTACCGCAGCATGGACCTTCACCGCAATGAGCCAGTACATCTTAGGTATTCAGCCCACTCTTGATGGTCTGCGCGTAAACCCTTGTATTCCTTCCGATGTTGATTCTTACAAGATTGATCGTGCTTATCGTGGACAGAAATACCACATCACCATCGAGAATCCTTCCCATGTTGAGAAGGGCATAAGTCAGATGACTGTTGATGGACAGCCGGTAGCCGGCAATGTGATCCCTCTGGATCTTCCCCTGGGCGATCATGATATTATGGTAACAATGGGCTAAGCGGAGCCCCTCTCCGCTGCGAATCTTTAATCCCCTTGTTTATAGATTCTGCACCCTTGTTTCATACAAACCCTCTTTCAGTAAACCGCTTCCCTACCCGGGAAGCGGTTTTCTTATTGGGCAAAAATCATCGCACAAAGCATTCTGTTAATATTTTTTTCATTAGACAGCAAATCGCATTGTAATTATACTAATGCATGGTGAATCCCTATCATTTTGCTGGTAATTGATTCATACATATCTTATGGTTGCCTTTCCTTTATGCGAAACAGCCAGTACATTATATAGCTCTGGAAGGAGGCATTGTGTCAATGCAGACTGATAATCCTAATTTAAATCCCGCCAACGAATATAATACCGCAGGAAGCATCACCGGCAAGAAGTTCTCAGGCGAACGCATACTCTTTGCTGCAAGAGATCTCTCCATCTCTGATACCGTATTCGGCGAAGGTGAATCCCCTCTGAAAGAAGCGCAGAATATCCAGGTAGATACTTCTCTCTTCCAGTGGAAATATCCTTTCTGGTACACCAGGAACGTCCACGTAAGGAATTCCGCTTTCTTTGATATGGCCCGTGCCGGTATCTGGTACAGTGAGAACTTCACCATTGAAGATTCCGTATACAAAGCTCCCAAGGGCTTCCGTCGTTGTAAAAACCTCACCATCCGTAACGTCAGCATCCCGGATGCTGCCGAAACCCTGTGGAACTGTTCCGATGTTACCATCGACAACATGACCGCAAGTGGTTCCTACTTCGCCATGAATATGGAGAATGCGACGATTACCGGTCTTACCCTCTACGGCGACTACTGTTTCGATGGTGCCAGGGATATCACCTTCGATCACTGCAAGTTCCTCTCCAAGGACTGCCTCTGGAATACCGAGAATGTCACGGTGAAGAATTCCTTCATCTCCGGCGAATACATCGGCTGGAATGCCAGGAATCTCACCTTAGAGAACTGTACGATTGAGAGTCTGCAGGGCTTCTGCTACATTGATAACCTCAAGCTTATTCACTGCAAACTCTTAAATACCAGCCTCGCTTTCGAATTCTCCAGCGTAGACGCTGATATCACATCCTCCGTTGACAGCGTTCTGAATCCGACCTCCGGATCCATCCGCGCCGAGTCCATTGGCGAGCTCATTCTCGAGAAGGATAAGATTGACCCCAGCCTTACGAAGATCACTGTCCGCGCATAATCCAAAGTCAGGATATGTTCTACATTTCCAGAATGGAGGTAATTTATGAACTACAATTTCGATCAGCTGACGGACCGCAGGCAATACGATCCCGTCAAGTGGGACTGTGACGCCTCCGTCCTTCCCATGTGGGTCGCCGATATGGATTTCGAGACCGCTCCGGAAATAAAGAGCGTACTTAAGGAACGTGTAAACCACGGGATCTTCGGCTACACGGATATTCCCGACCGCTGGTATCAGCTCTATCAGGACTGGTGGCAGAGTCGTCATCATCTCACCATAGAGAAAGACTGGCTTGTCTATGCCAGTGGCGTCATTCCGGTCCTCTCATCTTCCATCCGACGTTTATCTGCTCCGGGGGAGAATGTACTTGTGATGACACCTGCCTACAACATCTTCCGAAACTGCATCGTAAATAACGGAAGAAATATGGTGGAATGTCCTCTGGTCTGCGAGAATACGACTTCTCGCGAATCTGATGAGGACATGCATTACCTGATCGATTTCGATGCGATGGATTCTCTGCTTTCAAATCCACAGACCTCTCTTCTTCTGCTCTGCAACCCGCAGAATCCGACCGGGCGAATCTGGACTGCGGAGGAACTCGATAGGATTGGCGAACTCTGTGAAAAGCATGATGTTCTGGTCATCTCGGATGAGATTCATTGTGACATCCTGCGTCCGGGCGCTTCCTACGTCCCATTTGCTTCCGTAAATGATCGTAATGCCCGTATCAGCATCACAGCGATCGCACCTACGAAATGCTTTAATATCGCAGGAATTCCAACTGCCGCAGCTCTTGTTCCTGATTCCCTTCTGCGCCACAAGGTATGGCGTCAGCTGAACACCGATGAGTGTGGCGAACCGAATGCCTTCTCTATCGTAGCCTGTGATGCTGCCTTTTCTCAGGGTGAAAATTGGCTGAATGCGATGAACCGGTATGTCTGGGAGAATAAACTCCTGGTCGAAAAGGAACTGAAGAAGCGGGCACCGGAGCTTAAAATCTTAAAAGGTGATTCCACCTATCTAATGTGGCTCGATGTCCGTGCCTGGGGAGAAGATGATCGCGAGATTGGTCATCGTCTCAAGCACGAAGCCGGCGTATGGCTTAGCTACGGATCTCAATATGGTAACAGCGGCAAAGGATTTTTAAGACTGAATGTCGCAACCCAGAGAGAACGCGTCCTAGAAGGCATCTCCCGTATTGCAAAAGGCCATGAGCTTTTCCTGAATCACTAAAAAAGACCGCCACATCCGTGGCGATCTTTCTCTTTTCAGAAGGTCTCGGGATAGTGAGGAGTGCTATCCCGAAGGTTATCTTTTTTTTGGAAACAGATCATTTAGATGATCTGGATTACTTTCTTCTCGGGCAGGCGTTTCTTCTGCTCTTCCTCATCCGGAACCGTAATCTTCAGAATACCGTTCTCAAAGGAAGCCTTCACATCATCTTCTGTTACCTGTTCGCCTACATAGAAGGTTCTCTCAGACGTACCGCTGTAACGCTCACGGCGGATCCACTGTCCATCATCATCCTTCTCTTCCTTCTCATTCGTGGAATTAGCCTGAATCTTCAGGTAACCATTATCGAGAGAAAGTTCCACATTTTCCTTCTTCACACCCGGAAGTTCAATTGACAGTTCGTAGCTGCCATCCAGCTTCTTGATATCGGTTCTCATGAGGCCGCTCGTGCTCTTCCTTGCTGGTGTACGGAAGAAATCATCATCAAAGAAATCATCCATCAGGTTCTCTCCAAAAACACTGGGCATATACATCATAGTGCTACCTCCTATATCTACTGATCCTGGCATCCGTGAATTCGGGCTGGCCGGATCTCTTTCTTTTGATACTTTGTATTATAGCATCATTATTAGCACTGTCAACATGTGAGTGCTAATTTGTCAGATATTTTATGTGAAATCTTTGTGAACACACCTATTTTTGCGGTCTTTTCGTCTTTTCCACCTTGACAGATCACTTGTATTTTAGGTAAATTCTCTTTATGGGAACGTTTTCAATAATTCCCTTGACAGGATCAGCCCCGACCTATGTGGTCGTTTTATATTTCCGAAGGAGACAAGATGAACTACGCTGGAATCTTACATTATGCCGATCAGAGAGACTGCTTCTTCTTAGAAGATGGATCGCTTCGTATCCGACTCATGGTAGCTTCTTCTGATGTCAGTGCGGTCTATCTGCACACCACCGATAAGTATATCTCGCATGACAGGAAAAACACCGATGCCTGCTTTCGCATGGAGCGCTATGCGAGCGATTTCGCCCATGACTACTTCCGCCTGGATCTACGGATTCCTAGCGTCAGAGATGCCGCAAATGGACATGATAATGTCGAGAATAAGGCTGATTCAGAAATGAAGGGCCTGTCCATAGAGCACGGCCTGTCTTTCGACATGCTCTGCCTACGCTACACCTTCGAGATCATCGATCATGCCGGTGCCCGCATCTGGTATGGAGACAATCGTTTCTTCCCTTCACAGCCCATGGACGTGGAGGCTATGTTCGACTGCCCCATCCTCTCTCGCAAGGAGCAGACCTTTTCCATCCCTGACTGGGCAAAGAACGCTGTTGTATATCAGATTTTCCCCAGCCGCTATGCTTCGAGCGAGCCGGTAGACCCCAAGCTCTGGTATAAGGCTCCGATTGGCTCGCAGGAGAATCTGGGTGGTAATCTCCGCGGCATCATCGAGCACCTGCCCCACCTGAAGGAGATGGGTGTGGATGTGATCTACATGACCCCCATCTTCAAGTCCAATACTTCTCATAAATATGATACGGTCGATTATTACCAGGTGGACCCTTCTCTGGGCACTGCAGAGGACCTGCATGACCTGGTGAAGCTGGCACACGAACTTGGTCTTCGCGTAATGTTAGATGGCGTCTTCAACCATACCTCGACGGACTTCTTCGCATTCTCTGATATTAAGGAAAAGGGAAAGAACTCAGAGTATTATGACTGGTACTATATAGATTCTCTTCCCATCGACGGTGGATCTGCGGATCGAAAACCTTCCTACCAGTCTTTCGCGTATTTTGGAGGAATGCCCAAGCTTAACCTCCACAATCCCAAGGTCCAGGACTATGTCTTAGGGGTTGCCTGCCATTATCTGAAAGAATTCGGAATCGATGGCTGGAGGCTCGATGTCGGTGATGAGATCGGACATGCTTTCTGGAAGAGATTCCGTAAGGAGGTAAAGGCAATCAATGCGGATGCCCTCATCGTTGGCGAAGTATGGCACTATGCACCTGACTTCCTCCAGGGTGACGAATGGGATTCCGTCATGAACTACGCCTTCTATAAGAGCGTCTCTTCCATGATCTGCGATGGCAATACCCGCCCTTCCGACTTCATGGCTGAGCAGGGTTTCCTCAATGGTCAGTACCATTCCGCTGTTCTTCCTGTCATGTGGAACCTGATTGACAGCCATGATACCAGCCGTTTCCTCTGCCGCGCAGGCGAGGATAAGAGAAAGCTCCGACTGGCAGCCGCATTGCAGATGCTTCTTCCCGGCACGCCCTTCCTCTACTATGGTGATGAAGTTGGAATGACCGGCGGCATGGATCCCGATAACCGAAGAGGAATGCTCTGGGATCCTGACAGGCAGGATAGAGAGCTCTATACCTGGTATCAGCGACTTACTTTCTTCCGTCATACCATCAATGATCTGACCAGTGGTAACTACTCCTCCTGCAGTGCAGATGATGAGCGTCGCATCTTAGAGTATCACCTGAATTCCGGTGAGATTCTTCTCTTCCATGTGGGCGATAATGACGTAAAGGCCCGTGAATTCTCGGGCTATAAGGAACTGCTTTCCGATTCTGTCTTCGACGGAATCCTGCCTGGCTTCTCCTGCGTGCTCCTGCGTAAAAATTAAGGCTTATCGTAAAACATAGGCCCCTGCCTATGGCATCCGCCATGCAGAGAAAAACCGTCCTTCTGCCTAGCAGAAGGCCGGTTATTTACTTGCGTTAGATTACATAAAACCAGGTTCCGTCTGGATCGATATCATGGGAACTTAATTCCCTGCTTCCATCATTTCCGTTCTTCACCGATAATTCCTGATTCTTAATGGTGACTCTCGATTCCGGAAGAATAGAGCTGGTAATGAAGGCATTCGAACCAATCACGGAATCGTGTCCGATGACCGTGTCACCACCCAGAATAGATGCTCCGGAATAGATCGTAACATTATCTTCAATGGTCGGATGGCGCTTGGTTCCACGGAGCTTCTGCCCACCGCTGGTAGACAGGGCGCCCAGAGTTACGCCCTGGTACACCTTTACATGTTCTCCAATCGTTGTCGTCGAACCGATAACAATTCCGGTACCATGGTCGATGAAGAAATATCTGCCAATGGTTGCACCAGGATGAATATCAATTCCCGTCATGGAATGCGCATACTCTGTCATCATACGAGGAATCAGAGGCACATTTAAGAGGAAGAGTTCATGAGCGATACGGTTGATGGCAATGGCCTGAAGGCCAGGATAGGACAGAACGATCTCGTCCTTGTTCAGTGCCGCCGGATCCCCCTGCAGGGTGGCTTCAAGATCAGTATCCAGGTAATCCCTGATCCTGGGAATTGCCTGCATAAACTTCATGGTAATCTCAGCTGCTTCCTTATCGACCAAGGGCTGGCATACGTATTCATCCGGATGCTCGCCTTCCTTTTGGTAGGTCAGTACAACTGCAATCTGTTTCTTCAGGTTATAGATAACGTCTTCGATCCAAACCGTGATATTCGAGGTCAGGTTATAGCTCTTGAAAACCTTATCACGATAGTAACCGGGGAAGATGATACGAAGGAGCTTTGTCACAATCAGTCTTACAGCTTCCTGATCCGGCTGACTGTAGACCGTCATCTTATCGATATCACGTTCCTTCTGATAATCCATCAGAACGTCATCTACTAATTTCTGTACTTCTTCAGGGCCGTAATCCAAGCCCTTTCTCGTCTGTTCCATATCTATGTAATCTCTTTTCTATCGATTCATCCCACATGGGAATCAGCCCTTCATTTTCTTCTTGGCAAAGAACTCATCTACAGCCTTCACGATCAGGTAAGGCTTCATGGTCTTCAGAAGGTATCCATCCGGTTTCAGGTTCATAACATCCATGACTGTCTGCTTATCATCTTTTCCAGTCAGGAAGATAACAGAGACATCAGAGAATTCGTTCTCTGAACGGATCATCTCGAGGATCTGCTTTCCATTGACGATTGGCATCTCATAGTCGAGAAGGACCAGGTCCGGCTTGTTGATGGTAAGGTACTTAATTGCCATAGCGCCGGAGTTCGCGCAGGTAACGGAATAACGGCCTTCCAGCCAGGACTTTACATTACGAAGAACCTGACCGGAATCATCTACGACCAGAATTTTCTTCTTCTCTGCCTGTTTGTGTTCTTCGAGGAAATTGTGAATATCGAGGGCAACATCATTGACATCCACCGGACGAACGAATTCTCTCTGCACCAGATGCTTGGGGAGGAAGAGTTTGACCGATTCAATCTCCTCTACATTGCCTAAGATAAAGATGGGGACATCTTTTTCTGCGGCCATATCCTTAATATAGATCAGAACATTGGAATTCTTCAGAATCTCAGAATCGATATAGATGAGGACACCGTTGATCATGTCTGCGACATGACTGATGGCATCCGGGTCACCTACATCACTGATGACATTGATGAAGTTCGCCTTTAATTTATCCACAAGGGAAACGGTGAGATAGCTGTTCTGTTCACATACAAATAGGAGCGTGTTCTGTTCCATAACTAGTATTTACCTCCGATCAGACTCAATCTTCGCGATGAGTTTTAGTGTGAGTTCCATAGCATCTTCCATTGCGACGTCTGTTACCATATTGCGAAGTCTCTTGGTTGCTTCGTTGTATTCATCAGGAATTCGATAGCCATCGATTACTCGAATAGCCGCATCTGCACCATCTAAGTCGAAGGTGTCCATGCAGTCATGAATCCTCTGCAGGTTCTCGATAAAGAGATCCATAGGAATCGTTTCCGCATCATCGCTTACCTTCTGTCCATAGTCAGAGAGAATGTCAATGTATTCCCTATAGCACCTCAGAACTTCCGGAGTTTTCTCTTTCAGTTCATCGACTTTATCGGCATGACCGAGCTGTTCGAGCTCACGGAAGGCATCTGACAGGCTCTGAAGTCCGATCATGTGTGAGGTGGATTTCAGGGCATGAACTTCAATCGTATAATTTTTTATATCCCCATCCGCTAAGAGTTTTTCAACCTTGGCGGCTTTTTCACTAATCAGATCATGATAGTCCCCCAGCATCTCGGTGAACATCTCTTCTGTTCCACAATTCTCAATACCCTCCCAACGGTTGATTCCAGGAAGGTTGGGATCGAATTCCGGTGAGCTGACACCTGCAGGTGCTGTTCGCACTTCGGACGCCCCCTGCATCGCAGACGGTTCTTCTAGCACTTTCTCAGCTTCACTATCAGTGGACATCTCGTTGCCACTATGGAGATCTCCTGACATCACATTCTCTGTCTCAGCCGCTTCCCCAGCCTCTATCGTCTGAACTCCGAGTTCCGGCTGATGGCTTCCCAGATCGCTTTCGGCCAGAGAACCCATATCTTCCGCATAGAGATCCTCTGTCTTCGAGATCCATTCTTTCTCCTGAGGCAGGCCCTCTGTCTCCATACCGCGATCCTCTACCACGGAAGAGTTAAGACCTACGCTTCCGGCAGGTCCTTCATTTTCGAAGATGAGATATTCCTTAGGCAACCACTTCTTAAGGATCTGCTCCATGCTGGCCCTGGTAATCGGCTTGGCCATGAAGTCACTCATGCCGGCATCCTGCATCGCCTTCTTGGCATCTAAAACATCATTCGCTGTCAGGAAGATGATGGGAAGGTCTTTGAAGCCGGGGTCCTTCCTCAGTTCGCTGGTGGCCTCAATGCCATTCATAACGGGCATCATATGATCCATGAAGACGATCTGGTAGGAATTATCCCGAATCATCTGAACTGCTTCGCTACCATCCGCTGCCGTATCTACGATTGCTTCATAAGGAGCAATCATTCCGATGGCCACCTTGCGGTTCATGGGATTATCATCGACGATCAGAATATGTGCATTGGGACACTTGAAGCTGCCGTTTGACTGCCCTTGCAAAGCGACTCGCTGGGACTTCTCGTCTCTGTGGTCAAGCATCTCAACAAAGGTTCCGGCATAGATTGGCTTATTCATAACATAAGCATCCTGACGGGTCACAACCTCGATCATGGGATTCTGAAGAATAACAACACGGCAGGTCGGATCCGTAAGATATGCTCTCGAACCCTGGAAATTCAGCTTATCATCATCCGTGATCAGGATATCCAGATGCTGCTGCATCGTA
>Ga0256404_1012031_pt1 | contig 11378 bp, 8 predicted proteins | sample RumenRJG_01DNA_FD_185990 | JGI IMG/M metagenome (GOLD analysis project Ga0256404, IMG submission 185990) | Bovine rumen microbial communities from Lethbridge, Alberta, Canada - RJG_01 | ecosystem: Host-associated > Mammals > Digestive system > Stomach > Rumen | place: Canada: Alberta | collected... | reverse complement strand
TTATCGCCTATTCCGTGGCTGTCTCGATCGCGGAAAGCTCGCTTTCGGGCAGAGGCTTCCATATACAGGAGCTTATCCGGCCGATCCTGACAAACCTCGGCGTCATCCTGCTGGGCGGTCTGTTCGGACTATTCCTCCGCGCTTTACTGAGTCCGGGGCGCAGCAAGGACAACCGTCTGATCGTGGCGATCTCTCTTCTGTTCGGCTTCTGCGGCATCTGTACCTGGCTGGATATTTCTCCCCTCTTAGGCTGCATGATGATGGGCGCGGTCTATTCCAATCTGGCAGCGGAGGAAGACAAGCTCTTCAAACAGCTGAACTACTTCAGCCCTCCCATCCTGCTGCTCTTCTTTGTCCGCTCAGGCATCAGTTTTGATTTAAGCGCTCTGTTTTCACAGTCAGGAGCCATTGGAGCCGTCCCTCTCCTCGGTGTGGGAGTCGCCTATTTCCTGATGCGCATGGCCGGTAAATACAGCGGTGCATACCTTGGATGCAGAATGACAGGAAAAGACAGAAAGGTACGTAACTGGCTCGGCCTGGCGCTCTTTCCGCAGGCCGGCGTCGCGATCGGCCTGGCCGCACTCGGTGCCAGGATCCTCGGAGGGGAAGCGGGCAATGCTTTAAACACCGTCATTCTTTCCTCGAGCATCCTGTATGAGCTTATAGGTCCCGGCTGCGCCAAGCTTTCCCTGTATATGTCCGGAGCTTATTCCGACAAGCTGGAGGAAATGGTCGATGTTTCCGAAACGGATGAAAACGGAGCTCCAAAAACCAATGTACAGCTTCTGATCGAACGGATCAACAAGATCCAGGAGGAGCTTCCGGATCACAGCATGCCGGAGGATGAGCGGGCGTTCACGGAGGGCGCCGAGGAGTGGTACGATCTGTATCATGGCCATTTCCGCATGCATCAGAACCGTCACTGAATAATATCACCCCAGAAGGAGATTCTCGCATGAGTTTTTACGATCCTATATCTTCATTGCTCGGCAGCTGGGCCGCAGAGCTTTCGCTTCCCGGCATTCTGCTGCGTATTGCTCTGGCGGTGGGACTTTCATCCATCATCGGCTGTGAGCGCGCCAGGAAACGCCATTCAGCCGGTCTTCGTACCTTCATCCTGATCACGATGGGGGCCTGCATCACCATGATGATCGACAGGGGACTTGATTTGACAGGCAGTGGGCATATCTATCTGATGAGTGCCGCGGTGATCATCGCGATCGCCATCATCAGCTCCAACTCTCTTGTTTTCAGCTCCCGCAACCAGATCAAGGGGCTGACCACCGCTGTCGCCATGTGGGCCTGCGGCATCTTAGGACTCACGATCGGCGCAGGACAGTATACGATCGTGCTGGTCTCCTTTGCCGCGACCATGGTCATCCTGTCCTTCCTGACAGGCGCAGAGATCTGGCTCAAGAACCGCTCAAATTATTTTGAAGTTCACCTGGAACTCAAGGATGCCTACTATCTTCAGAATTTCATCACGACCATCCGGAAGCTGAACCTTAAGATCGATGACATTGAAGTCAATCCCGCATACCATAACTCAGGTCTGAGCGTTTATTCCATTGCGATCAGCATTGGCAGTGAAGAGCTCAAAAAATACAAGACCCACGAAGAAATCATTGAAGCTTTAAGCTCTCTTGAATATATCTATCATATCGAGGAGATCATCTGAATGCAGCGCAATGCCGGCTGTATTTCGGTCTGGTCGAAACACAAAAGAGGCGGCTGTTTTAAGCAGATATCTGCAAAAACAGCCGCCTTGATCAAAGGCTGTGTCAATTGGATCAGCATGAAATGCCCGGCCCGCTAAGTTTCATAGCAGACGGCGTCAATCATTTCTCTGCTTATCACGTCTTTGGCGCTCCGCCGTCATCCTGACCTCTTCTCCGCTGATGAGAACGACCTGCGGCTTTTTGTTCTGTACTTCCGCCATCGCCTTTTCATAACTGTCAATGAAATAATCGATCCCGTCCTTCATCCAGACCAAAGCAGAACTTTCATCACTGTCAGACACCATCAGACGCGTCTCGGCCATCACTTCCTCGTCGGCATGGCTGATCTTGTTGCGGACAACGCTAATGTGGTAATAAGCAAACAGAAGGTTCTGCAGCGTTTCCATACTGTCGCAGGCGGTGAAGCCTGTGATCAGCGAGGGGTCCGTGTTCCTGATGGATTCGGTTCTCAGTGCGGCATACACGCGCTGCGGATCCTCATCTCTGCCGCCCATTCCCCTGGTCCCTGTGCGGTTATAGGTTTTTATGAAATAATGGTCGATCTGATCCATCTTATAGTATTCATAGGGTTTGAGCTCCAGCCGCTGCCGTGCAAACAGCTCGGTGACCTGTCCTTTCAGCTTTTCGTCGCCGCAGTAATAGAACACGCCGGTTCTCACCAGATTCTCCGGAGCCTTGGACTCGATCAGGGTCAGCGTCTGCTGATAAAACTGATGCCGGTAGGCCCATTTTACCAGCTCAATAAAGGAGATTTCACCCTCGCCTTCAACGAGTGTGCCATAGTCCTCCCTGATGCTTTCTGCGATCACGCTGAACAGCATGTCATAGTAGCCGGATCCCTTCCAGAACTTTTCATCCCGAAACAGCCTGCGCAGGCGGAGGATGCCGCCCTCCACCTCCGGTATATTGCACATGGACAGTCCCACATCTACATGGCGCATGGCATAAACCATAGCTGCAATACTCTCATTATGCTCTTCGCTTTTTTCCCATATCTTTGCGATCATATCCGCCTTGCCGTAATTAAGGAAGGAGCGGATCGCATGGAACAGTTCCGAGACGCCAAAGACCTGGGTATCATCGCGTATGATGCCGGCCATACATCTCTGAAGGCTATGCAGCGTATAGATATTTTTCAGACGGGTCATACTCTCAGGCGTGGAGATCAGGATGTCCAGCATGTTAATGACAATAAAATTGTCCGCCGCATCATCACCGTTCAGAGAAACATACAGGTTGATGTCCTCTTTGCCTTCCACGATGGATTTTTCCATCGTCATCATACTGTTGACCCACTGTTCTCTTTCTCCCACCATATCCGCCGGAATGAGCCGGATGCAGGTCTCCAGGTTGACAGGCAGAAGCTCCAGCTTTAACGTGGGTTTCATTGCCGTGTAGAGATAATTCTTTATCCAGCGGATACAGCGTCCGGGATGATCACGGAACTCCGGGAAGGCCTCAAAGAGCGCGTCCCGGAAATCCTCATAGCTCTGTCTGCTTTGTGACAGCGCATCGAACAGCCGATTGAATTTAATTTCTCTCAGCTCCGGCTTTCCCTCCTGATAATCCTGAATAAACCGGCTAAGCCTCTCACGCACTTCCTCCGGCTGGAGTTCCTCTTCCTGCTTCTGGTCCAGTGTCAGCTCGTCCGCATACTGCGCCAGCCGGTACAAAAGCAGCCGGTATGTGGAAAATGACGCCCTGTCCCCAGAGTAAAGACTGTCTTTGTTCCGGAGAGGGACGGAATTCAGTTCGTCCTTTTCATCAAAGGAACCGTCTTCGCCGATAACGATGACCTCATCTATGTCATACCTTGCCAGCATGGCTTTTATGCCGGCTTCTGCATCCAGAAGCACATCGCAGTAATCGGAACCGAATTCATTCTGAACGGAGAAATACCGAAGCGGCAGATCATTTTCCGCAGCACTCAGTGAGGTCAAAAGAATATTCCAGGCCATAGCTCTCTATCCCCCTTGTTTTTTGCATTTTCTGCAGGAACACATTGTTCCCGCCCAATCCTGTTTTAAGGAAATGATAATGAAAGTGTTTTATTACGCAGTTTCTGCGGGCTTACGCAGCATCCTCCAGTGCATACTCCACTTCGAGTTCATCCAGTGCCCCGATGGAACGATCGAAGAGGGCAATCAGATCGTCCTCTGCGATCAGCCCGTCCGGGTTGGTTTCCACACCTTCAAAGCGCAGGTCATAGCGCAGGGGCGGATTGTCCAGAGTCAGCATCTCACCGCTCCGGATCTGTTCGGTACTCCTGTAAATCAGGCTCACCCGGTACCAGGCCTCTCCTTTGCTGTCGCGCCGCCGCTCGAAAACAAGCTTCACGCCGATAGGCGCTTTGGTCTCGATGCTTTCCTGCAGATGAAAGAAGGATCCGTGGCGCTCCATAAACCCGATTTTATTATATATCCATTAGTCACTGACCCGCAAGTAAACGCCTTAAGAAGATTCTCATATTGAAAATCCGGCCTTCAGCAAATATAATCACAATAGGTTCTGCAATTTCCTCATAGATTTTTAGAAGGAGCACAAAAATGACGGATCATGTAATGCCCAATGCCGGCCTTTCCAAAGAAAACGAGTCCCATCAGCATTTTCTGCAGGTCGTATATCAGGTAAACAATATTGCCTGTCTGTTCGAGCAGAATGATGACGGCAGTCTGTCCGCCGAGTATGTTACGCCGTCATTCGTTACTTTGATGGAGTGCGACACACCGGAAGAAGCACTGGAGCTTATGGACGGTGACAATCTTTTTACGAACACCTGGCCGGAAGACCGTCAGATCCTCCGGGATATTCTGAAAAATCATGTCAGTACAGACGGTGAGCCTGACATCACCATTCGCCAGACCACCTGGAAGGGAAACCTCATCTGGTGCAAGATCCACTTTGCTTTTATTGATGATTACGAGAAGCATTATATTTATGCTACTTTTGCGGATATTACCCGGTGGAAGCGGTATGAGGAGCAGCTGCAGAGCGTTTATACCAGCCTGGGCGAAAGCTTTCATCAGACCAACGACGATCTTCTTGCACGTGTGCGTGCCAATCTGACAGAAAACTATGTTGAAGAAGCAAATGGCACTTCACATTTCATCCCGGAATACAGTCAGACAAGCTATACGGATTATCTTGCGGTACGGTGCTCCTATCTGCCGATCGCAGAAGAGCGGCAGCTGTTTCTTGATACATTCAGTATTGACGCATTGACAAAATCCTACATGGACGGCGTAGTGGCGGTAAACAAAGTACTCTATTCCAGGCTTCCGAACAACGCTGTTTTCTATGTAAAGATCACCGCCAATGTCACCAGGCATCCGATGTCCGGCAATCTGATCGCATTCATTACGGAGGAATCAAACAACCCCGAGAAGCTCGCCACCACCATAAACGGCAAGATCCTGGCCAAGCAGTTTGATCTGGTAGCATATATTGCCCGCGATATTTATGACGTAGCCATCGGTGATGCCAGCATGATCGCGCATGGCAACATCTTCCCGAAGGTCAAGCATGGTTCTTACCGGGAATACCTGGAGACTCAGATCATTCCCGCCCTGCCGGATGACGAGGCGTACCGGCAGCGGATCCGCGAAGCGATGGATCTGAAGACCGTCTTTGAAATGTTCAAGATCAAGGAGCCGTATTCGGTGGATATTGAAGTGGACATGGAAGACGGACACTTTTATAAACGCTTTGACTTCTATTCTGTTGATCCCGAATCCGAATACTGCATCGTTCTGAAAACAGATACTACAGAAGTCCGTCTCGAACAGCTGGAGCAGGAAGAGCGTAAACTCGAACTCGAATACAGCAAGCAGGAGCTGGCCGATACAGACGGCATTATGGCCGATGCCGGTTTTGGAATGTGGCATATGACCCTGGAGGAGGGCAAGGCCTCCAGGCTGCGCGCAAACGACAAGATGAAGGAACTCCTCGGGATCGCCGGAAAGGATCTGACAGAGGAAGAGATCTATGACGCATGGTACTCTCATGTCCCTGAATCAGAGAGACCGGGCGTAATGAAACGGATCGAAGAAATGCTTTCGGGAAAACTGTCCGAATGCATCAACCTCTGGATCCATCCGGATGGTCATGAGATGTATACACGATTCGGCGGTACTGTAGTAGCCGATGAAAACGGAAGACAGAGTCTTAGAGGATATTACAGCGATGTAACGGAATCCGTACGCGAAGACCGCAATCAGAGAGACGCACTGGCCGACGCACTTGTTGCGGCAGAGCATGCCAATAAGGCCAAAACCGCCTTCCTCAACAATATGTCTCATGATATCCGTACCCCTATGAACGCGATCGTCGGGTTTACAGCCCTGGCCACATCTCACATAGATAATAAGGAAGAGGTAAAGGATTATCTGAGCAAGATCACGGTGTCCAGTCAGCATTTGCTGTCTCTGATCAATGACGTACTGGATATGAGCCGGATCGAGAGTGGTAAAATGACAATGGATGAGACGGAGGTTCATTTACCCGACCTGATCCATGACCTGCGTACAATTATTCACGCGAATATATCCGCCAAACAGCTGAATCTCAATATCGAAACACAGGATGTCATAAATGAGAACATTATCGTCGATAAGCTGCGGATGAACCAGGTGTTCCTGAACATTCTGTCCAACGCCATAAAGTTCACGCCAAACGGCGGTTCTATCAGCTTCTGTGTATCGGAAAAGAACTCTCCGATACCCGATCACGCCGTATTTGAATTCCGCATCAAGGATACCGGAATCGGTATGAGCCGGGAATTCCAGAAGACGATTTTTGAAGCTTTTACACGTGAGAAAACCAGTACTGTCAGCGGAATACAGGGTACAGGGCTGGGAATGGCGATTACCAAGAGCATAGTGGATATGATGGGCGGCACCATTTCCGTCAACAGCGAAGAAGGCCAGGGGTCCGAGTTCATTGTTACGATTCCCTGCCGCCTGAGCAATAACACCGTTGAAGTCGAAAGCATGCCTGAGCTTCAGGGACGGCGGGCACTGGTCGTAGACGATGATACAGACAGCTGCCTGTCCGTATGCTCCATGCTCCGAAAACTCGGGATGAGACCGGACTGGACGAGTTCCGGAAAAGAAGCGTCCATTCGCTGCAAAGAAGCCGCGCAGCAGGCTGACGCCTTCAGCGTCTATATCATTGACTGGCAGATGCCTGACATGAACGGTATCGAAGTGACAAGACGGATCAGGAAAATAGCAGGTGAAGATGCTTCGATCATTATTCTGACTGCATACGACTGGTCGGATATTGAAGAGGAAGCTTCAGAGGCAGGCGTGACAGCCTTCTGTTCCAAACCCATCTTCATGTCGGAACTTCGAAATGTTCTGTCCGCGCCCTTCCTTGCCGGTGATGGCAAAATCGAAGCTGAGGAGAAGAACGTCGATTTCTCCGGCAAGAAAGTCCTGCTGGCGGAAGACAACGAAATGAACCAGATGATCGCCGAGGCCATTCTCACCGAGTCAGGTCTGGAAGTCGTGATCGCCAACAACGGTGAAGAAGCCGTCAGACTCATGGAAGAAGCGCCTGCCGGAACCTACGATATCATCCTGATGGATATCCAGATGCCTGTCATGGACGGATATAAAGCGGCTCGTCTGATCCGGGCTTTTGAGGACCGCAGAAAGGCAGAAGTCCCGATCGTCGCCGTTACGGCGAATGCCTTTGAGGAAGACAGAAAACTCGCGCTGGAAGCCGGTATGAACGGACATTTGGCAAAACCGTATGATATTCCGAAAATGCTGGAAACTCTGTCAGATCTGATATCATAACATCCGCACAAACGTTTAAAGCGCCTTTGGCACAGCAAAAGCCAAAGGCGCTTTCCATATCATGACAAGCTATCGCTGCTAAGCTGAAAAAAGGTTTTGTACCCTGCGTCTGTCAGAACAGATAATATTCGGTCAGGCCATAGGTCCTGTCCCAATCCACGATCTTTCTATCCGCTTCTTTTTCGGGATGGATATCGAACTCATCGAAGACCATCACCTGCCTGTTCACGGTGTCATAAAGCGGCCACTCCTTAGCCTTGCCGTCCGGGGCAATGTCCGCACTGAGGGACGGATCGCCGGTCTTGGCAAACTGAACCCACATTCTGCGCAGATTCCTGCCGAAGGTTTCGTCAAATACCTTTCCCATAGCCGGATCTGTATTCTGATGATGGAATACGATCTCCAGTTCGACCCCGTGTCCGGGTTCAGCCGTGAAGAAATAGGTGTAGGCCCTGCCGCCGGCTTTGGCCTGGTTCTCGGACATTCTGATAACAGGTGCGTTGAACCAGAGCTGGCCAAACAGACGGCACTCCCGCTCGCAGCCTTCATCCTTTATATCCCTGCAGAAGCTCTCCACCTTCGCTTTAACTTCTTCCGGCAGCTTGTCAAGCTTCCTCTCCCAGCGGTCAGCGGCAAGTATTTTGATACCTTCCTCACCCATCGCAGCCGCAAACCAGTCGAATTCATTCTTGTTGCAGCCCATCAGAAAGTCTATATCCTTCGCCGCTCCGGCTGCATAAGCCGCATGCGGATCAAGCGGCAGATGGATCCCGTCTCTTTCGGGAGCCACGCGCAGTCTGACTGCCTCAGATTCGTCCGCGATCGTCCTGGCATCGACCTTCAGCAGGTCGGCAATTGTTTTGCAGCCGAGGACTTCCATCATTTTATCCGTACACTCGATGGCCTCTTCCGTGGATCTCGTAAGGGTGGGAGAGCCGCTTTGGGCAATGACCCTCTTAAAATATGCATGGGAACCCTTGAGCAGCGGAAGCAGGGACACACTGCCGGCGCCGGCGGATTCGCCGTAGATCGTCACATTGTCCGGATCGCCGCCGAAGGCTGCAATGTTCTCATGGACCCATTTCAGTCCCATAAGCTGATCGAGAGGGCCTAAGTTCTGCGCGTCCGGATAATCCTTTCCATCCGGCAGATGCGACAGGTGAAGGTATCCGATGACGCCAAGCCTGTATGCAACGGTAACGACAATGACATCCGGATTTTCCTTCAGAAAATTCTCACAGTCAAACAGTGCAAAGGCCGCAGCGCCGAATTCAAAAGCGCCGCCGTGTATCCAGACCATGACCGGCTTTTTCTCCGTGCTGTTATCATCCGCCTTCCATACATTCAGATTCAGGCAGTCCTCCCCCTGGTTCGCAAGGGTATCATCCAGGCTGAAGTCCCTATGCTGGAATGGGCTTTTTCCGTTATAATACGCCTCATATACGCCGTCATCCGGAACAACATCGACTGGAGCTTTCCAGCGCAGTTCCCCGACAGGCTGCTTTCCGACAAAGGGGATGCCCTTCCAGGCAATAATATTATCTGTCTTTCTGCCTACAAAGGTACCGTTGACACACTTCACGGCCAGCGATCTGTCATAATTGCCGTCAGTAATTTTTTTGTTCTCCTGATATTGCATATTCAATTCCTCCGATCAATTCACTTTCTTTCCGCCAAAATACACGTCCCGCGGCATGTTATGGCTGAATCCCTCGTGCTTTGCAGTAAGCAGGTCCTCGTCAAATATCAGAAAATCTGCATCCTTGCCGGTCTCGATGGAGCCCTTCCGATCCTCGATGCCAAGCTGTCTGGCACCATTGATGGTATAGCCCAGAATCATTTCTTCGATGCTCATTTTCTGGTCCAGCGGTGGGAACTGCTCAATGGTTCTGGAGATTTCGGGAGCCTGAGTCTTTTCGTTGATCCAGCGAGTCATACCCACCTCCATGCCCAGATAGGGGTTCCAGCTGGAAAAATCGCCATAAGCAATATTATCGCTTGACCAGGCTACGTTTGCGCCGCTGTTCCAAAGAGTCTTGCAGCGGTACATCTTATTGGCGCGCTCCTCGCCGAGGATTTCGCTCCAGATCTTGCGGGGATGCCCTCCGATACATCCGGCGTGCCACCACACGGTGTAATTGGCATTCACGCCGAGCTTTGCAAAGCGGTCCATATCCGCGTCGTCCTGGATCTCCAAATGGGCACAGGTCACCCGGACACGGAAGCTGTCCCCAAGCTCCTTCCTTGCCAGCTCCACGCCGTCCAGCACCGTGCGCGAAGCCTGCTCGCCCACGGTATGGGCATGGAAATCCAGGCCTTCCTCATTGAGCAGCTTCAGAAGCCTGGCCACTTCCTCCGCATTGAAGGTCGTCGCACCCTTTTTATGCGTATCCGCATAGGGCGTGACCTGGGCTGCGGTTTCGATCCGCAGGGTGCCGTCCATAAAGACCTTAAAGGTATGAACCTTCAGATGTTCCGAAGTGAACTACTCGGCTACAAGTAACCGAGCTTCCTGCTTCAACCACCACAGCGCCTCAGGCCCATACGGGCTTTGGCGTCTTACACGGTGTCCACAGGCGTCAGGTTCGGGCGGTCCCCGCCCTACACAAATACATTGTTATGCTTCAGCCAGCATGCGGATGCCTTCATGCAGGATGTTGGCGGCTGCGTTATGGTCACGGTCCATCACCATCCCGCACACAGGGCAGACATAGACCCGCTCGGATAAAGGCATCGGATGCCTTTTGCCGCAGCGTGAACACAGCTGGCTCGAAGGATAATACTTCCCGACTTTGATGAGCCGCCCGCCGCGGTCCCGGAGCTTATAGTCCAGCATCGAGAGGAACATCCCGTAACCATTGTCGAGGGTCGCCTTCCCGTTGCCAAAGCCTTTGTTGGATATCGCCTTCATGTCAAGGTCTTCCACGCATACTGTTTCGTACCGTTTGGCTATCGCGGTACTTTCCTTATGCAGGAAGTCCTTCCTCTGATTGGCGGCATGCCCATGGATGCGGGCGACCTTTCGCTGCTGTTTAAGGAAATTTGCGGAGGGTTCTTCGTTTTTCCGGGCACCACGCCTCCTGGAAAGCACGCGCTGCGCTCTTGCGAGCTTTCGCTGTGAGTCGCGGTAATACTTCGGCATCCCGGCCGCATGCCCGTCGGAATCCATGTACAGGCCGTCTGATTTATAGTCAAGGCCTATGGCGCTCCCTGAAGGAGCAGACGGCATCATGGCAGCCGTATCGCATTCGTAGAGCACAGAGGCGTAGTATTCACCGGCAGCGTTCCTTGAAACGGTAACGGACTTTAGTTTCCATCCTTCCGGGGCCTCCCGGTGGATGACAGCCCTGACGCGGCCGATCTTCGGGAGACGGATATGCCCGTCTGTGATACTGACCGTACCATTCTGGTTGTTGGTGGTATAGGACTGTTTCGGATGCCGCCTGCTCTTGAACCTGGGGAACCCCATGCGCTTATCGCGGAAAAAGTTCCTGAAGGCCGCCTCGAGCTGGAGCTGCGTGTTGGCAAGGGCCAGGGAATCCGCCTCCCGCAGGAATGGATATGCATCCTTATACTGTGCCGGCGTGTTGTGCAGCATCTCCTTATGCTCACGATAGTGTTCCACCTTGTCGGAGAGCATGAGGTTCCAGACCTTCCTGCAGCACCCGAAGGTCCTGACAAAGAAGGCCTCCTGTTCCGCATTTGGATATATGCGGTATTTATAAGCCATATTCCTCATAGCTGCACGTTTTTCTGACGCTCGATGTAGGCACGGACGTTTTCCTCTGATGTCGAGCCGATCGTCTCGCAGAAGTAAGACCCGTTCCACAGCTGGCCC
>Ga0256404_1012030_pt1 | contig 11378 bp, 8 predicted proteins | sample RumenRJG_01DNA_FD_185990 | JGI IMG/M metagenome (GOLD analysis project Ga0256404, IMG submission 185990) | Bovine rumen microbial communities from Lethbridge, Alberta, Canada - RJG_01 | ecosystem: Host-associated > Mammals > Digestive system > Stomach > Rumen | place: Canada: Alberta | collected... | reverse complement strand
ATCCTGCCCTTTTCCTTGTCAAGATAGTAGTATGAGCCGTTGTACTCCAGCCAGCCTGTTACCATCTTGCCGTTCTGTGCAAAATAGTATACGCTGTCGTCTATAGTCACAAAGCCCTGGGCCATCTTGCCGTTCTCGGAGTCAAGATAATACTTGTTTCCAGAAGTATCTGTCTTCCAGCCGGTCTGCATAACTCCCTTGGTATTGAGGTAATAATATGATCCGTTGTTGGAATACCAGCCGGTCTGCATAACTCCGTTTGATTCGAAGCGATACCACTTACCATCTATCTTTGCCCAGGAATCCATAATGAGGGTTCCGTCACCCGGCTGGAAATAATACCACTTGGACTCTATCTGCACCCATCCGGTGCTCATGCTTCCGTCAGCCTTCAGATAATACCACCTTGTTGTATCATTTTCTGTAAGCTTAAGCCAGCCGGTCTGCATAACTCCGTCGTCCTTCAGATAGTACCACTTGTTGTCTATCTGTCTCCAGCCTGTGGCCATAAGACCGTTGCTTCTGAAATAGTGCCAGTTGTCGTTTATCTTCTTCCAGCCTGTCACCATATATCCGTCACTTCCGATATAATAATATCCCGATGAAGTATGTATCCACTTATTGTGTATCTTCTCATTGGTGGAATCATCAACGTAATAATACTTTCCGTCCTTCTGTCCCCAACCTGCAAGCACAACCGGCGCAACCGCCGTACACGAAATGGCAAGACTCAGACCAACAGCACTCAATTTAGCTTTCATATTCATAATCACAAGTCCTCCGCTATATTTCTATGTCAATATTAACACGCTGCATTGCGTACGTCCTTGTCTTTTACTTTAAATTTTTTCTAATTTTTGTAAGATTTTATAGGAGTCTTTGAAGTAGCGGTACATTTTTAATGTATAGTCTCCGAAGGATTCCCCAAGGGCCATCTTATATACTCCCCACAAAGACCAGAGAAGTCCTCCCATGCCCATATATGCCGTCACAATGGAAAACGCATCCTCAGAGCTTATATTTCTGAGGGCAATGCCTCCATCAGCGCAGTGATCCGAAGGTGCCTCTCTGTATACGTTTATAAGCTCCTTTACTTCGTCATAGCTCATGTAGGAATAGATAGCCGCCATAGCAAGGTCAACCAGAGGATCTGCCATTCCGGCATACTCCCAGTCGATCATCCTGAGACCCTCATCGGTAAAAATGAAATTATCCTTTACCGAATCAATATGAGCCACGGTCTTCGGTCTCTCCAGTGAATCCAGCCAGTCCATAAGCTCCATGGCATGCATCCTCACAACAGGATAATCCTCGAAGGGAATCTGGGCATTCACGTCCTTTATATCCTTCTCATAACCATTAAGCTCTTTCCTGAAATCGAACTCATGATCAAGACAAACGCCTGAATTATGGAGCTTCTTAAGGAGAGTCATACATTCCTTGAGTTCGGAAGCATTACCGTAATCCGCATTTCTCGCTCCGTTATAGTACCTTGAGATCTTATATCCGTTTTCCGGATCAAAATACACAAGTTCTTCAGTGATACCGAGCCTGGTTACAGCCTTGTACACTTCTCCTTCCTGCTTTCTGTTGATGAGCTTTTCGGTACCCGGACCCGGTATACGGCAAATATACGCCCTGCCTCTGTACCGCTCCGGCGCCTCTTCAGAATCGGAAACGGAAAAATACCATGACTTGTTGGTCATTCCCGCCTTAAGGCACCTGATGTTAACTATCTCGGACTCAGGCATTCCAAAGACCTTTGATACCAGCTGCATGGCTTTTGAGCCGGAATCATTGACATACTTCTCATCAAACCTGCGAAGCTCCTCCAGATTTTCAAACTCGTAAACCTCTCCATCGGGGCGCTTATTCACATACATTTCCGGCAGGCTCCTCAGATTCCTGATAAGCACATCCTCCCAGTAGAACTGTTCTGTCCCCGGCATCTTGTAATAAGCCTCTATCAGCGGAAGAAATGCACCTGAGAACTCCTTTGTGAAATATACCGGACCGTACATGCACCATTTGTCACAGCCTCCGACGGAAACGCTCTTTATGGTTCCGTTCTTACCTGTCTCAATGGCCCATTCTCTGGTCTCCCCCTTCATAAAGGTGGCCGCATACCAGGAATCGGCCTCGTAGGTATGGTAGATGTTGTCCCTCATCCAGTTATCCGAGGAAAGAATATAGCAGTTCTTTCCCGTCAGGAAGTCTTTTGCATGGTGCATCGTGGCAAGGGTGTTCTTGTCGGCAAATTCCGGATTGTATATGAGCTTTACATCATATTTGTCGATGAGATAGTCAAACTTCTCCTTCAGATAGCCCACCATGATGGTGATGTCCTTTATACCCACCTCATGGAGCTGTCTTATCTGCCTTTCTATCATCCTCTCACCGAAGACTTCCAAAAGTCCCTTAGGTGTCTCGTAGGTAAGTGGAACGAATCTCGATCCGAAGCCGGAAGCGAGGATAAGGGCTCTGTCCACGCGGTATTTCTCCAGAAGCCTTCTTCCCTTTTCAGTCATCTCATATGACACATTACGTCCCCGGCCCTCTGAATGGTCCAGCTTCACAAGAAGTCCTTCCGATACCGCATCCGCTATAAGCTTGTTGGTCTTTCCAAGGGAAACTCCCAGCTGTAACGCGATATCCCTCTGGGTACTCTCTTTGTTTTCGTGGAGCGTTCTCAAAATAATAACTGATTCTTTCATCTCATCCCCCAATTGCGGCAGTTCTTTTTGCGATGTCTGATTTACAGGCGCTGATAAGCCTAATCGATTTCTTTTTATCATCAGAAGAGCATTTTGTTCATTTCTGCGTCATTGCTCTGTATTTTGAACATAATACCACTTCATATACTAAAGTACAAGGGAGTAAACCGTTTTTTCCAACGCCCTATAAAACACGAAGAATCCGGTGCCCGGAAGCGGCAAGGCTTGCTGTTTGAAAGAACATGGAACAAAATCTTCCGCTTTGTTACCGGAATTGTCTGATCTGAACGCCCTTTGGAATAAAAAACGTCTTCCGGGGATGGACACCCAAGTGTCCGATCCCCGGAAGACGTTTTCATGTAATGTAATGATGTGAGTATCAAGGCTCGGAAACCTCGAAGATAAGGTCGCCATAGCTCGGATACGGCCAGAGATCCTTATCAACTATCTGCTCAAGCTCATCTACAGGAGCACGAAGAGCCTTCATAGCCGGAACGATGACGTCATGATAGTCATGGGCCTTCTTCTCGGCATTCTTCTCCATACCATACTTCTCAACATAATCAAAAAGCTCTGAGCGGGCTCTGTCCATATCAGAAAGAAGCTTTGAAGCTCTTTCAAGAAGTCTCTGCTGAACGCTCACATCAGCCCCTGGACATGCAGCAAGCACTTTGTTGATGGAGTCCGCAAGTCTCGTAGTGTAATGGATAACAGCCGGGATGATCTGCTTGCCGGAGATGTTGATCATGGCACGGGCTTCAATGTTTGTGACCTTTACATAATGCTCGTACTCAACCTCTTTACGGCTTTCAAGCTCTGACTGTGTATAAATTCCGAACTCTCTGAAGAGCTCTACAGCCTTCTCTGTTGTTAGTGCAGGGATGGCATCGACCATGGAAGGAAGATTCGGAAGTCCGCGTCTCTCGGCCTCCTTGACCCATTCCTCACTGTAGCCGTTTCCGTTGAAGATAATCCTCTGGTGCTCTGTAAGGAGCTTCTTTATGTAGTCATGGCATGCTGTCTTGAAGTCCTCTGCCTTTTCAAGAACATCCGCAGCCTCCTTGAACTGCTCAGCCACTATGGAATCGAGAATGATATTGGCACTGGCGATGGAATCACTGGAGCCGACCATACGGAACTCAAACTTGTTTCCGGTAAAGGCAAAGGGAGATGTACGGTTACGATCCGTAACATCCGCATAAAGATCCGGCATAGTGTTGACACCGGTAGGGAGTTTCTTGCCCTTCTTGGAGTTTGTGGCATATCCTGTACCTATAAGCTGCTGAACCACATCTTCAAGCTGTGTTCCGATAAATGCTGAAATAATTGCCGGAGGTGCTTCATCCGCACCGAGTCTGTGCTCATTTCCAACATCAGCCGCACTGAGTCTCAGAAGATCCGCATGCTTGTCTACAGCTGCGAGAACGCAGGCAAGGACAAGAAGGAACTGAATGTTGTCATGTGGTGTATCTCCGGGGCTCATGAGGTTAATGCCGTCGTCCGTTACAAGTGACCAGTTATTGTGCTTACCTGATCCGTTGATTCCTTCAAATGGCTTCTCATGAAGGAGGCACTCAAGACCATGCCTTGGAGCAGTCTTCTTCATGACCTCCATAACCAGCTGGTTGTGGTCTACCGCAAGATTTGCCTCATCATAAACAGGAGCGAGCTCATGCTGTGCAGGAGCTACCTCATTATGCTCGGTCTTGGCTGTTACGCCAAGCTTCCAGAGCTGAACGTCTACGTCTCTCATAAACTCGGCTATCCTGTGACGGATGGAACCGAAATAGTGATCATCCAGTTCCTGCCCCTTTGCAGGCATAACGCCGAACAGGGTACGGCCGGTATATATGAGATCCTTTCTCTTCAGATACTTGTTTCTGTCAACAAGGAAATACTCCTGCTCTGCGCCGACAGATGGCTTTACAGACTTGGTGGTGGTATTTCCGAAAAGACGGAGAACTCTCAATGCCTGCTCATTGATGGCCTGCATCGAACGAAGAAGGGGTGTTTTTGTATCAAGAGCCTCACCTCCAAAGGAGCAGAAGGAAGTGGGGATACAAAGAGTCACGATGTCATCATCACCCTCATGACGGAGGAAAGCCGGGCTGGTACAATCCCAGATGGTATAGCCTCTTGCCTCAAAAGTTGCACGAAGTCCGCCTGACGGGAAAGAAGAAGCGTCAGCTTCACTTCTGACAAGCTCTTTTCCGGAAAACTCCATGATAACCTTACCATTCTGATCAGCAGCGGAAATGAAAGAATCATGCTTCTCGGCAGTTATGCCAGTTAAAGGCTGGAACCAGTGAGTATAGTGAGTCGCTCCATGTTCAAGCGCCCACTCCTTCATCGCCTGTGCGACGGAATCAGCTATCGTTGGATCAAGTTCATAGCCCTCAGTGATAGTCTTCTTAAGCTTCTTATATACAGCCTTGGGAAGACGTTCCTGCATAACCTTGTCATTGAAGACATCTTCGCCAAAGATCTCGGCGACGTTCAGAACACCATTCATTCGTTAATCTCCTTTTACTCCCTTATGAAAGGAAAATTTTCTTATTTAGTTTTCTTTGCCGATTGTAAACCACAGCATAAGTATGTGGCAAGGAAAAAATATTTTGCTCACAGATAAAGACATTGAGTAAAATGTACAAATCGCGACAGGGGGTTCAGACACTCTCACACAAAACCTTATCACGAAAAAAAGAGTCGCCGAAGCGACTCCTTTAATTTAAAATCAAGCCTTGTTAGCTGATCCGAATACTGCAATCTTGTTCTTGCACTCATTAATGATAGCATCTGCGCCCGGCTTAAGGAGCTTACGAGGGTCATAGCCCTTTCCTGCCTGATCCTTTTTAGCCTCAATATACTCTCTTGTTGCCTTGGCAAATACAAGCTGAAGCTCTGTATTAACATTGATCTTTGATACGCCGAGAGAGATAGCCTTCTTGATCTGATCCTCAGGGATTCCTGAACCACCGTGAAGAACCATAGGAAGATCTCCGATCTGATCCTTGATAGCTGCAAGAACATCAAAATCAAGACCCTTCCAGTCAGCAGGATATACACCGTGAATGTTACCAATACCTGCGGCAAGGAAATCAACTCCGAGATCAGCGATCATCTTGCACTCAGCAGGATCAGCCTTCTCACCGTCAGAAGCCACACCGTCTTCAACACCGCCGATGCCGCCGACTTCAGCCTCGATAGAAACGCCCAGATCATGTGCGATCTTAACGAGTTCCTTTGTCTTTGCAACGTTCTCCTCGATATCATAGTGAGAACCGTCGAACATGATGGATGTGAAACCAGCCTCGATACAAGCCTTTGAGCCTTCGTATGTACCGTGATCAAGGTGAAGGGCTACAGGAACTGTGATTCCGAGTGACTCATCCATAGCCTTGACCATAGCTGCAACTGTCTTGAAGCCTGTCATGTACTTGCCTGCACCCTCAGATACACCGAGAATAACCGGAGACTTAACCTCTTCACAAGCAAGAAGAATTGACTTTGTCCACTCAAGATTGTTGATGTTGAACTGTGGAACTGCATAATGGCCAGCAAGTGCCTTATCCAGCATTTCCTTTGCGTTTACTAACATTTTATATCCTCCTAATGTGATAACTTATACGAAGTATGTGAATATATTAACATACTTCGTATTGTATTTCTACAAGAACATAAAGAAACTGACGAATATTTCTTATGTTCCCATAAAATTCGAAGCTGCTGAATGTCTGTTCTTGTTACATCCTTGTTTTATCATAACATTTTAATAGCTGTAATGATACTTGGTTTGTAAAAAAAATCATTTTATTTCACACATTAAGAAAAAATGTCTTAACAATCCGGAAAGTCACAGCAGATTTCGCCTTATTTAAACATGCGCATCGTGTATGTCCCCAGTAAAGACAGCCTTATAGCAAAAAAACGGATTCCCGGAGGAATCCGTTTAAGCTGTGTTTTATGAAAAAAGAAAACTATCTACTGTCTTTTCCATCTCGGAAACCTCGCACACCGTGTTGTGGCGGATCTCAGCACTGCGTACTTCCTTAATAGCCTTCGGCTCAGGTACTCCGGCAATCTTCTGAAGCGCATCGATGACATGGAATACGTCCTCGTCATCGCCGTCCTCTCCGAGAGCCTTCATAACATTAGGCGAGAACTTGAAAGGACTTGCTGTGGATGCGATGACTGTCTTTGTCCTGTCACCTGTCTTCTCAACATACTGACCGTATACAGCCTTGGCAACAGCGGTATGAGGATCGATGACATAACCTGTCTTATCCTTAAGGGCCTTGATGGTGGCAAAAACAGACTCTTCATCTGCATATCCTCCGAAGAAATCGGAAATGAACCCTCTCATGTCCTCTGTTATTTCGTAAACACCGTTCTCCTTGAGCTCCTTCATAAGCTCAGCTGTCTTCTCTGCGCTGCAGCCTGTGCTGAGATAGATAAGTCTCTCAAGGTTAGAGCTGATAAGGATATCCATAGACGGACTTGATGTGAGAATGAACGGACGGTTGCGGTCATACTTACCTGTTCCGAAGAAATCCGTAAGTACACGGTTCTCATTGGATGCGCACACAAGCTTGTCGATAGGAACACCCATATGCTTAGCAAAATAAGCCGCAAGAATGTTTCCGAAATTACCTGTAGGAACGCAGACATTGATCTTCTCTCCGTCCGCTATCTCGCCCTGAGCGATGAGCTGGGCATAAGCATATACATAGTAGGCCACCTGAGGAACCAGACGTCCGATATTGATGGAATTTGCAGAGCTCAGTATAACTCCCTTTTCCTTAAGATGTGCCGTGAATTCCCTGTCTCCGAAAATCTTCTTAACGCCGGTCTGGGCATCATCGAAATTCCCGTGGATGGCTGCAGCATGGGTGTTCTTTCCGGGCTCTGTTCTCATCTGAAGCTCCTGGAATCTGGACACGCCGCCGTAAGGATAGAAAACAATGATCTCTGTTCCCGGAACATCCGCAAAGCCTGCCATGGCTGCCTTTCCTGTATCTCCGGATGTAGCTGTCAGGATAACGATCTTATCTTTTACAGAATTCTTTCTTGCACTTGTAACCATAAAGTGAGGAAGGATGGAAAGTGCCATATCCTTGAAAGCAATAGTCTTTCCGTGGAAAAGCTCGAGGAAATATGCATCATCCTTCTTTACCAGAGGTGCTATGGCAGGAGTCTCAAACTTCTCATCATAAGCAGAATTGATACAGTGACGAAGCTCCTCCTCTGTAAAATCCGTAAGAAATTCCTTGATTACTTCGTAGCAGAGATCCTGATAGGACATCCTGCTCAGTTCTGTAAGTGAGGTCTTGAGTGTGGGAATCGACTCCGGCATAAAGAGCCCGCCGTCATCGGCAAGTCCCTTGAGGATGGCTTCAGAAGCCTGCAGACCTTTTTCTCCGCCACGTGTGCTGTTATAAAGCATTGGTATTGTTTCCTCCGTTTTCTAAAAGACTTTTGATCTTTGTTTTCATAAGATCAAATGCTACATCATTCATTCCACTGTTGATAACGATGTCGGCCTTTTGCTTTGTAGGCTCAACATAGAGATAATGCATAGGCTTCACAGTGGTAAGATACTGGGATGAAATATCCTCTACCTGCCGGCCTCTCTCCTTAACATCACGGATGATTCGTCTGATGATACGCTCATCCGCATCTGCCTCAACATATATCTTGATATCAAAAAGTGAACGCAGCTCAGGATTCTCCAGGACCAGTATGCCCTCAACTATAACTATCTTAGACGGTTTAAGGGAAACTGTTTCCGCAGTACGGTTGTGCTGGGAATAATCATATACCGGACACTGGACTGTCTCGCCTCTTCTCAGTGCTTTTAAGTGCGTTATGAGAAGGTCTGTCTCAAATGCATCGGGAGAATCGTAATTGCTCTTCTGACGGATCTCAAAAGGAACGCCATCGTTTGACTTATAGTAATTATCGTGATAAATAACAGTGACCTTGTCACCAAACTCTGCCTTGAGTCGGTTGGTAAATGTAGACTTGCCGGAACCTGAACCGCCGGCGATACCAATCATAATACAGCTCATTATTCATACCTCTATTGAAACGGATCCGAAAGATCCTTGGATTTACGTTTACACCATTTAAGCATATTAAACTATCCTTTTCAACCAAAGATAAAAGAAAAACCGGGTACTCGACCCGGTTTCATAAATCTAGGTTATGCCACAGATAGTATTTTCAGGCATATTTTCTTCTCTGTTATTTTTTTTAATACATAAACCGCCAGTACCCCGGCAAGAACTCCTGAGGAATCAAGCACCACATCCCTGATAAGTCCCGCTCTTCCGGGCACGAACAGCTGGTGGAACTCATCGGTCACAGCATAAAAGGCGCCGAATACGAAGGCGGCCTTCTGCCTTTCCATGAATGTACACTCCACAAACTCTCCCACCGATAAACTGAGAAGCAGCCCCAACAGGGCGTACTCCATGGCATGTGCGGTCTTTCTGACAAAAAAGTCTATATTCCCGGCCATTATCCGTCTTTCATCCTCTGAAAGATCCACATATCCCGGAACACATATGCTTTCCACCATCTGTCCTATAAAAAGACTCGTTTCCGTGGACTCATCCGCAGGCTGGGATGAAAACATAAATATCGCCAGCATCCATAGTACCGTCAGAATCAGTACGGTTTTTCGTCCATTGGTTTTTATCGTCATATTACTACCCCTCTCTGAGCTTTATTTTTCTGTGAGGTGTTATATGCCTTTTACTCAAATACAGCATAAAAACAGCAAGCGCCCAGAAGGTGATAAAGATCCCCGGCAGCATACGATTATCCGGTATGCCGATCTGGGCTCTGAAGATCACTGCCAAAAGCATAACTGTATAGCTCAGAAAAATCATCACATAAGCCACAGCTGTTGCCGCTGCGGTAGTTGTAAAGAAGGAGCTCACCATGATCCCTATGCTTGAGCAGAAAACCGAGGACGTCAGAAGAAAGAGGAAAAATACAGAAAGCTGGTACCAGGTTATACCACCGTAGATATAGACGGTTGCAAGTATAGGCGCCGAGGTAAATACCAGTAACAGAAGGGTGCTGAGTGCCCCCAGAAGCTTTCCGATGACTATGTCCCAGGGATCAAGCTGTGTGGTCAGCAAAAGCCCCAGTGTTTTTCTTTCCCTTTCCCCTGAAACAGAGGTTGCCGTAAGTGCAGGTGTTATAAGCAGTACGAGAAGGATCTCGGCAACTGCCGCAATATAGTATATACGAAGAAAACTTACATAGGATATCTCCCCTGTCACCCTGGCGCTTCTGGTTATGTAAAAAAGATTCATAAGAACCAGCATGGAAAGACTTCCATTCACAAGAGTCACCAGTACAGGCAGGGTGAATCTTCTTGCACTTGTTATCTCATCCTTCCGAAAAATCGGATTCAGCCTCATAGTAGGTCACTCTCCTTTCCTCCCTTGTTCCTGTGAGCTGAAGGAACAGGGACTCTAAATTACCCTTCTCACGATGAAAGCCTCTGACAGGAACTCCTGCCTCCACCAGTCTTTTAAGCAGATTGGATTCATCCTTTTGGGACCCGGAATAGGTTATGAGCAGGTCGTTGTTCCTGATGCTTACAGAGCGCACCATTCTGTCGTTCCTAAGGGCCTGCAGAGCAGAGCCCAGGCTTCCTGCGATGGAGATAATGATTGGGTTTGAAGCATTGACCTGATCCAGCACATCCTCTATCTTTCCCTCCATCACCATTTTGCCCTGATCTATGATTCCGATATCCGTACAGAGCTCAGATATCTCATTCAGCACATTTGAAGATATGATAATGGTCTTCCCTGAATCAGCCAGATTTGCGATTATCTGCCGGTACTCAAATGTGGTGTTTGGATCCAGCCCCGCAGTCGGCTCATCAAGAATAAGTATCTTCGGATCGTGAATGAGTGCTCTGGCGAGGCTGAGCTTCTGCTGGGCACCTCTGTTCAGGGAATCCATAAACTGGGACTGTCTTTCCTGAAGCCCCACCATATTAAGAAGATTCTGAATACGGCGCTTAGTTTTGGAATCCCTCATATCATAGCAATCCGCAAAAAAATCCATATATTCTATGATTCTCAGATTAGGATAGCTTCCGGTGTAGTCCGGCACATATCCTATTCTTCTTTTCAATCGACGCACATTGGAACCCGCTTCCATGTCGTCCACCATGACTCTGCCTTCGTCCGGATATTCCAGACCGCACATCATCTGTATGGCCGTTGTTTTACCAGAACCTGTCGGGCCCACAAAGCCGTACATGGCGCCATCTTCAATATGCATCGTGAGACCATCCAGCGCATTCATATGTCCATAGCTCTTTTTAACGTTTTCCAAAGCTATCATTGACAGCCTCACCTCCTTTTATGTTAATGCTTTTCAGGCACTATCTCCGGAAGACTCAGTGGTGGTTTCACCTGTTCCAGGAGTTTCGGTCCCGTTTACTGTATCGGAATATGTCTCATTCGGAATACTTGCCACAGATGGAGCGGTCTCTTCAACCACTACCGTTCCGTACAAATCTGCAGAATATGGTCCCGTCTCATTGGGCACGGTCGAAGGATCCTCACCCTCTCCCATGCCGTCAGCTTCAAGGATCTGATTTATCACTGCTACATTTTCTCTTACGGTAACAGT
>Ga0256404_1012029_pt1 | contig 11379 bp, 8 predicted proteins | sample RumenRJG_01DNA_FD_185990 | JGI IMG/M metagenome (GOLD analysis project Ga0256404, IMG submission 185990) | Bovine rumen microbial communities from Lethbridge, Alberta, Canada - RJG_01 | ecosystem: Host-associated > Mammals > Digestive system > Stomach > Rumen | place: Canada: Alberta | collected... | reverse complement strand
TGTACTTGTGGAACACGTTGAGCGAGAGGGCTGCCACGAAGGCGTCGCGGAGTGCATTCTGCTGATAGAGGTGGCCAGCGATAGTGCCCGGCTCCTCGTCCCACCAGGTGCCCCACTCATCGACCAGTAGTCCGATATGGCCCTTGGGGTCTTTCTCGTCCATGATGGCCTTGTGCTTCTTGATGACCTCTTCGATCTCCAGACACTTGCCGAGGGCCCAGTAGTACTGGTCGTTGTCGAAGTTGATGGCAGAGCCTTTCGGACCGTCCCAGCCTGTGCAGGTGTAGTAGTGGAGACTGATGCCCTGCATGCGGCCTCCGATCTTCTCCATTAGCACCTTCGTCCAGTTGTAGTCGTAGTCGGAGGCACCGCTGGCGATGCGGTAGAGACGATTCTCGCCCTGATCGCGCAGATAAGTGTTGAACTTGCGGAACTCGTCGCTATAGTATTCGGGTGACATGTTGCCGCCACAGCCCCAGGCCTCGTTGCCGATGCCGAAGTACTTCACGTGCCAGGCCTTGTCGCGACCATTGGCGCGACGCAGACGAGCCATCGGGGTGTCGCCGTCGCTGGTCATGTATTCCACCCACTGGGCCATCTCCTTGACGGTGCCAGAGCCGACGTTGCCGCTGATGTAGGGCTCGCAGCCGAGCATCTCACAGAGATTGAGGAACTCGTGGGTGCCGAAAGAGTTGTCTTCGATGGTGCCGCCCCAGTTGTTGTTGCGGAGCGAGGGGCGCTGGTCCTTAGGACCGATACCGTCCATCCAGTGGTAGTCGTCGGCAAAACAGCCGCCAGGCCAGCGGAGTACGGGAATCTTCAGGGCCTTGAGGGCTTCGAAGACATCCTTGCGGTATCCCTTGATATTGGGGATCTGAGAGTCTTCGCCTACCCAGAGGCCACCATAGATGCAGCTGCCGAGGTGTTCAGAGAACTGGCCGTAGATCTCCTTGTTGATCTTGGCACCTGCCTGGTCAGCATGCACGGTAGCTTTCACGTTTTCGGCCGATGCCGACAGGGTGAAGGTTGCTACAGCAGATAGAGTGATGAGTAGTTTCTTCATTGTTGTTATACCTTATATAAATAAAATACGGATAAGCAGGGGAAATCCCCCCACTTATCCAGAAAAGATTACAGCTTGTTGTCGACAGCACTCTGCTCGACGGGCAGGCACTTCTTGTAGTTCTCGATGTACTTCTCGAATCCGGCCACATCCTCGGCTGTCGGGGCGATAGACACGCCCTTGTTGCCTGCGAATACCACTTCCTCGAGATAGTCGGCGAGGTTCAACTTGTCAGGATTATTCACCATATATCCTGCGAGCAGGGCGATACCCCAGGCACCACCTTCGCCAGCGGTCTCCATCACGGAGATGGGCGAGTTGAGGGCTGCTGCCAGCATGCGCTGACCGACGCCCGGTGTCTTGAAGTAACCGCCATGGCCCGTGATGCGAGCCACCTTGACCTGCTCTTCCTTCAGCAGGATGTCGTTACCGATCTTGAGCACACCGATGGCACCATAGAGGTGGGCGCGCATGAAGTTGGCGAGATTGAACTTGTCGTTGGCAGAACGGATGAACATCGGGCGACCTTCCTGCAAGCCAGTCACAGGCTCACCGCTGACGTAGTTGTAGGCCATCAGGCCACCGCAGTCGGCATCACCCTCGAGCGCTTTGTTGAAGAGCTTACCGTAAAGTTCGTTCATATCAACCTTAATGCCAAGCAGTTGCTGATATTCCTTAAAGAGTCCCACCCAGGCGTTGATATCGCTGGTGCAGTTGTTGCAATGAACCATGGCGACGAGCGAACCATCGGGCGTGGTCACCATGTCGATCATCTCGTAAGGCTTCGAGAGCGGCTTTTCCAGCACAATCATCGAGAAGGATGAGGTGCCTGCAGAGACATTACCCGTGCGCTGCTTGACGGCGTTGGTGGCAGCCATACCTGTGCCGGCATCACCCTCTGGAGGACAGACGGGGATACCTGCTTTCAGGTGGCCAGAAACGTCGAGACGCTTAGCACCTTCCGGTGTCAGGAATCCGGCATTCTCACCAGCCACGAGCGACTTTGGCAGGATGTCGAGCAGCTTCCAAGAGAAGCCTTTTGGCGCAATGAGATTGTCAAACTTCTTAACCATCTCTGCGTCGTAGGTCTTGGTAGCAGGATCGACAGGTATCATACCAGAAGCATCACCCACACCGAGGACAAACTGACCAGTTACCTGCCAGTGGACATAGCCAGCCAGGGTGGTCAGGTACTTGATGTCGCTGACATGCTCCTCGTTGTCGAGGATGGCTTCATAGAGGTGGCTGATGCTCCAGCGGAGGGGGATGTTGTAGTTGAAGAGTTTGGAGAGCTCTGCGGCAGCCTTGCCGGTGTTGGTGTTACGCCAAGTGCGGAAAGGCACGAGAATCTCCTGCTTCTCGTTGAAGGCCATGTAGCCGTGCATCATGGCAGAGAAACCGATGGCTGCAAGTGCTTCTATCTCGCAGTCGTACTGCTTCTGCACATCCTTGCGGAGTTCGGCATAGCAGTCCTGGAGTCCATACCAGATGGCTTCTATGGAGTAGGTCCAAAGACCGTCAACCAACTGATTCTCCCATTCGTGAGAGCCCTGTGCGATGGGCTTATTGTCCTCGTCGATGAGGACGGCCTTGATGCGGGTAGAGCCAAACTCGATACCGAGAATGGCCTTACCTGCTTCGATTGTCTGTTTTGCTGTCATATCTTACTTCAAAGCTTTGTTCAACATGTAGTAAATCTCGTTGTTCTGCAGCTGCTGCTTGAACTCGTAGGTCTTGGTGTCCTTGTTGATCTTGACATACTCGATGCCGAGCATCTCAGCGAAGTCCTCCCAGTACTCTTCGGTGATATCGTAAGAGAAGGCACTGTGGTGAGTACCACCAGCGAGGATCCATGCGCCTGCACCAATCTCGAAGGTAGGCTGCGGAACCCAGAGGGCACTGGCCACGGGCAGGTTGGGCATGGGCTTCGGCTCGATGCACTCTACCTCCTGAGAAATCAGGCGGAAGCGGTTGCCGAGGTCAACGACGGTAGCCTTGATACCACGACCGACCTTTGAGGTGAACACAAGGCGGGCCGTCTGCTGCTTGCGGATACCAATACCGAGGAAGTGAACCTCCAGCTTTGGCTTATCGACAGCGATGAGCGGACAAACCTCGAGCATGTGGCTCTGCAGGCAAGAAGAGCGGTCGCCGGCGAAGTTGAGGGTGTAGTCCTCGAGGAAAGAGCAACCTGTTGGCAGACCCTGTGAGATGACCCAGAGGGTGCGATACAGACAGGCTGTCTTCCAGTCGCCCTCGGCACCGAAACCGATACCCTCGGCCATCAGGCGCTGAGAAGCCAGACCAGGAATCTGGTCAAAACCGCAGAAGTCAGGAGCATCGATGTCAGCATCGCCGAGGTCATCGAAGTTAGTGGTGAAGGCGGTAGCACCCTCATCCTTCAGCACACGGCGCAGGGCGATCTCAGCCTTGGCGGCATTCTTCACCTTCTGCCAGTAAACCTCCTCGCCGCTCTCGTCGATCTTGATGGTGTATTGCTGCTTGTATTCCTCGACGAGGGCATCAGCCTCTGCGTCGGTTACCTTCTTGAAGTACTCCATCAGCGAGCTGACGGGATAGTAATCCACGTGGTAGCCCAGGCGCTGCTCGAACTCTACGCGGTCGCCATCAGTCACAGCCACGTTGTTCATGTTCATACCGAACATCAGGCAGCGAACGTTTTTGGCATCAGCCACACCGGCAGCCACGCGAGCCCAGACGGCAATCTGCTTTTGAGCCTGCTCGTCCTTCCAGTAGCCGCAAACCACCTTGCGAGGTACGCGCATGCGGGTGCAGATATGTCCGAACTCGATGTCGCCGTGAGCACTCTGGTTGAGGTTCATGAAGTCCATGTCCATGGTCTCCCAGGGAATCTCGGCGTTATACTGTGTGTGGAAATGGAGCAGAGGCTTCTGCAGATCCTGCAGCCCCTTGATCCACATCTTGGCAGGCGAGAAGGTGTGCATCCAGGTGATGATACCTACGCACTTGTCGTCGTTGTTGGCAGCCTTCATCACGTCTTCCACCTCCTTGGAACTGTTGGCTGTGCCTTTATAGACCACCTTGATGGGGATGATGCCACTGTCGTTCAGACCGGCCACCATCTCCTTGGAGTGTCCGTCAACTGCAACAACGGCGTCACCTCCATAGAGGAGCTGTGCACCAGTTACCCACCAAATCTCATAATTGTCAAATGCCTTGATCATAATCGTTGTAAGTTTTAATAATTAGTAATAGTATGATTTATTTCTTTTTCTGTCCGTAATAAGCGTTGGGACCATGCTTGCGCATATAGTGCTTCTCTACGAGGAGCGGATTCATCGTCGTATTGGGATTGACGGAGAATGAGATGAAGGCCATCTTGGCGCATTGCTCCATCACCTTGGCGTTGTAGACCGCATTGTCGGGAGAGGTTCCCCATGAGAAAGGACCATGATTCTTCACCAGCACGGCGGGGGTATGGTCGGGGTTGATCTTGCGGATGTTCAGGATCTCGTCCACGATGACGTTACCAGTCTCCAGTTCGTAGTTGCCCTTGACTTCTGCCTCGGTCATGTCGCGGGTGCATGGGATATCCTGATAGAAGTAGTCGGCGTGAGTGGTGCCGATGTTGGGGATATCGCGACCTGCCTGTGCGAAGGCTGTGGCATAGGTGGAGTGGGTGTGAACGACACCCTTGATGTTAGGGAATGCTTTATAGAGCACAAGGTGGGTTGGGGTGTCGGACGACGGGTTGAGGTCGCCATCGACCACCTCACCGGTGTTGAGGTCCACTACCACCATATCTGATGCTTTCATTACATCGTAGTCAACGCCAGAGGGCTTGATGACTACCAATCCGTTTTCACGGTCGATACCGGATACATTACCCCATGTGAAGATGACAAGTCCTTGCTTCACGAGGTCAAGGTTAGCCTTGAATACTTTTTCTTTGAGTTCTTCTAACATAACAGTTACATTTTAAAGGTCGGGTCTTCATTATATACCCTTTTGTTGAAACGATAGAGGTAGGCGCCGCGCTTAGAGCTGGTCTTGTCGATGAGTTCTGTCTTCTCGATAAAGTCCATCTCCTTGACATGCTTGCGGAAATTGCGCTTGTCGAGTTCCACGCCATTGACAGCCTCGTAGAGCTTCTGCAGCTGCGTCAGCGTAAAGAGACTCGGCAAAAGACGGAAACCGACAGGCTCGGTAGCCAGTTTCTGCTGCATCATTTTACGTGCTTTCAGCACCATCTCGTTGTGGTCGGAATAAAGTTGGGGGATCTCGTTGACATCCATCCATACCAGTCCGTGGGCACGGCGCAGGATGTCGTCATAGTCTTTCACATTGATAAGGGCGTAGTAGGCAATTGAGACAACGCGCTCGCCCGGGTCACGGTCAACGTTACCGAAGGCACCTACTTGGCGCATGAACAGATTTCGCAGGCCTGTCAGTTCGAAAAGAGTGCGGCTGGCAGCGTCGTCGACGCTTTCGTCGGAGCGAACGAAGCCTCCGTAGAGACTCCATTCGCCACGACCAGGGTCCATCTTACGTTTGCCTATCAGGATCTTCAGCTTACCCTCGTCGAATCCGAAGATAATACAGTCGACTGACAGCCAGACCTTGGAATGTTCACCATAGAAAGTGTTCATATTCTTCTTTTAAGCAGTTTACCAGAAATAAGCATAGAAGCAGCCGCAGAGGCCTACCACGAGCAGCGTGCCCAGTATATCCCAGATGCCCCAGCTCTCACGGATACTCTTCTTGAAGTCGGATGTGAAGGTGATAGCCTCGATCTGTGCCTTAGAAGGAGCAGGCGTGAAGCAGCTGACGCATACCATCAACAAGATGATGAATACGAGCAGCCAGCACTCGAAGACAAGCCAGTTGGTCTGCCAGAACCAAGAGGTGGCATCCCAGAAAGCACCCTCCATCGGATCTTTACCGGTATTCGTGATGACATTGGTGACCAGACGCATCATACCAACGACGAAACCGCCGATAAGTCCCCATTCACCAGCCTTCGGCGTGATCTTCTTGGAGAAGATACCCAAGGTGAACACAGCCACCATCGCAGGAGCCAGCAGCGACTGGATGCCCTGCAGATAACTGTAGAGTGAACCGAGCGACATCATCACCGGCATCCAGATAAGACCGAGCAGCACGACGACAACGGTAGCCATACGACCTACGAATACGTAGTGAGCCTCGCTCTTGCCCTGTTTCATGGGCTTGTAGAAGTCTTCGGTAAAGAGGGTAGCACAGCTATTGAAGAAGGCTGCCAGAGAAGCAACCAGGGCGCAGACGAAACCAATCGTCACGATACCCTTGATACCAGCGGGCAGGATGTTCTTCACCATCAAGGCGAAAGCGGCATCGGTATCATCCATCACGAAACCGTTGATCTCGGGATGCTGTGCCAGAGCGGCAGCAATCATACCAGGAATCAGGAACATGAAGCAAGGGAGAATCTTGAAGAAACCAGCAGCGATGGTACCACGACGGGCGCGGGCCATCACAGCGGCATTATCCTCACCAGGCACCTGACCAAGTACACGCTGAACGATGTGCTGGTCGGTACACCAATACCAGAAACCGATGATACATGCACCGAGGAATACGACGTAGCCAGGATACTCTGCATACATCGGGTCTCCCGGGTCGGTATGGAACATGTGGTTGATGCCATAGCCGTCGTGCATAGAGCGAGCGGTGTCCATCATCATCGTCCAACCTTCCGTGATGCTACCGCCACCGAGTGTGGCCAGACCAAGGAAGAGTACGAGGAACGAACCGATGATAAGAATAGGTGTCTGGATCGAGGAGAGGGTCATCACACCCTTCATGCCACCAAATACCGTGAACACTGCCGTAACGGCAATCAGACCGATGGCACCTACCCAGAAGTTCAGGCCCAGCAGATACTCGAAGAAGATACCACCAGTGAATGCGGTCACGGAGACCTTCGTCAGCACATAGGCCACGAGCGTGATGATCGACAGCCATGAACCTGTGCGCTGGGTGTAGCGGAACTTCAGGAAGTCGGGCATCGTGATGATCTTTCCCATCTTGTTGATGAGCAGCTGATAGAAGGGTACGAAGAGCCAGCCGAGAATCAGGATCATCCATCCCTGCATCTCCCAGTGGGCCATACCTACACCGTCTTTGGCGCCTGTACCAGCAAGGCCAACGAGGTGTTCTGAACCGATATTGGCGGCGAAGATAGCCATACCAATCACGTACCAAGGCTCACCTTTACCGAAAAGATAAGCCGATGAGTCTTCGCCCTGCTGGGCTTTCTTGTCTTTCCAGATAGCATACCAGACGGCAGCTACCACTCCACAGAGGCCGATGGCGAGAATTGCCCAGTCGAGCCAGATGAATTCATGTGAACTCCAATTCATTGTTGTTAATTAGTTATTAGTTGTTAGTGATTATTTGATCGAGAACTTGTAGGCAGCATGGCTATAGTACTTCTCGCCGGGGTTGAGCCTTGCTTGTACCCATTCAGGCTTGTTGGGTGAGTCGGGATACTTCTGGCTCTCCAAGCAGATGCTGACATGCTTGGGGTAGGTGAGACCGTGCTTGCGGGCGATTTTCGCATCAGGACCAATGCCCTGGAAATTACCACTATAGACCTGAACGCCCGGTTCGTTGGTGTACATCTCCATGAAGATGCCCGTCTTTGGCGAATAGAGGCTTGCACAAACCTGTGTGTCGTCGCCCTTGCCATCTTTAAATGTGTTCAAGCACCAGTTGTGGTCGTAACCTGTGGCATTCTGAATCTGGTCGTATTCTGAGTGGATGCTGTCACCTACGGCGTGCGGCGTGCGGAAGTCCATTGGTGTACCCTCAACCGATCTGATCTCTCCTGTAGGAATGTAGAGCTTGTCGCTGGGGGTGAAGTTGTCGGCATTCACATAAAGCACCATGTCATAACCAGGCTGTGTGAAATCACCGCTCAGGTTATAATAGTTGTGGTTGGTCTGGTTGATGATGGTTGGCTTAGTCGTTTCAGCCTCCCAGATTATGTCGAGCATGTTGTCGCTGGTAACCTTATAGGTTGTTACGGCCATGATCTTTCCAGGGAATCCGTTCTCGCCGTCGGCAGCAACGATCGTCAGTTTCAGGATGGAATCGCCAATCTGTTCAGCTTCATAGACCTGATGCATCCAGCCCGAGTTGCCACCACCATGCAGGCAGTTGGGACCATCGTTGCGTTTCAGCTGATACTCGGTCTCGTCGAGGGTGAACTTCGCATTCTTGATGCGGTTAGCATAACGGCCGACACTTGAACCATAGTCGCTGGGCGTGTTGATCGTATCAGCATACTGGGCAATGTTGTCAAAGCCGAGCACGACATCAGTCGGCTTACCGTCTTTGTCGGGAACGCAGAGCGATACCACACGACCACCATAGTTGGTGATGCACACTTCCATGCCGTTGGCATTCTTCAGGGTATAGAGCTTCACGGGCTTCCCCTGAATCGTGGTGTCAAACTTGGCAGGGTCGAGACCCGAAACCGTCAACTGTGGTCCTTTCTGACCGCCAGCACAAGCTGTGAGCATTAATGCTGCTGCACTAAGACCCATCAAAGATGCTTTCAGTACTTTCATTTTTTCACTTGTTTTAAGTTCGTTATTTTGCGTAATTATCTATTTTGGGTGTAAATTTACAACTTATTTTTGAATTTGCAAGCAAAATAGACATAAAAAATAGCGGTAAAGTGTAATTTTTACACCTTACCGCTAATATTTAACCTTTATAAACACTCAAAGTGGTGTTTATGCAGGTTCAGAGTTAGCAAATCTTACGTGAACCGTCGCCGATGACAACATCATAGACTTTAGGCTCATGACCGTATTTTGCATTGAATTTCTTCTTGGCGTCTTCAACGAACTTCTTGTAAAGGTCATTGCGTACCAGATTGATGGTACAACCACCGAAACCGCCGCCCATGATGCGAGAACCAGTCACACCATTCTCTTTGGCAATCTCGTTCAGGTAGTCGAGTTCCTCACAGCTCACCTCATAGTCCTTTGACAGACCTTCGTGTGTCTGATACATCAGCTCGCCAACTTTCTCGTAGTCGCCTTCGTTGAGGGCGTCGCAAACGGCCAGTACACGGTCTTTCTCACCGAGTACGAACTTGGCACGCTTGTAGTCTTCCTCGCCGACCTCGGCACGAACCTCGTCGAGTTGTTCCCATGTGCAGTCGCGTAGTGTCTCGAACTTGCCTTCCGGATGCTTGGCGGCAATGTGCTTCACCACGTTCTCGCATGAGTTGCGACGATCGTTATAAGGCGAACCTGCCAATTGGTGCTTCACGACAGAGTCGAGCAGTACAAGGCGGTAGCCGTCTGGTTTGAAGGGGAAGTACTCGAACTCACGGCTGCGGCAGTCGAGGCGCATCAGGCAGCCAGCCTTGCCGAAGACAGAGGCGAACTGGTCCATGATGCCACAGTTCACACCGCAGTAGTTGTGCTCGGTAGCCTGTCCGGCAAGTACCATATCCCACTGAGAGACTTTGTTCTCACCGAAGATATCGTTCAAGCCACAAGCGAAGCAACTCTCCATGGCAGCTGAAGAAGACATGCCGGCACCAAGGGGAACATCACCAGCAAATGCGATATTAAAACCTTTAACGGGTACTCCCAACTTCTTCATTTCTAAAGAGATACCATAGATGTATCGTGCCCATGAAGCCTTAGGGCCTTTCGGGTCGCTGAGCTTGAAATCCACACGATCCTTCAGGTCAATTGCATAAGCCATGACGGTATCTTCTGTACCGTTAGCCCTCATCTCGGCCATAACGCCCTTGTCAACAGCGCCTGGGAATACGAAGCCACCATTATAGTCGGTGTGCTCGCCAATGAGGTTGATACGTCCAGGAGATGCATATACATTACCTGTCTTTCCGTCAAAATGCTTGATGAAACGGCTTCTTACAAATTCAATGTCCATAATTCAAATATAGTTATAAAAGGATTAGAGTATTAGTCGACGGGGATGTCTTTGTTCACGTTCTTGCAGCCGATCAGGGCATAATAGAACATATAAGCCATAGCGAGCAGATAGATGAAGTAGCTCGGCATATAGCCCATGATGTCTGCGAAGAAATTCTGTACGACGGGCAGTACACCACCACCTACAACCATCATCATGAAGATACCAGAGGCCTGTGCGGTATATTTGCCCAGTCCTTCTGTTGCGAGGTTGAAGATAGAAGCCCACATCACAGATGTGCAGAGACCTACGAGCACGAGCAACATGGCACTCATCGGAACTGTTGTCATCTCGATGCTGCCTTCGAGTATCTTTACCAATGGCATGGTCACGGTGACGTCCTTCGGTGTCAGGATGGCTGCGATGATGAGAAGCATGCCGATAAACGTCGTGCAGAGCATCATCTGGCGTGAAGACACCTTGGCGGCAATGGCACTTGAGATAAGACGACCGACCAGCATCAGCAGCCAGTACATCGCAGCTACAGCACCACCGATCGTGGCTGCATTGGCAAGCAGGCCTGCACCCTTCTCAGAAGTATCTGAGAGGTAGAAGTTCAGACCGCCAGGGATACCGACCTCAACACCTACATATACGAAGATGGCGATGACGCCAAGCAGGCAGTGGCGGAAAGCCCAGGGAGAATGCTCGAAGACGGTATCTGCAGTAACCTTACCCATCTCTGGATCCTGAATGGGGATGAAGAGCAGGGCTATGAAGGCTGCTGCGAAGACGGTCATGGCGATGTACATCACCAGGTTCACGTCGGCCATCTGGGTAGAGGCAGTCACAGTACCGATCAGCGCACCGACGAGCATCGGAGTCATGGTACCGGAAAGTGAATTCAGTGTACCACCGATCATGTTCAACTGGTTACCGCGGTTACCACCGCCGCCAAGCAGGTTCAGCATCGGGTTTACAACGGTGTTCAGGATGCAGACGGCAAAACCTGAGATAAAGGCACCGAAGAGATAGATGCAGAAACCAGAGATACCTCCAGAGAATCCTGAGAGGAACTGGATCAGCACACCTACGAAACCTACGGCAATACCGATGAGAGCAGTTTTCTTGTAGCCAACCTTCGTCAGCATCTTACCTGCAGGAATACCCATGAACAGATAAGCGAAGAAATTCATGAAGTTACCCATGATTCCGAGAACGTTCGAACCGCCAATCTCGGGCTGGTTCTTCCAGATGACTCCGATAGGAGCACCAAGATTCGTTACAAACGAAATCATAGCATAGAGAAACATCATCGTAATGATTGCGATGATACTTCCATTCTGTTTTTGATTACTCATAATAATATATAAGGTGAAATGGTTGATTCA
>Ga0256404_1012028_pt1 | contig 11379 bp, 9 predicted proteins | sample RumenRJG_01DNA_FD_185990 | JGI IMG/M metagenome (GOLD analysis project Ga0256404, IMG submission 185990) | Bovine rumen microbial communities from Lethbridge, Alberta, Canada - RJG_01 | ecosystem: Host-associated > Mammals > Digestive system > Stomach > Rumen | place: Canada: Alberta | collected... | reverse complement strand
GCAGCGGACGGGTTCCCGCTGCAGATGGGCTTCGAGGTGAACCACGCCAAGCTCATGGATCTGGGCATGCAGTGGGTGGACTACCTGCACTTCGACGGCTCTGACGAGTTCCTCCTGGAGCTCTCGAGCCGTGCGACTGAAGTGGAGTTCGCAGACTACGAGCGCACGATCTTCGAGTTGCAGGGCAAAGGCTACGAGGTGATCATCGCGCACCCCGAGCGCTACCGCGCCGTGCAGAAGAACCCCGACCTTGCCGTGAGGCTGGCGCGCATGGGATGCAAGCTGCAGGCGAGCGCCGACTATATCGACGGCGGCCGTTTGGGGCGCGAGAAGAAGCCCGCGGAGAAGCTCTTCGCCGAGGGGCTGTACGACTACATCGGAAGCGACGCGCATTTCCCCGGGCATTACGACAGCCTGAGGCGTGCGCTTGAGCAGAACGGAAAGGATTTGGCCTGATTCTTTGTCAGTTCCTTCCATTGAGGCCACCGCATAAGGCTGGTAGCTTCAATGCAGGAAACTGCACGGCGGGAACCCGCCGGACATCCGTTGTGGACGGGGGACTGCGCCGCGTGCGAGGTCCCGTGCGCAAGGGAACGAATAGTCTCTCTTTAGCGGAGCGAGTGGCGCGATTCGCATTTGGGGGGTACTCCCCCAAATGGCACGGGATAGGCTACGAGCTCCGAACGAGCGGTGACCATTTGGGGGAGTACCCCCCAAATGCGAATCGGAAGGGAAGCCGCAATGCCGCGTCCCCAGTGGTACGTCATACAGGTGCAGACCGGTGGCGAGGCCAGGATGGCCGACGTCATCGTCCGCCTCTGCGCCGAGGCCGACCTCACGGCCGACCGCGACGAGCCGCTGCTGGCAGAGTGCTTCTGCCCGAGCTTCCTCACGCAGACCAAGCGGGCGGGGGAGTGGCAGTACGTGGAGCGGTCGCTGCTCCCGGGCTACCTCATCGCCGTAACGGCATACCCCGACGAGTTGCGCGACCTTCTGCGCGCGGTGCCGGATTACGCCCGTGTGCTCGCTATGGGAGAGACGTTCGTACCCTTGCGCGAGGACGAGCGCGCGTGGATCGAAGAATTCACCAAGCCGGGCGACCGCACCATCCCCATGAGTCAGGGGTACATGCGGGGCGACACGCTGGTGGCAACCGAAGGTCCGCTCGTGGGCCATGAAGGCCTCATTACGCGCGTGAACAGGCACAAGAGCCTAGCGATCCTGGAGTTCCACATCGGCGGCAAGCGCATCACGACGAGGGTTGGACTGGGTATCGTTGGCAAAGAGCAAGGAACAGCAGAATAACAAGGTGACGGGCACCCCGAGCTGGCGCAAACGTGCGGCGGTCATCATGGTGTTCGATGCCATCATCATTGCCTTCTCGTTCCTCTTCGCACTCTTCGTGCGCTTCGATTTCCGATGGAGCAATATCTCCAGCCAGTACATCGCCGGCTATCGAACCCTCATCATCCCCATCATCATCTGCGCGCTCGCCATCATGTGGGTCATGCGCCTCTACCACAGCGTTTGGATGTATGCGTCGTTCACGGAGATTCTGCGCTCAATGGCCGCATGGCTGATCATCAGCATCGCCATCTACCTGATCTCTGCGGTCATGCATATGCCCATGCCGGCATCGTTCTGGTTCATCGGCTCGCTCGTCTCGTTTCTCCTTACTCTCTCGCTGCGCTTCGGTTGGCGTTTCCTCAGGTGGCTGAAAGCCCAGCGTCACTCCAAGCATGCCAAGCACGTGATGATCATCGGTGCGGGCGACGCCGGTCGCGGTCTCATCCGCGAGATGCGCGGCAACAGCCTCATCGATTTCGAACTGCGCTGCGTCATCGACGACAACCCCGGCAAGTGGGGGCGCACCATCGCGGGCGTGCCCATCGTGGGCGGCCGCGACAAGATCGTCGAGGCATGCGAGCAGTACGACATCGACCAGATCATCTTCGCCATCCCCTCCGCACGCGGTGTGGACCGCAAACAGATCCTCGAGATCTGCCAGTCCACGGGCGTTGAGGTGCAGGTCATCCCCGGCATCTACCAGCTCATCAATAAGACGGTCTCGGTCGCGAGCCTGCGCAAAATCGAGCTCGAGGACCTGCTGGGCCGCGACACCGTGATCGTGGACAACGACGATATCCACGCCTTCGTACGCGGCAAGGTCGTGCTCGTAACGGGCGGCGGCGGATCCATCGGCTCGGAGCTCTGCCGCCAGATCGCCAGCTTCAGGCCCAAGCAGCTCATCATCTTCGACATCTACGAGAACAACGCCTACGAGATCCAGCAGGAGCTCAAGCGGAAGTATCCCGAGCTCGACCTGCAGGTGCTTATCGGCAGCGTGCGCAACACCGGGCGCGTGCGCAGCATCTTCGACACGTACCGCCCCGAGGTCGTGTTCCATGCGGCGGCGCACAAGCACGTGCCCCTGATGGAGGACAGCCCCAACGAAGCCGTGAAGAACAACGTGATGGGCACGCTCAAGGTCGCCGAGGCGGCCATGGAGTTCGGCACCAAGCGCTTCGTACTCATCTCCACCGATAAAGCCGTGAATCCCACCAATGTGATGGGGGCGACCAAGCGTCTGTGCGAGATGGTCATCCAGATGATGCAGCGCAGGTCCGAAGCTGATCCTGCGTGCAATACCGAGTACGTGGCTGTGCGCTTCGGCAACGTACTGGGCAGCAACGGTTCTGTGGTGCCGCTGTTCCGCCGCCAGATTGCCGCAGGCGGACCCGTAACCGTGACCGACCCGCGCATCACGCGCTTCTTCATGACCATCCCCGAAGCTGTGAGCCTGGTGCTGCAGGCAGCGTGCTACGCAGAGGGCGGCGAGATCTTCGTGCTCGACATGGGCGAACCCGTGAAGATCGACGACATGGCACGCAAGCTCATCCAGCTCTCCGGCTACGAGCCCGATGTGGACATCGAGATTAAGTACACGGGCCTGCGTCCAGGCGAGAAGCTCTACGAGGAGAAGCTCATGGATGAGGAGGGCCTCAAGCAGACCCCCAACAAGCTCATCTACATCGCCGAACCCATCCAGATGGATGACGAAGCGTTCATTGAGCAGCTCAAGCAGCTTGACGTGGCAAGCAGGGGAGAGATCAATGACATTCGGTCGCTCATTTCTGCGATGGTGCCTACATATCATCCCGGGTTGTCAGGTTTGCAACGATAAATATGAGGAGAAGGATAAGATGGTTCAACCTTCTGCATGGGCTTCACACAGGGGTTACCGAATTGCTAAGCGGACCCTTGACATTGCTCTATCTGGAGTTGCTCTAGTCGGCCTTTCTCCAGTTATGGCTGGGTGTGCAATTGCCGTAAAGGTAACATCTCCCGGACCAATCATTTTCAGGCAAAAGCGTGTTGGAATCCATTTGGGGACGTTCGACATGTATAAATTCAGGACCATGCGTATCGACACCCCCGAACTACCTTCGCACATGATTAATGCTAATGATTGGCTAACCCCTGTTGGAGGTTTTCTGCGCAAGACCTCGCTTGATGAATTACCGCAGCTCGTTAATATTTTACGAGGGGATATGTCAATAATCGGTCCTCGTCCACCGCTTCCTTCACAAACTGATCTTATTGAAGAACGTGAAAGATACGGTGCGAACGATATTCCTGTTGGCCTTTCGGGTTGGGCTCAAGTGAACGGCAGAGACGAGCTGCCTATTGCTCAGAAAGCAGCCTTGGATGGCGAATATGTTCCCAAGGCGTCGCTTTTGTTCGACGCAAAGATTGTGCTCATGACAGTCACAAAAGTTTTCAAGCACGAAGGCGTTGTTGAAAACGAAGTCCCCGAGCCTGCTGGAGCAATCAAGTGAAGAGAGTGCTGATTGCCGGAAAAGGCAGTTATATCGGTCAGAACCTTGCTCGCTTCGTGGAAGAGAATGATCTTCCCTGTGAAGTTGTGGAACTTGATGTTCAGGATAATAGCTGGCGCGATTTTGACTTCACGTGTTTTGATTCGGTGGTGCTCGTCGCGGGGATTGTTCATCAGCGTGAGACAGATGAAAACCGTCACTTGTACTACGAAGTAAACCGAGACCTCGCATTTGAGATTGCAAGAATAGCTAAGGCAGCAGGAGTGTCGCATTTCGTAATGATGAGCACTATGAGTGTTTACGGAATGGACGAGGGTGTCATAACAGCAGAGACACCCGAGAATCCTAACAACGCATATGGTATGTCAAAGCTAGAAGGTGAAAGATTGATTCACTCTCTAGAAGATGACCATTATAAGGTTGCGATTCTTAGACCACCTATGGTGTATGGACCAGGGTGCAAGGGAAACTTCAACTCTTTGGCGCGAATCGCCCTCTCCCTGCCAGTATTTCCACTTGTTAACAACCGCAGAAGCATGATTTACATCAATAACCTGTGCTCATTCATCTTGTTTTGTGTTGCCGAACAATTGAACGGAACATTCTTTCCTCAGGACGAGGAATATATGAATACCTCAGAGATGGCAAGGCTGATTGCTGCAGCAAATGGGAAACGGCTGTTGTTAAGTCGAACACTGGGTAGATTTATTACTGCCGTTAAGCCTGTGCTGGGGGTTGCGCGTAAAGCATTCGGTAGTCTTGTCTACGACAGGGCAACATTGAAGAGTGCTCCTTCCTTTGCGGTTTCTGATCAACGCAGTTCCGTCATTGAATCAGCACGACATTTTGAGATGAAGCGTAATGCCACTATTTGATAGATCTCCAAAATGTAAGTGCAATGATGAGGGCTATAAAGTCCTTTATGTTGCTACCGTCGTGCGGAGACACATTGCGTCTTTTCATATCCCCTATCTCAAAATGATTAAGCAAATGGGTTGGTCTACCGCTGTTGCAGCACGAAATGATTATGATGACCCAACCGATTGTGTGATTCCGTATTGTGATGAATATTTCAACATACCGTTTGAGCGGAATCCTCTTGACCCGAGAAACTTCCGTGCTTTTCTACGGATAAAGAAAGTAATTGATTCTGGCGGATATGACATTATTCATGTTCATACTCCGGTTGGTGCTCTGTTGGGAAGATTGGCTGCTCGCAAGAGTAGACGAACGGGTACAGCAATCGTTTATACAGCCCATGGATTCCACTTCTTTTCTGGAGCTCCAGCCATCAATTGGCTGCTCTACTACCCCGTGGAACTGCTTCTCTCACGTCTTACGGACGTACTCATCACCATCAATCATGAGGACTATGAGCGTGCCAAGCGCTTCGGGGCAAAGAAGGTTATGTACATACCAGGTGTCGGAATCGACACCGAACTATATGCAAAGATGCCTTGCGATCGACACTCTAAAAGAACGGGTCTCGGCTTAGCAGATGATGATTATGTCATTATCTCGGTCGGAGAACTCTCCAAGAACAAGAATCATGAAGTAGTAATCGAAGCTCTCGGTATTCTGAAAGAGCAAGGGTGTATAAACAACCTTCACTATCTCATCTGTGGTGATGGTCCTCTTGCCTCATATTTGCAACAGAAAGTCAACGGATTGGGTCTAAACGAACACGTCTCCATCCTGGGCTTCCGAAAAGACGTGCCTGAACTCTTGAAAACCGCCGATATATTCGCTTTTCCTTCAATTCGGGAAGGCTTGCCTTTGTCACTTATGGAGGCGATGGCGTCGGGCTTGCCCATAATATGCAGCGAAAACCGAGGGACTGTTGATTTGGTTGAGAACGAGGTGAGTGCTCTATTTGCAAACAATGCCGAGTCGTTTGCAAATGCAATCAAAGAATTGAGATTTGATTCGGAGTATGCTTTGTCCTTGGCATCTCAAGCAAAACGTGATGTTCAAAGATTTGACTTATCGAGATGTACGGATCAAATGAGGCGTATCTACCTCGATCTTGTTGGTGAATTGCCAAATCCGAAAACAATTCATTGTGATGTTGAGCATGACTGGTAATAAACCGGTTGTTTGGTTGGGACATGCGTCGATGAAAATAGACTGATGGATGGCAACTTGATGACATATGCACCCCCTTCGGTCTCGGTAATTGTGCCTGTGTTTAACACGAGGAACTATCTTCAAGAGTGCGTCGAGAGTATTGAAGGGCAAGATTTCGAATCCTTTGAGATTGTCTTGGTTAATGATGGCTCAACAGACGATTCTGGTGAATTATGTGAACAACTCGCCAGGAAGTACAGCAACATTACGGTGATTCACAAACAGAACGGCGGGCTAAGTGATGCCCGAAATTGCGGTGTTCAGAATGCACTTTATGATTGGGTGTGTTTTGTTGACAGCGATGACGTGGTCTCAGCCTCGTTTCTATCCTGTCTCGTTGCTCCGATTATGAACGATAACGTTCAAATGAGCACATTGCCTACTGGGGTTTCGTTCACGAACGGACAACAACCGCAATTAAGTAAGGCGGGTCACGCCAATGTTGGATATGATGTGTTGACTGCAGAGCAGTATGTCGAAGAGATCCTTTACCAACGAATTGCAAATGCCTCGCAGTTCAGGCTTATACGGAAAGCAATTGTTTTGGAAGACCCATTTCCCAAGGGTGTGCTCTATGAAGACATGGCCACTACATATCGGTTTGCTCATTCCTGCGATAAGATCGCTCTCTTGAGAACGAGCTCTCTATATGGATATAGGATTAACCAGAATGGAATAACGAGAAGCTCATACAGTCACAAGAAGTGTGAATCAGCAATCTGGGTGACTCGCAGGCTTAAGGATGAGATTGACAAGTGGTACCCAAATCTCTCTTGCGCGGCGAATGCGCGCTGCTTTTCAACACTACGCACAATATATGCACAGGCATCTGATGCCAGGAGCAGAGACGCTGAGCAATTGTGGAGGGAGCTGCTTTTATACTCGCCGTCTGTATCAAAAGACAAGAAAGCACGCTTCAGAGACAGGTTGTCAGCACAGATGGCGTCTTTTGGCCGGCAACAGTTTACATTCTTCTGCTCTGCCTGTCGAAGAATCGGGCTAATTGTCTAGCCAGCTAGGGGATTGCCATGCTTGCATACATTGATCAAGTTGATGACCGCTCCTTTCCAGGTGTGGCCACGAAGATTACTGCGCAGATAAACGCATTCAAGAAAAAAGGAATTGAATGCGAACGCATTAATCTTCCATATAAACGCGATCTGTTCATTCAGCTTTTGAGGCGTATGCCATTTATGCCGGACTGGTATGGCTGGAATTCAATAGATATCAGCAAGTGGGATGCTTTCTATATTCGAAAACCATACTTTTTTAGTCCCTCCTTCATTTCTTTCTTGAGACGCATTAAAACGGAGAATCATGATGCGAAAGTGCTGCTTGAGCTCCCTACTTACCCTTACGATGACGAGATGAAGGGCTTCTTCAGCATTTTGCTTCTTATGCGCGATCGCGTATATCGGAAAATGCTGCATAAGTACATCGATAGAATCGTCAGCTTTTCTGCACCCGATTGCATCTTCGATATTCCAACCATTTCGATTTTCAATGGCATAGATGTGAGTAAGGTCGAGATGAGGGAGCCTTCTTATGACGAGAAGGCAATACGCCTCCTCTGTTTGGCAACGTTTGCCAAGTGGCATGGTGCTGACAGGCTGATAGAGGGAATTGCTGAATACTATAGGGGATGCGGTCCCAAAGACATTACCCTATATCTCATTGGAGATGGACCTGAAATCCCTAGATTATCTCAATTGGTGAGAGATAGAGAGATTGAGAACCATGTGGTGTTTCTTGGAGCTATGACAGAAGCGCAGTATAAGCCATTTTTTGACAAGTGCTCCGCTGCTGTAGCTTCTCTCGGTTTGCATCGAATTGGCATTAGCTATGCATCAACGCTTAAGACTCGGGAATATCTTGCAAGAGGAATCCCGTTTATCTTCTCTGGGAAAATTGATGTGTTTGAAAAGGCTCCGGTTGACTTCTGTCTTCAGATTCCAGCTGATGATAGCCCGGTTGATATCAATAATGTGCTGTTGTTTCTCGATGGGTTATCTTGTCAACAATCATCCAAATCCCTTGCAGCTCGAATTCGCGGATATGCAATACAACATGTGGACATGGAATCTGTCTTTGATCCGGTAGTTAGTTATGTGAAAGGGACTGCTGGTTTGTAGCCTGACAACATCGAGCAAGGTTTGCTGAAAGTGATGGCAGACTAACACAAGCAGATCCAATGAGAGTTTGAACTCGGAGGCTATAGTTGCAGGGTCGACCTTATGGGCTGCAGTGGTTTGCAATCGAGTGGTTTCATGACTATTGTCTACAAACTGGAAAGGCATGTCAGTTTCGGTAATTTGCCGAGACCAGAATGTGATTGGTGCGATGACTATCTCAAGACAAAACAATGCGTCCAGTAGCATGCGCTTCTTCGAATTGCAAACCGTGCGATGATAGATCAATCCTGTCGTAAGCCATAAGACAACAGTAGGAACTTTGATGCTTGCATTTATCGGAATGATCGTCCTCCTCTTTCTACTCTTTGCAGCATTGCTGACAGCAAAGGAATCCGATCACTTTGCGATGCTCCTCCTCTTCATAGGTGGTTTTACAGTATATTCCGGAATCGGTCTGGCTTTTTATCAGCATTCTATCGACAGCAATACGTATTTGGTGGACTATGCGTTGAGTGTTGTCGCGTTCCTATGTATAGGAGTTGGAAGTTTAAATGCAAGAAAACCGCACGTCTTTGATAATTTGGATGGTTTTCTCAGCAGGCATTCAATGATTGCTGATATCGCAGCAATTGCGTATATTTGTACATTCATCTTCGTACTAATTTATGAGCGGGTACCAATTGATAGGCTCTTTGATATTGCCAGACTATTTCGGAACTACACTGCGACTTCATTCACTTTGCGAGTTAGTCGAAGCAATGATGCTCTTTATAGGTTGATTGCAGTACAGATTCGAGGTCTGTTGAGGCCGTTCTACTTTATCTATCTTTACAAAAGAAGAAAAAGAACCCCGGTCTTTCTGGCCCTCTTTCTTCTCCCGATCTACTGCACTACGGTTGCAAATAGCTATATCTCTAGAAATGAGCTGGCTGTAACTTGTGCATTTATCCTGGTTTATCTGGTAAGTGAGAATAAGCTCAATCGCCATGCTGCATTTCTGGGAGTCGTTGCCGCGCTTCCAATCATCATCTATGCTTTCGTAGCTCTTCAGAATCTCCGCTCATATGGTGAAGGAATCAGCTTCGATAGGATTGGCTATGCGACTAGGCGACTAATTGAAGATGAGTGCTGTTTTCCTCAATACTATCCAACATGCAACACTATGTTTAGCCTTAGGAATACGGTTAACTATTTCCTTTATGTATTTACATCCTTTATCCCTTCGGGGATTCAGCACTTGATAGGCATAAATACTGTTGATTTGGCTCACGCGTTTACGGAGAGCGTAATTGGCCTTAGATATGGTGACGCTGGATACTATATCCTCTTGCCATCTGTGCTTGGAGAAGGAATTATTCTCTTCGGAAAGAGCCTTGCATGGGTTTATCTCGGAATCTATGGCGCTGTTGTTTTCTGGATGCTTCGGGTTTTGAAAAGTTGCGACCATCTGTATTATATGAAAATCTCTTTTATGCTTGAGTTCTTACGTGAATTCCGAGGAGGAAGCCAATATTTGCTGACAAGTTGGATAACGACCATTGTGCCGTTCATTGTCATAATTACTGTTTTGACCTTTATGAACGGCAAGGGCAGACGACTTGGTGTTTCCAAATGAGTGGGGTATGAAGAAGCATTTTTCTGTTGACCTGATGCATCATCATTACCCACCAAATGCGAAATCAATGCGGGTTTCTTCATGATGGGAAATGGGAGACACGCTTTCGGTCTTGTACGGTGAACTACAAATACGCGTCGGCTTTCACAACTGTCACAGCCTTTTCTCTATGTGGAGCTGACAACGACAGCGAGAAGGGGGTCAAAAAAGTGGAAAAGAGCAAGATGGTATGCGGAACAGTGGGCCTTGGCTATGTGGGTCTTCCTCTTGCAGTCGAGAAGGCAAAAGCGGGGTTTAAAACAATTGGTTTTGAGGTTAGCAAGGAGAAGTGCGAACTCGTAAATGCTGGCCACAACTACATCGGCGACGTTGTCGATTCCGACTTGGCAGAGCTCGTGAAGGCTGGGATGCTCGAGGCCACGACGGACTTCTCGCGCGTCTCCGAGTGTGGGTTCGTTGCAATCTGCGTTCCCACGCCCCTCGACGAGCATCAGCAGCCCGACACTACCTTCATGGAGTCCGCTGCCAGGGAGGTCGCGCCGTTTATCAAGCCCGGAACTATGGTGGTCCTAGAGTCCACCACCTATCCCGGCACTACAGAGGAGCTCATCAGACCGATTCTGGAGGAAGGAAGCGGGCTTGTGTGTGGTACTGAGGAAGGTTTCTTCCTCGGCTTCTCGCCTGAACGCGTGGATCCTGGCAACAAGCTCTACAAGACTAAGAACACCCCCAAGGTTGTCGGTGCCATCGGCGAGGAGGCGCTCAATCGCATTGCCGCAGTCTATGAGGCAATCCTCGACGCTCCGGTTAAGCGTGTTTCCAGTCCTGCGGTGGCAGAGATGGAAAAGATTCTCGAGAACACCTATCGCAACGTGAATATCGGCCTCGTGAACGAAATCGGTCGTCTTTGCAATGAGATGGGAATCTCTGTGTGGGAGGTAATCGAGGCTGCAGCAACCAAGCCCTACGGTTTCACTCCGTTTTATCCTGGACCCGGTCTTGGTGGTCACTGCATCCCTCTCGATCCGTACTACCTCAGCTGGAAGGCCCGTGAGTACGGTTTCCACACCACGCTGATTGAGAATTCGATGGTTATCAACGATGGCCAGCCTGAATACTGTGTCGAGCGCGCCATGGAGATTCTCAACCGCCACAGGAAGGCGATGAACGGATCCAAAGTCCTTGTGCTCGGTGTCGCTTACAAGCAGGATATCGACGACTACCGCGAGAGTCCAGCTCTCCGCGTCATCGAGCACCTTGAGATGAAGGGCGCAAACGTCGAGTACTTCGATCCTTGGGTAAAAGCCTATTGGTACAAGGGCGAAACTCGGAAGTCAATCCCTGAACTCACCGCGGAGGCACTCGAAGCGGCAGATCTCGTGATGGTCACGTGCGCGCATACCAACGTGAACTACGAATTCGTCCAGGCGCACTCCAAGGCAGTCTTCGACACGAAGAATGTCATGAAGGGTGTTGCCAACCGCGAGAACATCGAGGTGCTGTAGTGGCCCCGCGGGTTATGACCGTCGTCGGGGCTAGACCGCAGTTCGTGAAGGCCGCCGTAGTCTCCCATGCAATCGGGAGAGAAGGGTCGCTCGAGGAACTGCTGGTTCACACGGGCCAGCATTACGATTACGGGATGAGCCAGGCCTTCTTCGACGAGCTA
>Ga0256404_1012027_pt1 | contig 11380 bp, 11 predicted proteins | sample RumenRJG_01DNA_FD_185990 | JGI IMG/M metagenome (GOLD analysis project Ga0256404, IMG submission 185990) | Bovine rumen microbial communities from Lethbridge, Alberta, Canada - RJG_01 | ecosystem: Host-associated > Mammals > Digestive system > Stomach > Rumen | place: Canada: Alberta | collected... | reverse complement strand
TCAATCGTTATAGGGATAAACCGGATTTCATCCCGGAACTGGATTTCGTTATGGAGGAGGATGACCGCATTATCGGCCACGTAATGTTCTCCAAGGCCATAATAACTCTGGATGACGGCGGCGTATTCCCTTCCTGGACTTTCGGCCCCATTAGCATTCATCCCGACTATAAACGTAAGGGCTATGGCCTTAAGTTGCTTATCTACGCATTGGGGAAGGCTCGCGAAATGGGTGTCGGCCTTCTGCAGATGGAAGGCAATATCGATTTCTACAGCCATGCAGGCTTTGACCTTGCCAGCAAACTCCATATCCATTATCATGGCGAGCCGCGTGGCGCCGAGGTCCCGTACTTCCTTGCCCAGGAACTGATTCCCGGCTATTGGGGAGGCCGTGAGGGCACCTACTGCCCGCCCAAGGGTTACTTCGTGGCCGATGAGAATCCAGAGGCCTTCGAAGCCTACGAGGCCACCTTCCCGCCGAAACAGAAACTCCGCCTGCCCGGGCAATTGGGATACGAAGGATGAAACAGGAAATCAATCCCAAGGACACCAGCCGTGCCCAGGCATTTGAGTTGTGGATGAAGGCTCCCAACCCGATGGTAACATTCTTCAAGACGGTCGATGTGACGCACTTGGTAAGAACAAGCCGGAAGAGGGGTTACAGGTTCAATATGCTGCTGGACTGGTGCATCGGCAAGGCAGCTTCTTCCATCAAGGAGTTTTATCTTCTCCCTGTTGGCGGCAAACTGATGCAGTACGACAATCTCGCTGTCAATACCATCGTAAAAAACAAGGAGGGAGAAGTCTCTTCATGCGACATTCTCTTTACTGAAGACATTGAAGAGTTCAATCGTCAGTATCTGGAATATACCTTGAAGGTTGCCGAGAGTTGCAAAGACAAGGACTTGTCGGATGAATGTATGGTTATCGGCACTTCGGCCATTATCGATACCGAGATTGACGGCGCGGTAGGTATGAACAGTGGCATTTTCAATAATCCGTTCATGATTTGGGGAAGATACAGAAAGCGGTGCTTCCGATATGAACTGCCCATCTCCTTTCAGTTCCACCATACGCAGATGGATGGCGCTCACGCCGGAAAGTTCTTGGCCAATCTACAGGAAGAGATTAACCGGATATACACGTAAGTTCGGAATGGAAGCATACAACATCGAGTCCTATTATGAATTCAGGTGCGCTGACGGTCCTGTTCGAAGATCCGTTTTGGATAGGCCTGTTCGAAGTGACGGACGAGGAAGGGCTTCATGTGTGCAAGGTGACTTTCGGTGCAGAGCCCACTGGGCAGGAGATCATTGAGTTTGTCGAAAAGAATTGGCACAAGCTTAAATACAGTGAGGGCATTGAAACCACATCAACATTGGAGATAAAAAAAAGCCCGAAGCGACAGCTGCGTGAAGCAAGGAAGCAGATGGTGCCGCAAGGTATCGGGACGAAATCGCAGCAGGCCCTGAAAATGCAGCAGGAGCGGAACAAAGTAGAACGCAAGCAGCTGTCAAAAGCTGAGCGGGAGGCCGAAAGGCAGCGGAAGTTTGACCTTCGGCAGACAAAGAAGAAGGAGAAACACAAAGGACACTGAGGATGACAATAGTATTGAACACATTAGAGGAAGGTGCTGTTTCTGAACAGATTGGCACTTTGGTTAAAGATGACATGGAGGTCGTCAATACATCGGGAATGAAGATAGCACATTGTATGGGTTGCAACCAGTGCTGGTTGAAAACGCCGGGCGTATGCGCCATCAAGGATGACTACGAGGGCATCATCAAGCGACTGGTGGGCGCGGAGAACCTATGGCTGGTTTCGGACACGCGTTTTGGATTCGTGGATTGGCGCGGCAAACGTGTGATGGACCGTATTGTTCCGTTGCTCAATATGTACGTGGAATTCCGCGACGGCGTGGAGCGTCACGAGTTGCGTTACCATCCGCTGAACTTCGGCCTGCTGTACAGAGGCAAGGCCGACCAGCAGTTTCTCGAAGAGTGGAGCCGACGCGTGGCTTCAAACCTCGCAGGGCGGTCGTTGGGAGTCATTAAAATGAAGGAGGGCGAGCCATGCATATAGTCATCATCAACGGTAGCCCGCGTGTGCAGAAATTCAGCAACACGGACAAGATTATCCAGTCGTTCGGCAAAGGACTCCAAACTTCTGGTGCCACCTGCGAACTCTATTCTCTGTCGAACCGAAAGGAATGGGACGCGGCGCGTGAGGCCTTCATCAGCAATAAGCAGATTATCTTCGCTTTACCGCTCTATGTGGAGTGCGTGCCGAGTATTATGCTCGAATTCTTAGAGTCGCTGCCTACTGAGCGTCAACACCCCGCGCAGATGTCGTTTATCCTGCATGGCGGTTTCGACGAAGGCCATCAGATGCGACTTTGCGAGCGATTCCTACAGTCGCTTCCTGAGCAATTCGGTTGCACATACGGCGGTTGCCTTACCCAAGGAGGCAGTTTCCTGATTCGTATGCGCGACGACGAGAAGATGAAAAAAGCAATGGAGGCGAAACTGGACGGCTATACCAAAATGGGGCAGTCATTCGCGAGTCACGGCAATTTCATGACTACCGAAGCCCGCAAATTCACTGGTCCAGAAAAGAATCCCTGGTTTGTCCACCTGCTGTTCCGCCTCTTCATCAAGCGCCTCGTCCGAAAAAACTTCGAGCACTTCGCCCAGCAATGGGGCTGCACCCGTCCGCTGGATGACAAACCGTATTTAAGATTGGAAATCAAACGATAAATACTATATGGAACAGAATTTTTGCCAGAGCTGCGGAATGCCGCTCACAGAGGAGGTTCTCGGCACCAATGCCGATGGGAGTAAGAACATGGATTATTGCATTTTCTGTTACAAGGACGGCCGCTTCCTGCAGGATGTCACCATGGAGGGAATGATAGACCATTGTCTGAAATACCTTGACGAGATGAACCAGATGATGCCCACCCCCATGACGGCAGACGAATACCGGAAGATGGCTTTAAACTACTTTCCCATGCTGAAACGATGGAGAAAATGAAGACAGAAGTTAATCCGAACGAAACGGGTCTGGAAGATCGGAAAAGTGACAGGATTTATATACTTTATCGGATGTAAATGCCTTCTTGTCTCTTTTTTTTACATTCGTTGTGATGTAGCTATTTGAGAGACTGTTCTGGCATAATCTCATAAAAAGGCGAAAATCGGCAGTTATCAACCGCCGAATTCAGTGTACCTCCTTGAACTCCATGATATCCAGCATCGAGAATAGGATGCCGTTTATCTCGGAATTCCAGCTCTGGTGGAAGTGACCGTAATACCAATGGGACACTGGATGTCCGGCTGATTTGAGATGGGAGAGAATCTGGTCCATAGTCTCTCGTTCTTTAGCGCAGTCCGCCGGAATATCCGGGTCCAGTTCTGCCCATTCGGTTAAACCATTCTTCAAGATCAACTCGCAAAAAGACGGTGCCGTGTGAGTGATGACAATGTCGATTTTGAGTTCTCGACTGATGCTGTCCAGCTTTTCCTTGTCATAGACGGGCATTTCATCGGCCCAATATGATACGACACCGGAGCGTGAATGCCGGGAATCATGCTTCTTCCTGTAATCCCGGTCTATGCTGATGGCACCGCCGATGCATAGGATATTGTGTCCGCAAGCTTGGATGACACTGTAATCAGGAATGCAGCGGAATCGCTCGTGATGAATGCGTTCCTCCTGAAAATACGCTGGATCATCGTGGTTCCCCCGGATCATCACAACCCAATTGTTCGCCTTGCTCAACCTTGAGGAATTGCGATTGTACACGTTGTCATAGTATCCCGGCTTATCGAACCCGAAGCCACAGTCCCCAGCAATAATAAGCACGGTATCCGTCATCTGATACTGATAGCACAACTTATATATCACGGCGTTGAATTCGCCGTGAATGTCGCCGCAAACAACTATGCTCTTTGCGTTAGGAAATGCGTATGTGTGAAATGAATTCATTTCTTCAACGATAGCCAATAGGGGGACAGCTTTTCCGTGATATAATCAACGACGTCGTTCAGAGATAATGCTCGCTCGTATTTTATCTTTTTCAGGAATGCGTTCCATTGAATCTGCTTGATAGGATCATTCTTGAATTCGCCATTGAAAAGCGGATGATTCTCAATATATGCAGTTCCCCTATTGCTAAAAACAGAGGCAATAGCTTCAGAAAGAATTACCTCATTCACCTTAACATTTTCTGATTCTGACGAGAGAATGGTGTATATATCAAAGAAGTCTTTCATCCGGCTGTTGGCCAATGCCCGATCAATCATTGTCTGAAACTTCTCAGCAACCACGGTCTCCAAAGAATAAGCGTTGATGCTTACCTCAGGCATATCATCAAGGAGGAGAGGATAGTCCAATTCCTGGGGCTCAGGAACAACAATGTCACCAAACCCAATATCCATAGAAAATGGTTGCACAATGGTGTCAAGATGAGCTGTCACAGTAACTGTAACACCATTATACTCTTTATCCAAAGAAATATCCTCAACCTTTATGTCATTCTCCCCGTTATCGAAAGATAGACCATCTTCCGGGCACTGAATTGAGCAGATTTCGCGGAATGCTTTTCGAATGGTTTCTTTGTCTCTGCTGATCTTTTCGCCCAGGAAATCAATGTCTTTCGTCGGACGGGCCTTGAACTTTTCGTAGGCGAAGAGAAGTGCACTTCCTTTCAGGCAGAAGTTATTCCGATATTGGCTTATCGATAGCCTGTACAACATCCGCTCTTGGATGTATCTGAGCAGAACTTGCATATATTCGGTCACAGGCTCTGAATTCCGGATATTCAGGAGTTTCGCCCGGACCGACTTTGCTACATTTTTCTTTCCCATACTATAGCCCCATTTCAAGGTATTGTCTCATTGTTGACAGCACTCTCATTTGTTTTGCATAATCCATAAGACGGGAAATGTTACGATTCTTGCGCTTGAGATAGTTCCTAAGAATCTCAACAGCCACTTCAGTCCCGATCTTGTTGCGAAATTTTACGGCATCGCAAACGCTTTTCTCTATGCAGAAAATCTTAACCTTGTGATTGGCAATTTCTGCTTCTTCAACGCCCATCGTGCAGTATTTCTTTTCCCAATAGCAGAGGACGATGCCTGTAATCTCTGGGACCACCACTTTCCTATGCTTTTCTATAGCGATGTAAAAACCATCAGGAATTTGAGTGGTAAGTCCATAATACTCCCATGCGGAATACATGCAAACTACACCGCCAGGGACGATTCTTTCAACATCAATCATCGTAGTCGCCAGTTCTTCCGTGAGCATATACACACCATTCTTGATTCTGATGATATCACCGGATTTGATTCCCTTGTTGATCCCATAGTAAGCCCTGGGCTCACGTAGTTCATGCGTCCGTATCGTTCCTCCACTTGCAGAGATGTCTTGATAAAACTTGGCCATAAGCGTATAATACGCGACAAATATACGGCTAATTTTTGAAATAGCCGTAGTTTTTTTGATATTTATTGTATTTGCATAAACATACAGGTTGTTTTTATGAGGAGCGCCTCGCTTTTGCCACGTCCGATGAAGGGAAGGATTATCTTTTCCCGTTGGGTTTAACCTTGGATGGGAAGAGATATGAAACGAAAGCTTCCGGGAATGCCGTGAAGGCCTTTCATGAAGAGAGCAGAGCAACCGAGCGAACCCATTCGCCGGAAGAAGCAGGCAACATCTTTCGAACTGCCTTCCTTCTTTTCGTCGGGCAAGTCGATGCCGCCATCACCTTCGCACAAAACTGCGGAGGCGGAGGCTCCGTTCCCGACCCCAACTGGGGCAGCGACAAGAACGAGGACGACATCCTCTGGGCCCGCCGTTGCTTCCGCAAGGCGCGGGAGATGGTTATTACGTTGGTAATACGGTGGGGGAGAAAGAGATGATTCTTTTCGAAATGAAAACAAATATACTATGCAAATACTCTGCACAGATAAAACAAATCACTATATTTGTACGTTATTACGTTCAAAAATCAATGGCCAGCAACAAACACGCACAAATTCGATACAAAGTCCTGGACGATTGTTTCAGCAACTTTAGGCGTAAATTCTATTTCAGCGACCTCATGGACCGCTGCAATGAAGCCCTGCGTGAACTCTATGGCGAAGATCATGAAGGAATAAAGACACGCACACTCCGCTCCGACATCAATTATATTCGTACACGCGCAGCCGAAGCAGGAGTTGAGGTCGAGGTAAAAGACGATGGGAATGGTTACTATTACCGCTATTCAGAGCCAGAGTTCTCCATCTTCAAGCGTGGTCTTGGTGAAGATGACCTGGCGCAACTCAAGGAAACCATCCTGATGCTCCAGCGCTTCAAAGGGATGCCCAACTTCAACTGGATGTCAGAGCTGGTCGTCAAATTGGAAGACAAACTGGATCTTCGTGGTGTTTCTAAGAGCGTGGTGGGTTACGACGAAATCAAGTCTTACACTGGCCTCGACTGGTTCCAGGAACTCTTTGACGCCATCATCAATAAAACAGTCCTGCATATCCAGTACAAGACTTTCTATGATGTAACCTACGACTGGACCATCCATCCGTACTACATCAAGGAGTACAACAATCGCTGGTTCCTCTTTGGCCTCAACGAGGAGCAGAAGACCATCTACAATATCCCGCTGGACCGTATCTGGGACCTGGAGCAGATTCACAAAGAGTACATTCCTTCTGACATTGACTTTGAGTCTTATCTGGACGATGTCGTGGGCGTGAGCGTATACTCAGCAGAAAAGGTGACCATCCGTCTCCAGTTCTCCGAGCACCGTTTCCCTTATGTGACCACCAAGGCCATCCACCAGTCCCAGCGCATTGTGGACAACGAGAATCGCATTATTGAGATTTCAGTCATTCCTAATAACGAGTTGGAAGCCCTCATACTCTCCTTTGGTAAGGACGTTGAAGTGCTTTCACCGGCCTCTTTCCGTGAGCAGATTCAGAACGTAATTCGCGAATCTTACGAGAAATATTTTCCTGTGCAAGTTGATTGCACAGGCGATAACTACCTTTGCAGCAAATAAAGCAATCGATAACAACTATGCCTCAGAGCTCAAATATTGTTTTGCCCGAATTCCAGAAACAAATGCTGTCGATTTCTAAAGTTGTCTCAAAAATTGAAGACAATATTGGAAATCCAGTTTTTCCTTTTTACATGCTTTATGCATACTACAATAATTCTTTTGTAGATTATTCTCCAATAGAGGGAAGAAATCTGATATACTGTCTTAGGCCAAAGAATAAGGACGAGCAATTCCTAATTGAGCACTTCGCCAAAGAGATTGAAATTCTCTCGCATGAGAATAAGCAGCAAGTAGTATCTGATTTCCTAACCGAGATGAGTCCCTTTAGTAGCGATTGGTGGCGTCACTCAAAAGTCCTCATTATCGAATCACTCTTTCACTCGCTGTTTCTTGTCGAAAAAGGAAAGATGTCAGGTATTTGCGAACTCCCGGCTGGTATTTCCGGAGTAATTGCGACTCTCATCAACCTAACTGCAGACGATACTGTGTACAATCCGTTTGCAGGCACGGCTAATTTAGCGCTGCTTTGTCGTCAGGGCGCAAAATACATCGGACAGGAGTTGGAGCCGAACATGTATGCAATCGGCCTGCTTAGAAAACTTCTACTCGGTATGCCGAATTCTTCGTTGTTCAAGGAGGATAGTATTAAAGACTGGGGAGTACCCGAATTAGGTATTACCAAATTTGATCATATAGTCTCATTCCCTCCTCTTGGCCTTAAACTCCATCGCTTCCAGGTCGAACAACCAGACATCACAGCGAAATACCGCACGATTGAAAGCTTCCTTATTCACAAGAGTATCGATACCCTAAAATCGCACGGATATTTCGTAGGGATTCTTTCTCCTGGTGTTCTGACAAACTCTGGTGAATTCTTATCTCTTCGTCGGGAGTTGGTAGACTCCGCACGGGTAAATACCGTCGTACAACTTCCGAAGAATCTGCTTAAGACTACAGGCATTGGTCTAAGTATTCTTGTGCTTCAAAAAGAGCCAGTGGCAGACAGAAAGATCCGATTCATTGATGCCACCTGCTTTACTCAGAATATACAACGAGAAACAATCCTGGATATTGTTGCTCTTCTTCGTGCCGTTCAAATAAATGACCCTCGTTTCGTAAAGGTTATTCCTATTGAAAAGATAGTTTCACAAGACTATTCTCTAGCGCCTGAGCGCTACATAAAGTCAATTGAGGAGACTATTTCTATCCCCGAAGGGTTTAAACTTGTTGAGCTCTCTGAGATTGCAACAATCGATAGAGGTGTTGATAAAGAACTCGATGAATGCCGTGTCATCAGGGGAAAGGATCTTTTGAGCAAAGGCCCTATTGCACCTTGCTTATTTGATACGATTTCTCCAGAGCCGTTAACCAAACGCAGAAATAAGGTTCTGACAAAAGACGCCTTGCTTTTATGTAAGGTTGGTCAGCTCAAACCTACTCTTTTTGCTTATAACAATGTGGATTTTAGCCTCAATCCAAATGTTGTAGCGCTTTCTCTTTCTGACTCGGTCGTTGCAGAGTATGTCGTTTCCGAACTACGTAAAGACTATGTTGGGGAGCAAGTGACACGAATGACCTATGGTATGGTCATTCCTTCTCTCACGCACTCAGACATACTGCGTATAAGAATTTTGGTTCCATCTCTTAGCGCCCCAAAAGAAGATGTTTTATCTCTCCAGAAGACCCTTCTTGCAAATCAGCAGCGCATTGAGCAAGAGCAACGTTTGAAAGAGCTACATCTCGAAGAGTACCTCAAGAGAGCAAAAGATGCCATCTATAACATGATGAGCATCAGGAAGCATCGCATCAAACCATACCTCTCTGGGCTTTCCAGTAACGTATCTATGATGTTAGAGGACCTTAACTCTTATGGTCAGCTGAAGGCCGATCATGAGCTTTCAGATGGGTATACTGTCAAGGACGCTCTACTCAATATGGAGCAAAACCTTTCAGAAGTCCGTTTACTTTTCAAAGCATTAACTACAGACATTGATACTGGTGAAGCCGAGGCCATCGACCTGGTTGATTTTATTGAGCACTACCGTTATAGTTCCAAGATTCCAGATAGGGCGATTAAGGTTGTACCAGACCCCTCTATCAATAAGAGTGAGTTCCGCCCCATTGTCTTTAACGGAGAGAATCTTCGTGAGATTTTAGACGAGATAATCTTTAATGCTCAGAAGCACTTCGTACCCGGCTCTAAGAACGGCCTCGTTATGTTGACTCCCAGAGCCGAAACTAATACTATTAGTCTTTTTATAAGCAACAACGGAACACCAGTCCCCGATGACTTTGATGAAGAAGCATCTTTTAATGCAACTTATTCATTAGATGAGAATGGTACGGGTATGGGTCTCTTTCGCGTTCGCCAGGTTTGTGACAACTTTGGAGCCACTATAGAGTGGGCCAATGTTCCAACAAGCCCGATGCCGGTTGCTCTTCACATAACATTTAAAATCAGTGCGGTCTAATTATGAAGCCTCGTATCATATGGCTTGACGATGACATTAACAAAGCAAGCCTATTACCTACAGTTGCGTTATTCAAGCGCCGTTTCGAGATAATAGAGTGTGAGAACATCGATGTCTTTTACAACAAGAGTGTGGCACTCGAATGGGATGCTGCGATTATTGATGTCGTCAATGAGAAGGCCGAAAACGCCGATGTTTTTCCGGCCCTTCAGTATATTGCCACCAAGTTCCATGATAAACTATGGTTCGTTTTCTCTGGCCAAGAGCAGATAACAAAGAAGGAGAATGATGTGAAGAAAGCTTTAAGTGGTAAAGCTTATGAACGTAGTTATGTCAGCAAGACAATTTACGTGAAAGATGAGGATGAAGAGAACCTGATTAAAGATATATCTACTGCAGTTTCCAATAAACGTAAGTGGCAGATAGAAAGCGAATATGAAAGGGTTTTAAGTATCGCAGAGAGACGGCTTGCAGACAAGAACTGCAGAAAAGATTTGCTAGATATTTTATGCGCCGCCGCTGGAATTGAACGGTTAGACTCGCATTTATATTACACTCGCATTCGTATTATTTTGGAATGGATGTTTCGTGCTGCACGCAATGTTGGTCTGCTTCATGATAGATGCTTTGATAGACAGGACCATATTAATCTTACTGATGCCAGTCTTTTTATGGCTGGTAAACCTACTCTTCATAGCGGTGTGATGTGCAAAGTGTCTCACTTCCCTCATCTGATAGCAAGAAATGTAAGGTCTATTTTGGAGATAACAGGCGGAGCCTCTCACACTACCGAAGTTGACACAAAAGATAACCCTAACCTTTTGGCATATTGGTCAACAATTGATACGCCGTACCTATTGTTTAGCTTGACTTATATGCTCTGTGATGTGCTTATTTGGTTCGATTCTTACGTGTCTGAGCACTCAGATATTAGTGCCAATAAAGCGAACTGGAAAACACTGATAATGGCAGGGAGAATGAATATGGATCGTGAGGATCGTTATTATGTTGGAGATTGCTACATCCCTAACTGGAAAGCAAAATATTGCAAGGTTGGCGATAATATCGAAGTTACGGACGTTGAGGAAACTGACCCCAAATTAGAGCTTCCATATCCTCTTACTGCTAAGTATATCAAATCTGTAAGATAAATCTTTTCATATGATCACAGGCGAAATAAAAAACCGCATAGACCAGATTTGGGACACCTTCTGGACCGGAGGTATCACCAACTCACTCACCATCCTGGAGCAGATGACCTATCTGTTCTTTATGAAGATGCTCGACGATGCCCAGCTCAAGCGCGAGGCAACGGCCGGCCTTTTCGGTGGGAAGATTGACAATCCCACCTTCCGCCCCGGCGAGTCCTGGCACAATCCGGAAACCGACCGCGATGTGCCTTACGACACCCTCCGCTGGAACATCTTCAAGGATTATGAGGCATCCAAGCTGTTCAATACGGTTCGTAACGACGTTTTCCCGTTCATCAAGAACCTGGGGGACGCCAAAGAGTCCGCCTACAGCCGCTTCATGAAGGACGCCGTGTTCCTGATCCAGAACCCGCGCACGCTGGTGAAGGTTGTGGACGGCATCAACTCTCTGGATATGAACAACAGGGACACGATGGGCGATGTCTATGAGTACATCCTGGGCAAGATGGCTGCCTCCGGCACCAATGGCCAGTTCCGCACCCCGCGCCACATCATCCGCATGATGGTGGAGCTGATGCAGCCTACCCTCAAGGACCAGATCTGTGACCCCGCTATGGGCTCTGCCGGCTTCATTGTGGAGTCCGCCAAATACATCCAGGATCACTTCAAGTCCGAGCTCCTGAACAAGGAGAA
>Ga0256404_1012025_pt1 | contig 11381 bp, 16 predicted proteins | sample RumenRJG_01DNA_FD_185990 | JGI IMG/M metagenome (GOLD analysis project Ga0256404, IMG submission 185990) | Bovine rumen microbial communities from Lethbridge, Alberta, Canada - RJG_01 | ecosystem: Host-associated > Mammals > Digestive system > Stomach > Rumen | place: Canada: Alberta | collected... | reverse complement strand
AGGGCGTATAGGAATAAAAGGAGTATCTTCCCCTGCGCGGCGAAGGGAACTGCGCGTTGTAGATCACATAATCATACGTCTTGACCGTGTCGCAGAACCTGGGGTGAAAGTCGAGGGGCACCTCGCGGGAATTCTGCACGCAGATCTGTTCCGGGAGCCGCACATTGAGCGCGTTCGCAAACTTTTCGGGCGGAATGCGGCTCTCCGTGTCGAACACTGCCAGATTGCACAGCGCGTGCACGCCGGCGTCCGTCCTGCTGGCACCGCTCACCTCCGTCTGTGCGCCCGTCAGCTCCGTGATCGCTCTGTTCAGTTCTCTCTCGATCGTCGGGACGCCGCTCTTCTGCGCCTGAAATCCCGAGTACCCGGTGCCGTCATAGGCCACCGTCAGCAGTATTCTTTTCATCATGATCCGTCCGTCAGAAATAGATCCTGGTCAAAATACAGACAACAACAAAAGCCAGCAGAATCAGATAGGCGATGCGGTCCCTGTTCTGGTAGACCAGAGGCTTCATCTTGGTGCGCCCCTCTCCTCCGCGATAGCATCTCGCTTCCATAGCCATCGCAAGGTCATTGGCCCTTCGAAAGGCCGAGATAAAGAGCGGCACCAGAAGCGGGACCATGCTCTTGATCTTCTTGATCAGATTTTTGCTCTCAAAGTCAGCGCCTCTCGCGATCTGCGCCTTCATGATCTTGTCCGTCTCCTCCATGAGGATCGGAATAAAGCGAAGCGCGATCGACATCATCATCGAGATCTCGTGCACCGGCACATGGAGCTTTTTCAGCGGGCGCAGAAGGCTCTCCAGCGCGTCTGTCAGCTGGGTGGGCGTCGTAGTGAGCGTCATGATCGAGGATCCGAGGATCAGAAGGCTGAGACGGACCGCCATCTTGATGGCGAATGTCAGGCCCTCTTTGGTGATCTTGAAGATCCACGCCTGCCAGATCACTTCGCCAGGAGTCAGGAACAGGTTAAAGCACACCGTGAGCAGCAGAAGGAAGATGATCGTCTTCATGCCCCTGATGATGTAACGGAAGGGCACGTTTGACAGAAAGATCATCGCCGCGAGAAAGAGCGCCGCTATGGTATAGCCGACATAAGAATCCACGACAAACAGAGAAATCAGGTAAGCAAATGTTCCGACCAGCTTCACGCGGGGGTCCAGCCTGTGCAGCACGGAGTCTGTCTGGTAATATTGGCCCAGTGTAATTGAATCAAACATGCAGTTCCCTCCGATGCGCCATGATCTCCGCCGCGGCCTCTTCTACAGTCAGCGCGTCGCTGCTGACGTCGAGCCCTCTCTCTTTTAACAGTTTCATGATATAGGTGATCTGCGGCGCCGCAAGTCCCAGTCCCTCCAGCTCGGTCACATGCCGGAATACTTTGACCGGCTCGTCGTCGTAGAGGAGTTTGCCGCCTCCCATGACCATAATGCGGTCCACGTAGCGGGCGACGTCGTCCATGCTGTGAGAGACAAGGATAATGGTCATGTTGAGCTCTCTCTTCATCCCTGCGATCAGTCCCAGGATCTCATCCCTTCCCTTGGGATCAAGGCCCGCGGTGGGCTCATCCAGGATCAGGATCTTAGGGCGCATCGCCAGGACGCCCGCGATCGCGGCGCGCCGCTTCTGCCCGCCCGACAGATCAAAAGGAGAAGATTTGTAGAGTGACTTGGGCATCCGGACGCTCTCGAGCGCTTCAATGGCTCTCTTTTTTGCCTCCGCGTCACTGAGTCCCAGGTTTCTGGGCCCGAACATGACATCGGAGATCACATCCACCTCGAAGAGCTGATGCTCGGGGTACTGAAACACAAGGCCCACATCCGAGCGGAGCTTCTTTTTGTCAAACTTATCGCCGTCGATGTCTTCTCCGTTGTAATATATGTGGCCGGAAGTTACCTTGAGCAGTCCGTTCAGCGTCTGCACAAAAGTCGATTTTCCGGAGCCGGTGTGCCCGATCAGCCCGATAAACTGATTATCCGGGATTTCGGCACTGACATGGTCCAGCGCCGTCACCTGCATGGCCGTTCCCCTCTCATACAGGAAGCTGATATCCTCAACCTTGAGTCCCATGGGGCGCCTCCTTCTCCTCACTCTGCACTGCTGCGTCATGCTCCTCGGCGGTCTCACCGTCCTCTTCGGGGAGCGGGCCCAGCAGCGCGTCCGCCAGTTCCTCTTTGGTCAAAATACTGACCGGTATATTCAGTCCCTTTTTCCTCAGCTCATAGGCGAGGAGCGTGACCTGCGGCACATCCAGCTGCAGTTCCCTCATCCTCTCGACCTGGGCGAAGATCTCCCGGGGCGTTCCCTGCATGGCGATCTTTCCGCGGTCCATGACGAAGATCTTGTCTGCGTTAATGGCCTCTTCCATGTAGTGTGTGATCAGAATGATCGTGATCCCTTTGGTCCGGTTCAGCTGCATGGCGGCCTTGATGACCTCTTTTCTGCCGTTGGGATCCAGCATGGCCGTGGGCTCATCCAGGACGATGCACTTTGGCTGCATCGCGATGACGCCGGCGATGGAAACCCTCTGCTTCTGTCCGCCGGAGAGACGGTTGGGGGACTTTTTGCGGTGTGCCCACATGCCGACCGCCTTCAGACTCTCTTCCACCCTCTGCCAGATCTCTTCGGTGGGAACGCCTATATTCTCAGGTCCGAATCCCACATCTTCCTCGACCACCTGCGCTATGATCTGGTTATCGGGATTCTGAAACACCATTCCGGCCTCTCTGCGGACTTCCCACAGATTCTTCTCGTCCTTGGTGTCCATGCCGTCCACCCAGACTGTACCTTCCGTGGGGAAGAGCAGCGCATTGAGATGTTTGGCCAGCGTCGACTTCCCTGAGCCGTTATGTCCCAGGACCGCGATGAACTGCCCCGGCCTGACATCCAGATCGACGCCGTCGATCGCGCGGAAAGTACCTGCGGCGTTGCCCTCATCGTCTCTCTGTATATAATCGTGTATCAGCTTCTCTATTTTGATCATAGGCGCCTCTTATTCTATGTCCATGAATACAGAAGACCTCCGAGAAAAATTCCCGGAGGCCTGTAAACCTTACTATCAAAATTCAGATCAAAATCTTACTGTATGTCAGTAACTCTGTGATCAGACAAACTCAAGAACGACTTCCATCGCTCCGTCGCCGCGTCTCTGACCGATCTTGATGATTCTTGTATAGCCGCCGTTACGGTTTGCATACTTGTTGCCATACTCGCTGAACAGCTTCTCTACAAGATCAACGTCCTTGGAATTCTTCTTGCGGGCCTTGCCGTCTGCAGGAACTTCCAGTACAGGATAGAGATAACGCATAAGCTGTCTTCTTGCATGGAGACGTGCAGGAGAATCTTTTTTCACCTTCTTCTCAACAGTATCAAAAACAGTAACTCTCTTTCCGTCGACGACTTCCTTCACGCGCTTGCCGTCCTTGTCCTTGCGGGCAACCTTAGCCTGAACGGTGACTTCCTCGAAGTCATCTTTGTGCTTGGCAGCCAGAGTGACCATGGGCTCCACGATCTTCTGAACTTCCTTAGCTCTCGCTTCAGTGGTAATGATCTTGCCCTTGTAGATCAGAGCAGTTACCTGGTTGCGGAGCAGCGCTTTTCTGAGTTTCGTCTTCTTACCGAGTTTTCTGTACATTGCCATTTTATTTTCCTCCTTTATGACAGCGCCGAAGGGAGCACTCTTCGGGATTTACCTCCCTTCGGTTCGCGGCTCTGCCGCTGCCGTCGACCGCCTCGCACTCTTCGGATTTACCTCGGCGGATCCTGTCAAAATATTACTGAATGAAATGTTGCTGACTGAACCGATGCTGTCAGCAGTCTTTACTGAGCTGCGTCCTCACTGTTGTTGAGAGACAGGCCCAGTTCCTTGAGCTTCTCAAGGACTTCCTCGAGAGACTTGCGGCCCAGGTTGCGGACCTTCATCATCTCATCGGGCGTCTTGTTGCAGAGTTCCTCAACAGTGTTGATGCCTGCCCTCTTGAGGCAGTTGTAGGAACGGACGGAGAGCTCCAGTTCGTCGATGCTCATCTCGAGAACCTTCTCCTTCTGGTCATATTCCTTCTCAACCATGATTTCTGCGGTCTTAGCATTCTCAGACAGGTCGATGAACACGCTCAGGTGCTCGCTCAGGACCTTTGCTGCAAGGCTTACTGCCTCGTCAGGGCCGATCGTGCCGTTGGTGGTTACGTCAAGTGTGAGCTTATCGTAGTCTGTCTGCTGACCGACACGGGTGTTCTCAACTGTGACGTTAACTCTCTCTACGGGTGTGTAGATGGAATCTACCGGGATCACACCGATCTTTGTATCAGGCGTCTTGTTCTTGTCAGAGCTGATATAGCCTCTGCCCTTTGTGATCGTAAGCTCGATGAACAGCTTGGTATCCTTGCCGCTCAGCGTTGCGATCACAAGATCCGGATTCATGATCTGAATGTCCTGGTCAACCTGAATATCAGAAGCGCGGACTACGCCTTCTCCCTCATACTCAATATAAGCATTCTTGGGCTCGTTTGTCTCGCTGCTGTTCTTGATAGCAAGACCTTTAATATTCATGATGATCTCGGTAACATCTTCCTTAACTCCGGGAATAGCGCCGAATTCATGCTGCACGCCGTCAATCTTGACCTGGCTCACAGCTGCACCGGGAAGCGAAGAAAGCATGATTCTTCTCAGTGAATTTCCAAGAGTGATGCCATAGCCTCTCTCAAGGGGTTCAACTACAAATCTGCCATACTTCTTGTCATCGGAGATCTCCACGACCTCGATGCTCGGTCTTTCAAAATCAAACACGCGAATACCCTCCTTTGCGCGGCTAATCGTCTACTTCATAAGTACAATAAACCTGCCTGCGCGCGAACGCGCAGTGCAGGCATTCATTGCATTACTTGGAGTACAACTCGACGATAAGCATCTCATCAACAGGGACATCGATCTGTTCCCTGCGGGGAAGTGCGCTCACGGTGCCCTTGAGGGCTTCCTTGTCGACATCGACCCACTCGGGAGTCAGTCTTCCTGCTGTTACTTCCATGATATCCTTGAAGCGCTGGATAGACTTGGAGCTTTCCTTAACTTCTACTACATCACCGGCTTTTACGCGATAAGAAGGAAGGTTGATGCACTTGCCGTTTACGAAGATGTGCTTGTGTCCGACAACCTGTCTCGCCTCACGTCTGGTTCTTGCGAATCCCATACGGAAAACGACGTTGTCAAGACGGCTCTCAAGCATGGTCATCAGGTTTTCACCGGTCATGCCCTTCATCTTATCAGCCTTCTCATAGTAGTTTCTGAAAGGCTTCTCGAGAACGCCATAGATGAATTTCGCTTTCTGCTTCTCGCGAAGCTGAAGGCCGTACTCACTCATCTTGCGGCTTCTGCGGATCAGAGTTCTCTTGGACTTCTTGTCATAGCCAAGGAAAGTGGGGTCCAGATCGAGAGATCTGCATCTTTTCAGTACTGGTGTCTTATCTACTGCCATTGTGGCTCCTTTCTGTCACGGTGGATCCGTGATTGTTGTTTACAACACACGTATGTGTGCCTTCTTCCAAGTATTGTTGCTATTATTATGCGTCAGACTCTGCGTCTCTTAGGCGGACGGCATCCGTTGTGAGGAACGGGAGTTACGTCTGTGATGGAGATGATCTCCAGACCATTTGCATTGAGTGCGCGGATCGCTGCTTCTCTTCCTGAACCCGGTCCCTTAACAAATACATCGACTGCCTTCAGTCCATGAATCTGTGCAGCCTTGGTAGCTGTCTCAGCTGCCATCTGAGCTGCGTAGGGAGTAGATTTCCTTGAACCTTTGAATCCAAGACCGCCTGCACTTGCCCAGCTGAGTGCGTTGCCCTGAGCGTCTGTCAGAGTAACGATTGTGTTGTTAAAAGAAGACTGGATGTGCGCCTGTCCGCGTTCAACGTTTTTCTTGACACGTCTTGCAGCTTTTCTTCTAGCTGCAGCATTCTGCTTTGCCATAAAACTAACCTACTTTCTTTCCCTATATTAGTGAATATTATTTCTTCTTGTTTGCGATGGTCTTCTTGGGACCTTTTCTGGTTCTTGCGTTGTTCTTGGTGTGCTGACCGCGAACCGGAAGGCCTCTTCTGTGACGGATGCCTCTGTAGCAGCCGATCTCGGTGAGACGCTTGATGTTCATAGCGACTTCACGGCGAAGGTCACCTTCTACCATGTACTCCTCAGCGATAACTTCGCTGAGCTTCTTAACTTCTTCATCTGTAAGATCTCTGCAGCGGGTATCAGGGTTGACGCCTGCCTTCTCGACGATCTTAGTTGCACTTGTACGGCCGATTCCATAAATGCTTGTCAGGCCGATCTCGACGCGCTTATCTCTAGGTAAATCTACACCTGCGATACGAGCCATTTTTGTTTTCCTCCATTAAATAGTTACTTAATTCGTTACTGATTGACTGGGGCCAAAGTAGCCCAACCGGACGAATCCGGTCTTTCCGCTGCGATTCCGTCACAGCCCGCACACGTGTCACTGTCATGCGGTTTCCAGATTCAGCAGGGTATCAAAGAGTAATTCGCGACCGCGAAGGCCGTCAAATGGCTCTTTCTCAACCCTGTCTCTGTTTGTGCTTCGGATTCTCGCAGATGATCCTGATAATACCCTTGCGCTTAATGACTTTGCACTTATCGCAAATGGGCTTTACAGAAGCTCTTACTTTCATAGTCTACTCCTTTCATCATTCTCTGCAATTTCCCTGGCGCACAAGCGGGTCTTCAAGCACGCCAGCACTTTAAACAATCCGATCATGCCCTAAAACATGACTTATTGTTAACGCGCAAAATAAGAATTCGCATCACGAATTCTTAACAGCCTTTGAATTATATCACACGACTATGCCGATAGCAAATGTTTTCTTAGATCTCTCCGGATGTTTTTTTATTTGTCTCTCCAGATAATTCTTCCCTTTGTCAGGTCATAGGTGGACATTTCAAGAGTAACTTTATCTCCCGGCAGAATTCTGATGAAATTCTGTCTCAGCTTACCGCTGATATGAGCGAGAATAACGGCTCCGTTCTCCAATTTGACACGAAACAGCGTATTGGGGAGCTTTTCAATTACAACACCTTCGAGTTCGATCACATCTGCTTTTGACACTTTTAATCCTCCAAAATCTTAACAATATCCGCGAAGACATCTTTCATGTCCTTTGTTCCGTCGACCTCTTTGAGAACTCCCTGCGCCTTGTAGAAGTCGATCAGCGGCTGTGTAGCTTCATGATAAACATTCAGTCTGTTCTTGACGGTCTCGGGCTTGTCATCATTTCTGAGAACAAGTTCTGTGCCGCATGCATCGCAGATGCCCTCTTTCTTGGGCGGGATGTACTGAATGTGATAGGTTGCGCCGCAGCTCGGGCAGGATCTTCTGCCGCCCATGCGGTTTACAATATTTTCGTCCGGTACTTCAACATCGATCGCGAAATCAATCTTGTCACCGTTCTTCTCAAGCTGCTTTGTAAAAACTTCCGCCTGAGGAATCGTTCTCGGAAAACCGTCAAGGATATATCCCTTTTCGCAATCGGGCTGCGCGACTCTGTCGATCACGAGATCAACGGTCAGCTCATCCGGTACAAGGTTTCCGGCATCCATGTATGATTTTGCTTTTTTGCCAAGTTCTGTGCCGTTCTTAATATTGGCACGGAAAATGTCACCGGTGGAGATGTGCGGGATTCCATACTTGTCGGCGATCATCTCAGCTTGTGTTCCCTTACCTGCTCCGGGTGCTCCCAACATAACGATCTTCATTGCAACCTCCATTCTGAGCTCTCCGCTCTGAAGCTTAATACTGTTAACCTTTATCTTTTTCGATGCGCATCAAACCGGAGCCGGCAAAACATCAGTTTCACCGTCTCCGGACCATACGCCAAAGATCAATCGTTAAGGAATCCCTTATAATTCCTTACCATCATCATGGACTCGATCTGTTTGATCGTCTCAAGCACAACGCTGACCACGATGATCAGACTGGTTCCTCCGAAGGATACAGAAGCGCCGAACACGCCTCTGAAGAAGAAGGGGAGGATACCGACGATCGTAAGACCGACCGCGCCGATAAAGATGATATAATTCAGGATTCTGTTAAGATACTCACTTGTAGGTTTGCCGGGACGGATACCCGGGATGAAACCTCCGCGCTTTTTCAAATTGTCTGCAATCTCCAGCGGATTGAAAGTGATCGACGTATAGAAGTACGCGAAGAAGATCAGCAGTACTACATATACGACAAGACCGAGTGAATACTTGATCTGGCTGGGGTTGCACCAGTAGGAAGAGGAAAGATAGCGGAGAACTTCCGACCAGATTCCTGTTCCCTTATAACCGGCCAGTGTGGAGATGATCACAGGGAACTCCATAATGGAGGAGGCGAAGATGATGGGCATAACGCCTGCCGTATTCACCTTGAGGGGAATAACGGAGTTAGCGCCGCCGACAAGTCTTCTGCCCTGGATCTTCTGTGCGTACTGCACCGGGATCCTTCTTTCTGCATCGTTGAGGAAGATGACCATAACAACCATGAGCACGATGATCGCGATGATGATCAGCGCTGCCACCGCACCGATGGCGATCGTCTTACCGATCACGAACTGAGAGAAAAGACTTGCGATGTCCTGAGGCATTCTGGAGATGATGTTGATCGCAAGTACGATCGAGATACCATTTCCGACACCCTTCTCGGTGATCTGTTCACCGATCCACATAAGGAACGCACTGCCTGCCGTCAGCGTACAAATGACCATGATGATGTTGATGGCATTGTACTCTTCAAGAAGGCCCTGCCTTCCGAAGCCGATCGCCATTGCCGCCGCTTCCATAAGCGCGAGCGCTACTGTGACATAGCGGGTAATGGAGACCAGAAGTTTTCTTCCCTCTTCTCCTTCTTTCTGCATCTCCTCAAGTTTGGGGATCGCGATCGTGAGAAGCTGGATGATGATTGATGATGTGATATAGGGTGTAATGTTCAGTGCCAGAATGGACATGTTCAAAAAAGAGCCGCCGGTAAATGCATCGACAAAGCTGAAAGCATCACCTGTCTGCGCTGCAAACCAGTTGCTGAAATATGTCCTGTCAATACCGGGAGCCGGCAGCTGTGAACCGATACGGATCACAACCAACATGACAAGCGTGTACAGCAGCTTCTGGCGGATCTCTTTTAATTTAAAAGCATTTTTTACAGACTCTAACATAACACAGACCTCATAGGTTTACGGGTATGCCGCTTTTCCCTCTTACTTTAAAATCCGAGGAAAAAGCGGCCTGATTCCCTAAATATAAGGCTCGCTTTACGAGCCGCTGCGCCGCGTGCGGGTTGCCACAAGGCGACTTCTACGTTTCCGCACGCGTGTGCATCCAATAACGCAGAGGAGATATTTCTCCCTGAGTTATTCTGCGACTTCGGCTGTACCGCCTGCTGCCTCGATCTTAGCCTTTGCGGCAGCACTGTAAGCGTTCACCTTAACATTGAGTTTCTTGGAAAGGTCGCCGCATCCGATGATCTTGACGCCGTCCCTGGACTCTTTGATGATACCGCAGTCCTTGAGTGCCTGAACATCAACTGTTGCGCCGTCTTCGAACTTCTCAAGTTTTGTGATGTCAATCGCAACAATGTCCTTGCTGTTATAGCATGTGAAGCCTCTCTTGGGGAGTCTTCTGTACAGAGGCATCTGGCCGCCTTCGAATCCCGGTCTGGGAGCGCCGGAACGAGCCTTCTGTCCCTTGTGTCCATAACCTGCGGTCTTTCCGTTTCCGGAAGCGTGGCCGCGGCCTTTTCTGTATTTGCTGTGCTTGGAACCGTCAGCAGGTCTTAAATTTGATAATTCCATTTTGTACCTCCCTTAGTCCAGTTCTTCAACCTTGACCATGTGGCTGATCTGACGGATCTGGCCTCTGGTTGCGGCGTTGTCGGGCAGAATCACAAAGCTGTTAAGTTTCTTAAAGCCCATGGATTCTACGATCTTTTTATTCTTCGGAACTGCACCGATGGTAGACTTGATCAGAGTGATCTTAAGCTTTTTCGGCTCAGCCTTTGTCTCTTTTACATCTGTAGGCATACCAATTCTCCTTTCGGCTTGCTTTGGCTATAATCAGCCCTTGAGGTCAGCAACGCTCTTTCCGCGTCTTGCAGCAACTTCCTCCGGAACCTTCAGCTGGCTGAGGCCGTTGATGGTTGCAAGAACGACGTTCTGCTTGTTGTTGGAGCCCAGGGACTTGGTTCTGATGTTCTTAATTCCTGCAAGTTCGCAGACCGTACGAGCGGGACCACCTGCGATGATACCGGTACCATCGGGGGATTTCTTAAGCAGAACCTGTGCAGAGCCGTACTTTCCGATATAATCGTGAGAAATACTGGAAACCTCGTCGAGAGCTACGCTGACAAGATTCTTAGCGGCGTCCTCTCTGCCCTTGCGGATCGCTTCCGGAATTTCTGTTGCTTTGCCCAGACCGCAGCCAACATGGCCGTTACCGTCACCTACGACTACCAGGGCTGTAAAGCGCATGTTACGTCCGCCTTTAACGACCTTCGTAACGCGTTTGATGGTTACTACCTTATCGGTGAGTTCCATCTGACTTGCATCAATCATTGCACGTTTCATGTGTGAGTCTCCCTTCCTTAGAAATCAAGGCCAGCTTTACGAGCTGCCTCAGCAAGGGCTGCAATCTTGCCCTGATAAACATAACCGCCTCTGTCGAAAACGACTTCCGTGATTCCCTTCTCAACAGCTCTCTTGCCGATCACTTCGCCAACCTTCTCGGCTGCTGCGATGTCATCAGTATTCTCAAGGGCTTCTTTGATCTCTTTCTCAACGGTGCCGGCGGATACCAGAGTCTTCTGTGCGTCATCATCGATAATCTGAGCATAGATGTGCTTATTGCTTCTATAGACAGCCAGGCGCGGTCTCTGCGCCGTGCCGCTGAAACGGTTGCGGATCCTGGCGTGCTTTTTCTCGCGAATGGCCTTTCTGTTTTCCTTCTTAACCATTGTTATCCTCCAAAATCTATGCTATTTATTTCTTGCCTGTCTTACCGACCTTGCGTCTGATGTGCTCATCAGCATACTTGATTCCCTTGCCCTTATAAGGTTCCGGTCTTCTCTTGTCTCTGATGTCTGCCGCATACTGGCCGACGGCTTCTTTGTCAATACCCTTGACGATGATCACGTTTGTACCCTGCACTTCTGAGGTAATTCCCTCAGGGTCGATCATCTCAACCGGGTGAGAATATCCTAAATTCAGTGTAAGCGTATTACCGGATTTTGCTGCTCTGTAACCTACGCCGTTGACTTCAAGCTTCTTCTCGAAACCTGTTGTAACGCCGACTACCATGTTGTGAAGCAGACTTCTTGTCAGTCCGTGGAGGGATTTCTCTTT
>Ga0256404_1012022_pt1 | contig 11383 bp, 10 predicted proteins | sample RumenRJG_01DNA_FD_185990 | JGI IMG/M metagenome (GOLD analysis project Ga0256404, IMG submission 185990) | Bovine rumen microbial communities from Lethbridge, Alberta, Canada - RJG_01 | ecosystem: Host-associated > Mammals > Digestive system > Stomach > Rumen | place: Canada: Alberta | collected... | reverse complement strand
CACGTCGCACACGTCTTCGACGAGCGCGACGTGGGGTTCAATTCAGTTCGACCCCCTTCAGGGGTCGTGCTGGTCTTCGACCAGCCTATTTAGTACCTTGTTCACTGGTTTGTTGCCCTGCCAGGGGAGGGGGAAAGAAGAATCGGTGAATAGTTACCACACAGGATGCACCATCCTCAGCCAAAAGGACAGGTCGACAGACACGCGGACAGCCGAACCGCCCCCAAAACACACCCCCTCCCCTTTGAGAAAAGAGGAGGGGGAGATGACTAAGCACGGATTAGGCCCACGGGTCCTGGTTGACTGGGATGCGAACGTCGGGCAACAGACCGTCGGTCATCCACACAAACCACTGGCCGGTGCTGGGCTTGCGACGCAAGTCGAGCTGCCGCGGGCTGTCGGCACCGCTCGAGGGGATGTAGAGCGTGGCCATGTCCTGGTTCTGGTAGGTGTAGGGCGTGGTCATCACCGTTATCGACAAGGGCTGCGCCGGGGTGTAGTTGTTCTGGGGAGATGTCCCGTTGAGATAGGACACCATCTTCCAGGGCTTGCCGGCCAGCCGGTCGCGCAAAAACTGCACCTCCATCGGCGACAGCGGGCGCGGGCCACGCAGGTAGTTGAGCATCTCGACGGTGGACTGCGGGTTCTGGCAATAGTTGCACAGCACAGCCACGGTGAGGGCTGCCACTTCAAATTCGTTGGTCAGGGCCGCAAAAGGCATCTGCTGCAGTTGCTGCAGATTCTGTGGAATGAACGGGATGGGCACCGAGTAGACATTGTTGCCACCGGCGGGAGCTCCGCCACCCATCAGGTTGTCTAAGAATCCCATATTAGCTTCGAGTTTCGAGTTATTAGTTTCAAGTTATGAGTTAGCGCTGTCAGCAGTCTGATTGTCGTCCGGAATCCGGAAGATGGAGAAGTTCACCTTGCCATAGACACGGTGCTGCATGAAGTTGGGCAGCGATGTGAAGTCGTTGGCCCGCGAATGCTCGACGATGATGAGCGTGCCGGGCTTGACCATGGCCGAGTCCATGATCAACTGGGGCACCTGTGGCAGCTCGGGCAGGTCGTATGGCGGGTCGGCAAAGATGACATCAAACTGCTGCTGGCACGTGGCGATGAAGCGGAACACGTCGCCGCGCATCGGAGAGACCATCTGAGCGTTGAGCTGGTCGCGCACCCGGCGGATGAAGTCATATTGTGTCTTGGCCTTCTCGACACACACCACCTGCGCGCAGCCGCGCGAGGCAAACTCAAAAGTCACTGCCCCCGTTCCGGCAAAAAGGTCCAGCGCAGCCAGTCCGTCAAAGTCGACCAGATTCTCGAGCACATTGAAGATGTTCTCACGCGCCATGTCGGTGGTGGGACGGGCTGTGATGTTGGTGGGCACGTCAAAGCGGCGGCGCCCATATTGTCCACGGATTATTCGCATAGGGATAACGTGATGAGGTTAAACGGAGCCCGCATGGCGTCATGGCTCAAGCGCATGGCCGCCGCGGGAAAGATAGCCGGCATGACATAGCTCACATATCGGCGCAGTTCGGCCGACACCTGGTCGCGCACAGCCTTGTCGCCGGTGAGCTGCAGCTCGTCGGTGTGCACGTCCATGCCCAGGCTCTGCCAGGCATGCAGCGCCATGAAGGCCGCGTCGCTGGCCGAGCGCACAGCGAAGGTGTTGGCCAGCTGCAGGCTGTCGCGGTCAAACACGACCATGTCCATGCGCTCGTCGTGCAGGTTGAGAAACATGCGCCGCACGCTGCTGCGCTGGCAGAATCGCGCGTAGTAGTCGCACAACGGCTGCAGGTGGTGGACGATGGGAGCCATGTTGAACGTCCGCTGCAAGAAACCCAGCACCTGTGGCGGCAACTCAAAGGCCAGGCCCACCCGGCACGCGTTCAGGCGGCACAAGGCCGTGTCGCCCTCCAGCTCGGGATATTGCGCGCGCAGCAGCTCGTCGGCATCCTGGTCGTCGTCAACGTCGGGGGGCAGCAGCAGAAAGTGCTCGGTGTCAGCCAGCAGCCGCACACGGCCATAGTCGTCGAGCAGCACCGAGTTGTCATAGACCGCGTTTTCCACTGCCTTGACATAGCTCTCTTGCGAACTGTCCAACGGAATCTCGCCAGCGATGAGCGAATTGTCCTGGCCCGAGTTGAACAGCATGTAGCGCATCACCCTGGGGTGCAGCGCCAGCAGCAGCGTCCACAGCTCGGGCCGCTGGATGTTGATGTTGCCTGTATGATTTGACAGATTACTCATACCATAATAATTTCAAGTGCAAAATTAGTAATTTAATGTGATTATTGGCATCGTTTGGTCAAAAAATCAGGTTGTTTCAACAATTTTGGCCACACCTGAGCAAAAAAACAGGCTTCTGCATTTGGATTGCGACATTTTTTTGTATTTTTGTAGGCTGAAAACTATATATCAAAACTTAGAACTATGAAAATGACCAAGCTCCTGTTGATGACATTCATCATCATGTTGCCGCTGATGTCATGCAACGCCAGCAGCAACAGCGGCGACGCTGAACAACAGTCGGTGCCCGCCGCCGAAACCGAGAAACTCGACCTGGCCTTCCTGAAAAAAATGGGGGTGGATGTGAGCCAACTACAAACCATGGGTGACAAGTATGACAGCGACAAGCCGTGGAAGGCGACAGTGCTCACTGACGAGCAGATACTCACGCTGCTGCCCATGGTCAAAAGTATGAATGATGTCGAGATCGAGGGGGGATATGACATCGAGGCGGCCAGAGCTATGCCCGGAGGGCACACCATGCTGATCTTTGCCGTCGAGTATGGCGACTCGGGAACCGAGCTGATGGGCATCTATGACCGCGAAGGCAATCTCACCGACTTCATGCAGTTGGGCGACATCCGTGAGTTCAGCACCCAACAGTGCAACGACGAGATGACCCAGGGCACAGCACAAGTGACCCACACCATCTTCACCTTCGCTTCGCCGGCCGAGTTTACCATCGACAAAACCGTCAAGGTAGTCGACTGGAAACGCGCCCCAGGCGACGAGGCGTTGCCCAGCAATTTCACCAAAGTGCACTGGCTGGTGCAGACGCTCGACAGCTATGAGGTCGACGACCAAGGACGCATCACGCTCGTCGATGAGAAGGAAGTCAAACGTCAGGGCAAGGTTGACCCCGATGTTGAGCGGTGGAGCGGCATTGCACGACTGGGGCAACTGCCCGCTAGCGACCCCAACCGCATCGAGCGCCTCAACGACAAGGCCAACGAGCTGTATGAGCAGTTGGGTCGTGGCGACTATGACGCCGACCCGAGCTACCACATCCAGATGGTGCTGGCCGAGTACTTCGACAGCAACCCGCAGACCCTGCTGCAATGGATCTACAACTACCGCGGTAAGAAGACCTTGCTGGTCGAGCACTTTGAGCAAATCTTCGCCAACGGCTGGCGCAACAAATACACGCTGGTCAAGGCCATCGAGCAGATGCGCAACCCTGACGCACAGCAGTATCTCAACGACCTCACCGCGCAGTGGGGCCCCAGCGACGCCGTCGGCTAAATTTTCAATGCATAATGCACAATGCACAATGCACAATGTATGGACGCGGCGTGCCGCGTTGTCATCCAGCAAGGTAACGGCAGAACTACTGCCACTACCGAGCTCCAGAACCACCCAAAAAGGTAACGGCTTTACTACTTTACTACTCCACTACTTTGCTCCTATAACTCTTCTTAATAATATGAAAATGAAGAATCTTATCCTGATGGTGGCTATTGCCACGATGCCGCTGGTAGCATGCAACGCTAGCGGCAGCGGCAACAACACGGCCAGCGAGCAGGCAGCTCCGGCAGCCGCAGCGCCTCAGAAACCTGACCTGGGCTTCCTCACCGCAATGGGACTCGATGTGAGCAACCTCAACATCATCAATGACGTGTGGGAGTTTACTGTTGACATGATTGATCTGAACAAAGACCAGGCACTCAAACTCCTGCCCATGGCACAGTTTCTCTTTGACGGAGATATCTATGACGGCAGATACTACATCACTGCTGCCAAGGCGCTGCCTGATGGCTACACCATGCTGCTCTATGGCTGGGAGACCGGCGATGACACCAGCCTGGAGATGATGGCCATCTATGACAAGGATGGCTACATCACCGACTTCATGCAACTGGGCAACATGGGCGAGTTCAGCGACATCGAGCAGAACGATGAGTACACGCAAGGCCGAGCGCAGATGACCGATATTGATCTCAAGTTCACCGCGCCTGGGGTGTTCACCCTCGACAAGACAGACAAGGAGGCTGATTGGCAGCGCGACCCCAATGATGAGAACGGAGAGCGCCAAGCAACCAAGGTGTACTGGCTCGTGCAGACACTGGAGACCTACAACATCGACGACAAAGGGCATATCGCATTGGATAGCCGCAAAGAAGTCAACCGTGAAGGAACGCCCAACGAGGAGTATGAGTCATCGACTGCAATCAACGACCTCGCGCGACTACCCATGTCTGATGCCACCCGCATCGACAAACTCAATGAACTGGCCGGCAAAATGAAACAGACGCTTGGTGAGCAAAAATATGCCGATGGTGCTGGCTATAACGTTATGTCGGCTATCGGCGAAATTTTTGCCAGCAATCCTGACGCATTTTTTCAGTGGATCTACAAGAACCGCGACAGTAATGGCCTGATTGTCGAGCATTTGCAGAAATCCATTACTTACTCTTACCTCAGCAAGGCGGTGTTTGACGAAGCCATCAGCCAGATGACCGACAAGGCTGCGCAAAAGTATGTCAAGGACCTCACCGCCGGTTGGCAACCAGAATAGCATTTAGGCGATAACAAAATCAATGTCATGGCCGCAACCACGGTCGGCTATGCCGCGACCACGTCGCGGCCATGATCCCTTTTCAAAACCCAAACACATCATGAAACGAATACTTATCACAGTGGCTGCTGTGGCGGTGATACTCGTCGCATGCAACGCCACCCCGACGGGCGGCAGTAAGTCGCCCGAACAGGCTGCCCGGGTGCAGAAGACCAACGACTTCGCCTTCCTGACCAACATGGGCATTGACATCGAGCCGGTGACCGAGGTCAAGCGGCTCAACGACATCGCCAACACCGAGGGCCCCTTGCTCACCGCCGAGCAGATGGCTCAACTGACCACACCGCTGGGCGAGCACTTTATCGAGGAGATGGGCTCAATCAATCTGCTGGCTGTGCGTGATATTGACGGCGAGCACACGCTGTGCCTCTATGCCATCCACAACGGGGCGGGCTGCGATGCGGCGATGGCCACCTACGATGCGCAAGGCAAGCCCTGCGACGCCATGATGCTCAGTCGCTGCCACGAGTTGTGGCCCGTCAATCCCGAGACCTTTGAGGGCAACCTGGCGCGTGAACTGACCGCCGAGGTTGAGTTCAACGGCCCACGGCACTTCAACATCGTGCACCAGCTGCAGGAGATGGTCTATGACCCCTCGACCGAAGAGCGCAGTGCGCCGCAGTGGGCAGTCAAGTGGCATCAGGACTACGACATCGACAAGGATTGCCACTTTGTGCTCAAGGAGCAGAAGGAGGATGCTCGCAGTGGCAACAAGAGCGCCATCGACGAGGTGGTGTATATGAACATGCGCCTGGCCACCTTCGCCACGCAGTCGGTCAATGACCCGCGTGTGCTTGACCAGTGGAACAAGGCTATCCCCGAGTGGGAGCAGTTCTACAAAAGTGTGGATCTCAGTTACATCGACAGCGACCTGAATGCGCTGTTTGACAACAACCCCGTGCGCTTCCTGCAGTGGATGGCCAGCCATCGCGGCAAGGACAACCACATCTTGCCCTACTTCACCAAGGGCGAGGCATGGTATAAGCCCAGCGTCGAGGCCCACCTGGACGAACTTACCACGGCCGACAGGCAATACATCAGCTCGATCATCGAGGGATGGCAACAATAAAGTGGTGAATTGGGGACGGTTCTTTCGCACCAAACGTTAATTAATTTAACTTTTGGTGCGAAAGAACCGTCCCCAACGCGTCACAGGGAAGGTCACTCGGTGCGGATGACAGTGGCGGCGGCACTGACAATGGCATACATCGTGACCAGTGCCATGATGGCCATGTAGAGCAGGTCGCGCACGGTGACCGTGCCATCAAGGTTCATAATCATCGACCGCCAACTCAAGGCACACACCAGTGCCACGATGACATAGACCGCAGTCATGAACCAACTGCGGTGGTGACGTGCGGGCAGGCGGTTGAGCACGCGGCGAGTGAACCAACGGTTGTCGGTCGCCGGGTAACTTTCTTGCTTGAGCAGTTGGCCAAACTGGAGGTCGTCTTGGTCGTGTTTCATGTCAGTAGGGTGTTTTAATCAGTTGTTTCATTTTTTCCTTGCCGCGGCGCAAGTGCGACTTGACAGTGTTCTCGGGCATCGAGACGATTTGAGCCACTCGCTTGATGGGCAGGTCTTCGATATAGAACAGGGTGATGATGGCTCGCTCGGTCTCGTCGAGTTGTGCCAGTGCCGCGCGCACCGTCAGGCTGGCTTCGGTGGCTATAGCCGAGCGGTCGGTCACGGTTTCGCCAGTCGTGTCATTGTCGAGTTCTTGCGTGGGATGCTGTGCCCGAGCATGGCTGTAGAATTCGTTGTAGGCGATGCGGTAGAGCCAGGTGGCGAAACTCGACAGTCCCTTGAAGTTGCGCACGTTGACATAGGCCTTGAGGAAAGTCTCTTGTGCCAGGTCGTCGGTGAGCGCTTCGTTGCCGCCCGTGAGGTTCATCAAGAATCGGCGCAACTGCGACTGATAGGCCTCAACCAGCAGCCCGAAGGCTTGCCGGCTGTCGCCCAGCGCGCATTGCGCTATCAGTCGCAGTTCGTCGATTTTTTTCATTGTTTTTTCTGGGATTCCTGGGAGTTCTGAGAGGACTGGGAGGATTACTTATTGTTGCGCCAGCCGTTGATGGCGTCGCGCTGTTCCTGATACTCGATGAAACCCTTGCCCAACCCGATGAGCACGAGGATTGAGAATACGCCTACCAGCATGGTTTCGTGGAACATAATCATCAGTCCCAGTCCCACGGCCACCAGGATGAAACTGTTCTGGAAGGCGCGCCAGTTGATGCGAGGCGTACCCATGGCCGGTTGCTGTGTCGCTTGCGTGGCTTGAGCATTCCACGGGTCATTCTGCACATTGAAGGGTGGTGGAGTGGGCGTGTCCTCATCGTCGGCTTTAGGTTCCACGGGCGTGCCGTCGCTGATGGGGATGCCTTGAACGGGCTGCTGTGTGGCAGGGGTGTTCCACACGGGCTGTGCCGGTGCATGTCCGTCGAACACGTAGGGTGGCAACGGGTAGTTGTTCTCGATGGCTTTCTCTACCATCTTGTACTTGCGGCGGCGCTTGAGGTAGTTGAACAGCATAATGAGCGCGATGAGGCAGACCATGCCCCAGATGAAGGCCAGCCCGATGACTTCGGCAGTGCTCGACCAAACCTCTTGCATCCTAACGCGCCAGTCGCTCTTGTTGTCTCGCTCAATGGGTTCTGCTACCTCATCAGTCATGTTGATGATTGTGTCATCGAGCAGGATACCCAGTTTCTTGGTGATTTGCGATGAGGTCAGTCGCACCGTGTCGCCGTCGCTGGCGATAATCAAAGTGTCGCCTTGCAGTTGCACGTTGTCGGCAGCACTCAGGGGTATGATGGCCATCATTGTAGCCATAATCAGTAATGTGATTTTTTTCATCTTTGTAGATCTTTTATAATTTGTTTTCGTGCATTAGACGCATCGAGTGTGCGAAAAAGTTGCAAAAGTTGTGGCAAAATTACGATTTTTAGATAAATTTGGCGGCACCTCAGCAAAAAAGCGAGCCTTTTTGCGTTCGGTTTGCACAATTTTTTCCTAACTTTGCGGCCAGAACCTTTTAAAAACCTGATGAAAATGAGACAATTATTACTTTCAGTGATGGCTCTGTTGCTGGCCATCGCACTCCCGGCGCAGGAGGCGCAGAAGCGCGAGATGCGCACCGTGTGGGTTGCCACAGTGAGCAACATCGACTGGCCACAGACCCGTGGCACCGGTGCCAGTGTCATTGCCAAGCAGAAGAAACAGCTCACCGACCTGCTCGACGGCTTTGAGGCTGCCAACATGAACGGCATCTGCCTGCAAGCTCGCCCCATGGCCGACGCTTTCTACAAGTCCAGTTATGAACCCTGGTCCAGCTACCTCACCGGCACACGCGGGCAGGACCCCGGTTGGGACCCCCTGGAGTTTGCCGTGGCCGAGTGCCACAAGCGCGGCCTGGAGTGCCATGTGTGGGTCAACCCCTACCGCTTCAGCAACAGCAGTGGCAACGACTGCAACACGCCGCAGGACCAGGCGCTGAAGAACTCCGGCATCCTGATGCAGGTGGGCACCCGCGTGGTGTTCAACCCCGCCCTCGAGGCCTCGCGGCAGCGCGTGGTGGACGTGTGCCGCGAGATGATTGAGAACTATGACATCGACGGCATCATCTTTGACGACTACTTCTATCCCGGCGACGGCACACCCACCGACTCTTCGGCTCCCGACTACCAGCTGTGGCAGCAGTCGGGCTCGGGGATGACGATTGCCGACTGGCGCCGCGCCAATGTCAACCTGATGGTGCGCAACGTCTATGACATGGTGCAGGTCACGCGGCCCGGTGTCAAGTTTGCCATCGGCCCGGCCGGTGTCGCAGGCACGCGCTCGACCTCGGCCGCGCAGCACGGTGTGGACCCGTGCCCCACCGGCAGCGACTGGCAGTACAACCAGATCTATAGCGACCCGCTGGCCTGGCTCGAGGAGGGAACCATCGACTACATCTCGCCCCAGCTCTACTGGAAGACCAACCATGCGACCAACCCCTTCGGCCCGCTGACGCAGTGGTGGAGCTATGTGGCCAACCACTTCGGCCGTCACCACTATGCCAGCCACAACATCTACTTCATGGCATCGACCAACACCCAGGCCGACTGGGACGAGATCCTGCAGCAAATCCGTTACAGCCGCCAGTATAACCTGGACAATGCTCCGGGCGTCAACTTCTACAGCGCCAAGTATATCAGCGGCCCGACGTGCACAGGATTCGGCGACTACCTGTCGCAGACGCTGTTCACCCACAAGGCCCTGGCTCCGGCATTGACCTGGAAAGAGCGCTTTGAGTTGGGTGCCCCGCAGCATCTGACCATGACAGACGATGTCCTGCAGTGGGACGACCCAGGCATACGGCCCGTGAAATATGGCGTTTATGCCATCCCCAATGCGGTGCCTGCCGACGAGATCTGGAGCGAGCAGTTCGATGGCATCAAGAGCGACTATCTCATCAAGGTGTCCTACAGCAATCAGCTGGAGCTGCCCGAGCAATATCGCACCGACCACTGGTATGCCGTGACGCTAGTCGATGGCTGGGGCAACGAGTATGAACCGGCCTATGTCAACGCCCCCACGGGCCACGCCGACGCGGTGACCCTGCTGTCGCCTGCCGACGGTGCCACCGTCGAGTGGGAGCAACGCTTCGACTGGAGCGATGCCACCGATGCCACCTATCGCCTGCAAGTGGCGACAGATGCCGACTTTGCCTATGTCGTGCTCGACATCAAGGGACTCACCGCCAGCGAGGCTGTCGTCGACTTGAGCGCGTTGTCGGCCCAGGCACCCTACTACTGGCGCGTCATCACCCAGCAGCGCGGCCGTCTGTCCACCCCCTCGCAGGCATGGGCCCTGGTCACCGCCGAGCGCGAGGTGGGCAACATCGAGGAGGGCTATGTCATCAAGCGTGACGTGTCGACATACGAGCCCATCGGGAGCCTGCGCTTGACCAACAACTGGGTGCGATCGGTCAAACAGGACTACGGCAACATCACCTTTGACAGCGACGGTCTGATGAACCGCGGTTTCACCGTGTGGAAAGACCGCGTGCTGGTCATCGGCCGCAGCGCGGGTGCCAGCGATGCCGATGTCTACATCTTGCACTATGACGCGCGCACGGGCGAGCTGCTCAAGAAGGTGATGGTCGACCCCGTGGTGCAGTGCTCTTATTATCCCGGCAACGACATCTTTCTGGACAATGCCGGTCATGTGCTCGTGAGCAACCTGGTGCTCAACATCTCCACCTCCCCCATCAAGATTTTTCATGTCGACCCCGACACGGGCGGAGCCACACTGGTGGCAACACTCACCTGCAGCGAGACCGTCGGCAAGCGCGTGGACCACTGCAATGTGAGCGGCGACATCACGGCCCGCAGCTATCACGCCTACGCCGCACTGAGCAACGGCACTGAGGTGATCAAGTGGCAAGTGGCAGGCAATGGCAGCGCATACGCGCTGAATACAACCGTGATGAAGGCGCAGTCGTTCAGCCCCTCGTCCGCCGAATATTTCGGTCTGGCTCCACGTGTCTATCCCGACATAGACGAAAGCGTATGGGTCACCGGCGGCTCGACCCACCTGACGCGCTACAGCATGGTCACCGGCAAGATTGTCGACACGTTTGTGGGCAATGCGCAGCTGTGTCCCGAGGGAACTGAGGCCAACGGTGCAGCATTTTTCAAGCTGCGCGGCAAGCAGTATGTGCTGTATCCCTACAGCGACTACCGCAGCCCCACGGGGTTCCGGTTCATGCTTGCCGAGGGTGCCCCCGAGCAGAGTGTGCTGCAATATCGTGCCACATGGGTGTTCCCCGCACAAGGACTGGGCAGCGTCTACAGTGCCACCTGGGACGCGCCATGCTGCGTGACCGACGGCGCGCACATCAACGAGAAGAACCTCTATGTCTACGTGCCCGGCAACGGCTTGGCCGCCTACACGCTGACCTCGGGCATTGCCGGTGATGTCAACGGCGACGGCGTGGTCGACATCGCCGATGTCAATGCCGTGATCAACGTCATGCTGGGCAAAACCACCAGCGACGAGTTGCGTGCCGCCAGCGACGTCACCAGCGACGGTGCGGTCGACATCGCCGACGTCAATGCCATCGTCAACATCATGATAAACCAATAACACAAGTTTCGCTGAGTCACTTCCCCCATCTAAGTAGAACAGTTCCCCCTCTAAATTGAGCAGCTCCCCCTCAGTTAGAGGGGGCCGGGGGGAGTGTGTCACGGGGTTAGGGAAAGTGTGTCACCAGCTTGGGGGGAGTTGAGCGGCCTAATTTGCACTGGCATGCCGGTTGTCATACCCCCCGCCCCACTCTCTAGTTCTGCTGGATTTGCTGCGCTTCGCTTGCCCTTCGGGCTCCCGTTCGGTCGCGAGCACTTCGTGGTTGCAATCCACTGGATTGAGTATAAGCATTTAGATAAATTTGGCTGCGCCTCAGCAATGTTCAAGCAAGCTTGACATTGCATTCGGCTTGCGCAAATTTTATAATGCGCTTATTTCGGATTG
>Ga0256404_1012021_pt1 | contig 11384 bp, 13 predicted proteins | sample RumenRJG_01DNA_FD_185990 | JGI IMG/M metagenome (GOLD analysis project Ga0256404, IMG submission 185990) | Bovine rumen microbial communities from Lethbridge, Alberta, Canada - RJG_01 | ecosystem: Host-associated > Mammals > Digestive system > Stomach > Rumen | place: Canada: Alberta | collected... | reverse complement strand
ATTATAATTTTAACAGGGGTAAACCCCTGTATATTTTTATATAAATTGTATATTTAAATATTTGATAATCAGCAAGTTAAGAAATCATAACGAGATAGCATTTTCTCTCTCAAAAATTTGGTTTGAAACCACAATCCGTCTATCTTTGCACTCAAATTTCAAAACGATACACGTATGGAAAAGTTTCTTTTAGACCCCAAAGCTCCAGGAGCATTTACTTCAGAAGTAATGCACAAAGCAGTCTTAAATGGTATTGATTTCGAACTCCCTGATGATATTTGGGATGCCATTGACGATGCGTTTGGCAATTACTGGAATGTTGAAGTTGGTTATGGCGGCTGGCCAGATTTCAACTCTGCCGTCAGATCTATTTCTAATTGGTTGCAAAAGGAACATATTATCTTTTCATTAGATAAGATTGCAACCATCGTGAACGTTATGTTTGACTGGATTGAACAAATTCCTGGAGCGACTCTCGATGATAGCGAAGTGGTTGTCCCTCATAGCTATGAAGAGACTGAACGAATCCGTCAGGAGATTAAGAAACAGGAACGTAATCTTAAAGAGTTATTGCCAAGCTTGTATGGTATTCCAGTCGATAACTTTAATGATACCATGACAAATTTCGTGTATATCTCCGATAAATTGAAAGAATTCTATCCAAGAACCTATTCACGGCTTACCAAACTCTTCAATGAGATGGATATTGAATGGGGTGAGATTGAGGGTACGAAAGATATTTGGATTCGTGATTATATGCCCATACAGATATCTGATGACCGCTTCATCGTTTACAATTACAATCCTGACTACCTGAAAGATTCTGGAGAAGAATATCTCACGGATTCACATGCCATAGCCGATGGAATCCTTAATCATTGCAATAAGAGCCATTATGATATTACGTTGGATGGCGGAAACATTGTAACATGTGCTGGGCACAGAGTACTTACGGATAAGGTGTTTCAAGAAAACGGTAAGGAGAAATATGACCCGGATTTTTGTGATTACATAAGTCACGTCCTTGATTCTAGGGTTATTTTCCTGCCTTGGCATTGTGATAATCCACAGGAGCCTAATGCTGATGTTTATGGACATGCAGACGGTCTTGTTCATTGGGCAGGTGATAATAGAGTCTTAATGAGCAATCATCGAGATTATTATCCTGAAGAAGCAGATGAAATCAGATACCGCTTGGAGGTTGTAGGATTCGAGGTGATAGAAATGCTTTTTGACGTACCAAATCCAAATAGGGACTTCAATTGGGCCTATATCAACTATCTTCAAGTTGGAAGTAAAATTATCGTGCCAACTTTTGGAATACCTGAAGATAAACTGGCATTAAAGTATATCCGGGATGCTAATCCGGGATGTGTCGTGCGAGGTTTTCGTATGAGGGATATTGCTAAAAATGGTGGCGCACTTCATTGCATAACTTGGAATATAAAGAAAACTCATAAATAAGCATGATTCGGAAAATTCTTTAACAATCGAATTATATGAAATCAAAAGAAAGAAAACGAAATACTCCAATAGCCACGTTGATTAAGAACTACATCAACAAGAAAAGTGGCAAAGTTCCTGAGTCCCGAAAAGAAATTCAGAGACGCTTTGACCATCTAGACTGGAAGGATCAGAAGAAGATAATGCAAGCTTTCCTTGAATCGGGAAAGGCAGATAGGCTATGGGCATACACTAAACTTTTTGATAACTGGGATAAATCATTTGAGCCCAGGATAAAAGAACTATGGGAACAGTCACATGAAGGAATAATCTCTTGGGTAGTAATACATTACTTCCCTACAAAATTCCTATCTCAAAATATCGATAAGTTTACCGATGATAGAGATTATTATTTTATTTGTTTGAGACTAGCAGAGGATAAGAGCTATATTATTGACAGGAGCAAACTGTCGATTACAGACTATCTTTCTGTGCTCTATCATACAGATAGGCCATTATCAGATTATGAAGCTCGTGATTTGCTTTATAAAACAGTACGCGATGTCTGTACTGAGGACGGCGATTATACCCAACTATCGAGGTATGCATATGGTGGTAAAGGTTTTGTTATTGGTCCCATACTTTTTCAAGACGTTAATCTGGCTGTCTATTATTTAAGAAAGATGGATTTGACAGATGTCGTGCATCAATTTGAAATATGGAACGAAGGAGTACAAAGAGCAGTATTCAACAGTCCAGAGTTCAAGAAGATTGTAAACGCAGACATGATTGAATATGAGATAGAAGAAGCAAAAGCTAAAGTTGCAAAGAAGTATGCATATCTTGCTTTGGATGACAAATACAAGACTGAGTTTTTTTGTATAGATAACGTTCAAACCTCACATGAATGTTTCGAAGAGAATGCAATATTACCTTTAGAGTCATCGGAATTACCGTTCGAGCCAGAAGAAAAAGATTCGAATTTGCCATTTTAATTATTGAATTATAAGCTTTTTATTATGCAAAATGAGGTTCATACAAAAACGAATCGAGTGTATTTCTCACACTTACTCCCCAAAGAATGTCCTATTTTATGGAGCGAACTTAAATCTCATCTGGATTCAAGAGAAATTGAATATGCTTTCCTAAATTATTCAAAAAACATAAGATGCAGGGATCATATGCCAATACAAACCTCTGATGACACCATGATTCATTATTGGTATTACCCTGACTATCTTGAAAAGAAATGCTCCAAAAGAATACAAGGTCAGATTCAATATTCCAGAATGTATTATGCCTTTCCACATGTGAATCATAAAACATTGAATTTAATATTGGATGGTGGTAATATTATGTTGTGTGGCGATGTAATAGTAATGACAGATAAAGTTATTACACGAAATAATAACAATAGCAGAGAACAAATAATCCAAACAATTAACGATGTATTCGAATGTGACATTTTGTTCCTTCCATGTAATGAATCTAATAAGTTTGGGCATGTCGATAATATGATTCAATATTTGGATAACAATAAAATACTGCTTACAAGCGATGGCGATATGTCATCCCCATACTATCAAGAGATAAAGAAAACGTTAGAACGAAAATTTGAAGTTATAACACTAAAATTTGATGTGAAGAAGAAGCATAAAAGAGATTGGTCATATATCAATTTCCTACAAATAGGCAACACCGTCTTTATTCCATGTCTCAATATTCCAGAAGACCGCCAGGCAATTACTCAAATACAGCAAGTATTACCAGATAATGTTGAGGTTGTGGGAATACCAGCATTGGAAATTGTTAGGAAGGGAGGAGGACTTAGAAGCATCTCATGGAGTGTAGATACGACAAAAATGGGTCCAAAGCCATATCGTATTGAAAGTGATGCTTTAGTTCATTCACTTGTTGTTGAGATGGGTCTTGATTACAAACTATTCGAACCTTATTTTCATTGGCTTGATAATAATGACGAAATACCGTCATTAGAAGAGGTCGAAAAACTAGATGACTATCTTGAAGAGACCATGGATATTTGGGATAAGAATGATGATTTGGTTCCACGCCCATCTGCAGAATTCCTGTCATCATTTACAACTGAAGAAATAAAGAATAGGCTGCTTTGGGATCTGTGTTATCAATTACATGAGGTTATTTACCAACAGCTATTTGAAGCCATTGGCTACTTTAAATCGCTACACTTCATATCATCAAAAGTGTATAATAAGAAGATATAGTACCAATATGCAGATAGAATCTTCCTTCTAATTTAAAAATTGTTGTTTTTGAAGGTGATACTATTGCGGTTTCATAAAATATTAATAAATTTGCAACATGAAGTACAATTTGATTATTACATTATTGATGTTTTTGTTTGTGGCAAGTCCTGGATATTCCCAGTCTTTCCGCAACAATAATAACATGCTACTTGGCAAAGTAGAGTCTGACGGCACTGTCCGAAATGCTAATAACATGAGACTTGGAAAGATCTTCGAAGATGGAACCATCAGGGATAGCAACAATATGAGACTCGGCACTATCGAGAAAGATGGTACCATCAGAGACAAGAATAACATGCGACTGGGCACAGTCAGTTCAGATGGAACAGTACGCGACAACAATAATATGCGTCTTGGTACTATCAGTTCTGACGGCACCATACGCGACAATAACAATATGAGGATAGGAACTGCCAGTGGCATTAACATGAGATATGCTGCTGTGTTGTTCTTCTTTCATCTTTTATAAACAATTAAAGCAGAAGTTATGAAAGAGATTAATGACACAACTGAATTAAGGGCCGTTTTAGAGAATCCATTAGATTTTATCGACTCTACAGATAGCGTAGAGATAAAGATTCCAAATCTTTTCAATAAAATAGCGAAAATGCTGTTTGAAAGATATGACATCCTTATATGGGATAGTAAGGGTAAAGAACACTATTATTCTTTTGCCGAAGTTGAGTTCTATTATCATAAAAAAGGGATTTTGGATAAAGACTTTGATAATTGCGTCTATCCTCGAACATGCGAGGCAGGGAAATTCTTATGGCATGATACAGGTGTTGATATCTGCTTCAAAAGTGAGTGTGATATTGAGGATTATTACTTCGGCGGTATTCTAATCAGAAGTCTTATTGATAAAAAAGATAATCAGATTATCGGAGGGCCTGGACGATGTGCAAACGAATTAGCTTTTCTATGCAGAGTTGGAGATACTCCTCATTTGGTCCCCAAAAAGAAAGAAGAGAAAATCGTTTGTGAATCAATTTTATGTAAAGATAGAGAAACCCCTCAAGAGTGTCCCATGAAGAAAGAAAAGAATATTGTTTGTAAAACAATTAGGCAAGGTATTGATTGTGATGTGAACAAAAATGGAAAAGCAATAGTTGAATATTGCTATTTCATCAGGATGAAAGACGGGAACTGGAATCGAACGAAAGAAATACTAAAAATGAAAAGTAGCGAATACAAAAGGGAAAATGTTACATACCGCTACCCAGACAATCCAGAGTCGAATAGAATTGAAAAACTTATGAAGAAGCGTATGGAGAAAGAAAAAAATAGATAACCTATATTACATTGTTATCCTATTATATTTCTAATCATATTAAGCTGTATCTTCTTACCATCGGTCATTACCATAGTCTGCTCATATTCATCGATGCGCTTGATGTTACCTGTATATGACTGATAGGAACCACCATCCTTATGCTCGTCTGGTACAAAATACTCGATGGTTACATGTGGCTGTTCCGAAAGCTTGGAAAGAAGCAATTCCATCTTACGGTTCAACTCTTCATTACCAGATTCTCCCAAATCTATCCAGTCATCCGTCATGCGGTTTGATTCCTGAATGGCAGCATCATAGCCTGTCAATGCGGCAAAGGGCGCAAACTGAGCTGCACGGTTCCACATCGACATCCTCGGATGATGCTTTGGCTCGTAATGTGGCAGATTGATAATGTCGTCGTAATCGTTCGTCATGCCTTGTGTCCTCCTATCTGTTCGTTACGTTCCTTGGCTGTGGCTCCTTCCTCGAAGTTCAGGCCTCGGAGGATGGCATTCTTGCCGAAACGCTGTTTGATCTTCAACTGTGCCTCCTGCATACGACGCTCCTTGTCACGCTTGGCTTGCTCTTCCTGCCGCTGTTTCTCTAGGGCCTCGTAGTCGGTGAAGAGATCAAGTTGCTGGGGAGCATTGTCCTGTGCTGCCACAGATGCTTCGCTTACCACATGATTTGTTGTCAGGTTCAGCCTGCGAATCAGCAAATCTGGATTCACATGGTGGTCAAACAACTCTGAAGCTCCTTCCATGATAAGGCGCGAGGATGATGTGGGCTTCTCGAAATTGAAGGAGCCGTGAGCATGTTTGGGCACCTGTTTGCCATAATAGTTTGCGGTTATCTCTCCATGATAATTCTCACGGATTTCAGGACGAGTCAGGTTCTCAGCATCATAACCTACAGTCAGCACCAATTGGTCTGTCACCAATCGCTTCGAAACCAAGTCGAGTGCCATTCCTTCAGCCATTTCCTGTATCACCACACGGGCTTTCTTGAAAGTATAAGGCTCCTGGAGTACTTGTCCGCTGCTGAAACTATTCGTCTCAGGACGATATGCCTTTACAGCCTCCATCGTACATGGTTCCCAGCCCCAGGCATGGTCAATCAGCAGTTCGGCATTCACGCCAAAGAGCTGGTAAAGCAGCCCCTCATTCTGTGCTGACATCCTGGCCAACTTACCCATTGTGTCAATACCATATACTGCCAGTTTCTCAGCGATTCCACGTCCTACTCGCCAGAACTTGGTTAAAGGCTGGTAGTCCCACAACTCTCGCCGATACGACATTTCATCCAGCTCTGCAATGCGCACACCGTCTTTGTCGGCAGGTGCTTTCTTGGCAACAATATCCATCGCCACCTTTGCCAGATACATGTTCGTGCCGATACCAGCCGTAGCCGTGATGCCGGTAGTGGCCAGTACGTCGCGGATCATCTTCATGGCTAGCTCGTGGGCAGTCATTTTGTAAGTACGCATATAGGCGGTCACATCCATAAACACCTCGTCGATGCTATAGACGTGTATATCTTCAGGCGCTATGTATTTCAGGTAGGTCTCATATACCTTTGTACTCACCTCCATGTAGTGAGCCATACGTGGCGGTGCCGCGATATAGTCGAGTTCGAGGCTTGGATTAGCTTTCAGTTCGGGATCGTTGTAGGATTTGCCAGTCATCTTCCAGCCAGTAGCCCTTTTGCGCTCGTTGTTCACCTCGCGCACTCTCTGAACGACCTCGAACAGTCGCGCACGTCCGCCAATGCCGTATGACTTCAGCGATGGAGAAACAGCCAGGCAGATGGTTTTCTCTGTTCTCGACACGTCAGCCACGACAAGGTTTGTGGTCAGCGGGTCAAGCCCTCTGTCCACACACTCCACTGAAGCGTAGAACGACTTCAGATCGATGGCAATATATGTCCGCTGCTGCTCCGACATACCTTAATAATTCTCAAAATCAGCCACAAAATTACGCATTATTCCTCAGAATTCGTCCTAAATGCCTAACTTTGCCGCTCGAATTTATTCGCTTTTAACAAAAAGAACATTATTTAGGAGAATTGACTAATGAAACATCTGACGAGCATATAATTATAAGGTGTTTGAATTAATAAGTTTGTTTTATGATGAAAAAAGAGAAGACATATCTGCTTACATATTATCTGAAGAATACAGACGAACGAACAAAAGCTGTATTCGAGAACATTCCGTACAAGACAAAGGAAATCTCACTTAGCGAGGAAAGACTGGTAAATCTCATTGAGGCGGAGCTGAAAAAGTACCCCTACATTCGCTGCTGTAGTGTCATGTCAAAGGAATGGTTTGGCCAGAACGACTGGGAATTGAAATTCACAGTTTCCAATCCCTTCTTCCTCGACGAGCCCATTCCATATGAGATTAAACCTAGGGATGCCGAACAGATTGTCATCAACGACAGCATGAATCAGGTGTATATGACCAAGTATGAACCTTCCCATGAAGGGTTTGAAGTGAATCTGGAGAGTGAACAGAAAGTAATCAGGCTTGGCTCTTTCTTCTATGACCTGAAAGGCGTGCTTATTTGTGAAGCCACCGATGAGGATCGCAAGAAATACTATTGTGACAAGTTTATCACGTTCCCGATTGTTGATGATGACTGGCGCGTATTTGATGGAAAAGAGATTACCGACGGTATCGAGCGTTTAATAGTCGGCAAGAAGGGAGACACCATCCCCTTGGCTGCTCTCAGAGAGGCCGCTGATTACAACGCCCGCGAACATGACTGTGAATATGAAATGCAACTTCAGGACTTGGAACGTCATGGAATCACCGTTTCCAACCGGAAAACTAGGGATTCTGCAGAAGAGCTTCCTGAGAATATCGTTATCGGCATCGACAAACTCGGTGAGAAACGTTTCAGAATGGATGCCGACTGGGGTAGCTATTACATACCCAGGAGATTCTTCTTTGTTGGCGAAGATGACGAATTGTATGAGTCTGACGGTGATAACGGCAAGCCCAGTGCTTTTAATCAAAAGCTGTTGACTCGTATTGTTGACGATGTATGGGGCCTCTCTTGGTTTTTCAACAAGCCTAAACTCAGGGTACTTGTAACTGCCGTTACAGACAGCGGCTTTGGTTTTCAGCGTAGCCAGCTTGGCCCTATTCCCAAGGACTGGTTCTACACTGTGCAGACTCTTGAAGGTGAGATTAACCGTAAGTTGGACGAGATGCATCAGCAATATCCCGACAATTACAACAGAGCCAAGAGGTCGGATATCGTAGAGGAGAAGTTTACCAAATAATAAAGCAGGTAAAATCAAATGATATATTTATGGGAAGTTATAGGCTAAGTGATCCACACATTGAAAAAGTAATTATTAACGGCCAGCAGACAGAATGCGTAATGTCCATGGCATCCAATGTTAGTAATTATTGGGATAACAACTTTGTTGAATCAACAGACAAACTGCTTATAGAAGCACTACGTTCTTATATCGTTAAGGAAAAAGGTGGTGATGCTTTAGAGCCAAAGGAACTTCCTAATGAACTTTGTTTATTAACTGGTTATAAATGCGTAGAGTATGACCTTAATGGTTTTTTTGTCAAACGGTATAATGATTATCAATTCTACATTAATGGCTTAATTACAGAAGAGCATGGCGTGGAATATTTAGAAGCATTACCAACACCTGATACGGGTATTTGGTACATTGACAATGCAAAAGAACCAATAACCTTTATTGATAACATGCAGCCAGTTAAGTATTCGAAGATAACCTTCCTCTGCAAATATGACTTTAGAAACCAAAAATATGCTGATGGCTGGGAGCCATCAATTATTGGCGAAAGAATTAAATCGCACTTATTTATAAAATACGATCCAATAAGGTTTCCACCTGTCTATTTTAAACATGAGAGAAAGGTATGATAAAGCTGCCTTTGCTCACATGCATTTTTGATTCTCTATGTTATGATGCTGTTCCCATTCCGACTGGCAAACCAGGCCCTTTCACCTTTTGGGAAAGAATTGGCTTAGTACTTCAATGTTTAACTGGGTTTAATAAATTGTCAGCAAAGGTTTAAGCGAGTTTAAATTCTGTGCCAGTTTGACTTCTGCGATTGTCATTCTGGCACGGATTCTTTCTATAGGCATGTACTTTGCTTATCTGTTAGTGAAAGCCGAAGCGAAAGCAGAGGCGATCAAGAACATACGTTAAATTAAAAGTATAATTAGGAGGTATTGATTATGTTGAACGGATTAATGAAAAGCAATGGTTGGTTCCCAACAATGTTTGATGATTTCTTTAACACTGATTTCATGCCTCGTGCCAATAGTACAGCACCTGCAGTCAATGTCAAGGAGAGTGAGAAGGCCTACACGATGGAACTTGCAGCTCCAGGCATCAAGAAAGAATATTGCCGCGTAGCCATCAATGACGAGGGCAACCTCACCATCGCCATTGAGAACAAACAGGAACACAAGCATGAGGAGAAGCACCATCACTATCTGCGCCGCGAGTTCAGCTACTCTAACTACGAGCAGAACTACGTGCTGCCAGACGATGTGGTGAAGGATCAGATTTCTGCCAAGGTTGAGGACGGCATCCTGACCATCACCATGCCGAAGACCGAACCGAAGGAGAAAGTCACCAAGGCCATTGAGGTCTCATAACATGCTGACTCAAAACAAAATCAAAGCCCGACCTGCAATTTGCAAGCCGGGCTTCTTTTTATGATAATGACACAATTTCCACGTCCATCCCCATTGGGACGGAAGCGGAAACAAGAGTCATTAAAAGTCTAATTCTGATAACTAGTTAAATCTTGAATATCTGCATGTGGATGCTGATATTCTCATTGTGTTCATGCAAGACGTTCTGAAGTTGGTGTACGTATGGAATCTGAACGTTATGGAACACAGGAACATTGTCCTTGAAAATAATCTTGTTGTCGGTACCCAGTTGTGGATGGATAAATGTGTTGGCATTTGATTTGTCTCTCCACCAGCCGTTCTTTTCGAGCAGAAGCATCGTTACTGGGATTGGTTCCATCCAATTGGGATAGATCATAATCTCGTCTGTGCAGATGTCGCTGCTGTCATCGTACAGTTTCCCTTCTGCTACCAGTTCACCATTTTGTTTGTATAGGGACGTGATTCTGGCTATCTCACCATCTGTCCTTACCCATGCCCCTACAGCCAATTCTTTTGAGTCTATTAAAGCTTTCATAATTTAGAAAATTAAATGATTGCGTGCGTATGCACATAAGATAATGATTCCTGCCAGATATAACAGGATAGTTGATAATTTCAAAAGAGATTACTTAGGGGACAGAACTAAGCATAACGATTATATGGCAACCAGTGATCACATATAAGGTACTGAGGTCGCCACCACTTGTACAGAATACTTTTTTCTTTTGCCATAAAGCACGTTCTACATTATTCTATATTACTACACAGAAGATTCTCTTCCGCTGAAAAAATACCATTTTTGGCGGTGCAAAGTTAAACATTTCATTAGAAACAAGCAAATCTTTTTGCTAATATTGTTGAAAATACACCAAATTGTATATAGTAATTGATTTGTGTCAATGTTAATTGGTAGAATTTTGCCTTACAAACTATAAAAACATATTGCAACATGCTTTGTTTTTAACATAGAAACAATATTGAAATGTTAAAATTCCAAGATTTTGCAGAATTTACTTCTATCATCGTTTTTTCTTTGTTCCTTTGCACACCGAAAATAAAAAAGTATTAGTTCAAACAAGGTAAAAAGATGAGTTATTCTACAATTTACTTCATCGGACTGACAGTAGTCTTCGCCATCTACTATCTGGCTTTGATGTATCTCGACATGAAGGCCAAGAAAGAAGAAAAGAGCGATGTTGAGACCATCGATGTCCCAGAGCCTGCACCTGATGCTCCACCTACCGAGGTTGAAGAGACCGATGACGGCTATGTTATCAGAAACGGGAAGAATGGCACAGACGGCTCAAATGCATCTTCTGGCAGTCAGAATCAGGGAAATGCCGCTCATGGTGACAAGGCTGACAATGTTATGAGTCACATCCAGAGCCAGTTCAAACCCGTCAAGATGCAGTCAGATGCCGAGTTTACCCATGAGCAGATGCAGCTCATCATGGCCAACGGCGGTGACACTTCAGATGGAAACAAAATCACCCAAACCCGAATAAGAGTGTAGTCCTATGCAAATCCGAAGAATTCTATCCATCCTGCCCATCCTGATGGTCTGTCACATCATCCCTGTGACTGCCGAAACGCTGGTTGACGGCGGTGCTGTTGACTACAACATGGGAGCCGAGGGCCTGTATAGCATGACAGAGTTCCTGCTGGTGATGATGCACTACGTAACGCTTGTGCTCTATGCCATAG
>Ga0256404_1012020_pt1 | contig 11385 bp, 12 predicted proteins | sample RumenRJG_01DNA_FD_185990 | JGI IMG/M metagenome (GOLD analysis project Ga0256404, IMG submission 185990) | Bovine rumen microbial communities from Lethbridge, Alberta, Canada - RJG_01 | ecosystem: Host-associated > Mammals > Digestive system > Stomach > Rumen | place: Canada: Alberta | collected... | reverse complement strand
CTCGAAGTTGATTTTTCAGGCGGATACAAAACCTCAGCAGAATCGCAGATGCCTTTTGTAAAATCAATTAATGGGTTGCGAATTGCTGTTTTGGCTTTTACTTATGGTACCAATTCAGAATGGTTGGACAATGGGTCGGATGAAAAAAACAAAGACTGCGTCGATTTATTCAGGAAACAGGATGATTTTCTTGCCCCTGCAGAAGGACATTTCACATCCATTCTCAAACCGATAAAAAAATGGCGAAGAACTATCTTCCTCAATACATCCGGGAGAAAATCAAGCCCATTGTCATTGAAGATTGCGTGAAAACTGCCCTAGTGCTGCCTTGTGACGAATATTACGACGAAAAACTACGCGACAAAATAAGCCGTGCAAAAGAAAACTCCGACATTGTCATCATGTACATGCATTCGGGCGGACAATTCAACAGCCATGTGGGAGCATATACCAAAACTCTCGTTCGCCGCCTCATTGATTATGGTTGTGACTATGTGATAGGTTCGCATCCTCATTGTGTTTTAAACTATGAAATCTATAAGGGGAAGTTCATAGCCTATTCGTTGGGAAATTTCTGCTATACGCCAAACTATGGCTACCATTATGACGGTGTTTATTCTGATTATTCAATAGTGTTGAATTTCTATTTTGACACGGAAGAGAAAAAACTGACGAAGAAAACAGCCCGTGTTACAAAAACGGTGTTGGAACCTAATGGAAACAGTGTGGTTTGGCCTGTGTCACTATTAGTCCAGAAGGTTTCTGAAAAGCAAAAACAACAATTAAAAAAAGATGTCGAAAAGGTTTTGTGTCGTTTTTTTGGGAAAAGAAACGGCAATTGATATTGAAAAAGCCGAAATCGATATAGGCTGATAAACTGATTGCAAATATAACATCTCCTACAATTAAAATAAATTATGAACAAAAACGTTTTAAAAATAAACGGTTTTTACGACCAAGTTCTTTCGGCAGCCATTGGACGCAATGAACGGAAAAAATTGAACAGGTTTATCAACAGAGAACCGTCGAAGTATGAGGCTTATTCAAAAGAGAAAGCCAAGGAATGGCTGAAACGTTGGTCAGTATTGGGAAAGACGGACAAGGTGTTCTACCGCTATTACAGTCGTTTTATAGGCGAAAGTCCCGACATTCTTCCTGACGATTTGATGCATAATGTAATAGAACCGTTGCTCAATCCTATGCGTTTTCGAGGGCTGTATGCAGACAAAAACATGTTCGACAAGCTGCTGAAACCTTATTTCAATGTATCTGTTACACCAAAAACCATTTTTAGATGTATCAAAAACGGGCTTTTTGATGCTGATTATTATGTTATTTCTAAAAACCAGGCCATTAAACTAATTCAAAAAGCGGAATCCTCTTTTCTTGTCGCAAAACCAACGGTAGATTCTTCAAGCGGCAACAATATTCTTTTTTTTGATAAAAAAGGTGAAGAATACTATTCAAGGGATAAACGACAAAAACTGGAAATAGATGTTTTGTCTAAAGAATTAGGGCCAGATTTTGTGTTACAAGAGGGACAATTACAATCTGAGGAAATGAAAGTTTTCAATTCAACATCCATTAATACACTGCGTGTTGCCACTTATTTTTCTGTCGAAAGTCAGAAGCCTGTAGTATTGAACGGTGTTCTCCGCGTAGGGAAGCAAGGGGCTTTTGTGGATAATGCTCATGCCGGAGGATGTTTGATAGGAATCAATAGGGATGGAAACTTACAAGGTTTTTGTAGCGACCAACATGGGAACCAATTTACTGAGTTCAACGGCATCGATTTTTCAAAACAAGAGTTCGTCATACCCAATTATGAAAAAGTATGTGAGTTCGCACAAAATGTCGCAGCCTGTCTTCCTCATCAGCGAATATTAGCTTTAGATATTATGTTGGATCAGAACAATCAGCCTAAACTAATTGAATTCAATAATTACGCATTTAGTGTTTGGGTTTTTCAACAGACAATTGGGTCGTTGTTTGGTTCATACACCGAAGAAGTGATTGAGTATTGTAAAAAACATAAGAAAGAAGCTACAAGAATATATTTGACATATTAACAAAGCATTATAAGATAATAATATGAAAGTCCTTATCAATCGGCGGCCAGGGCCGCTGCATACCACCTCGTGGGTGAATCCCTGGGAAGAATACCTAAAGGAAAATAACATTTCGTATGATATGGTGGACTTGTTCGCCGTCGATGCCATCGAAACGCTGAAAAACTACGACGTGTTGCTATGGCATTTCGGGCAATATGGTTGGGCGTCTATGTTAGAAGCACGTAGTATCATATATTCTGCCAAAATGATGGGTCTGAAGGTTTTCCCAGATTATAATGATGTCTGGCATTTCGATGACAAGGTAGCCGAGATGTATGCTCTTCAAGCCGTCGGGGCACCTATCCCGAAATCGCAGGTGTATTACAGAATGAATGATCTTAAGAATGCTTTGGAAAAAGGCAAGATAGAGTTCCCCATCGTGGCAAAACTGCGCACGGGCAGCGGATCGCACAATGTGAAATTGATTCACAACAAATCACAACTGCTACATTATGCCCGCCGTATGTTTGGCAGGGGATATGACCCCGCTCCGAGCCTTATATACAAGGCCTCTTCGAACATACGCTCGTCGCACGACAAAGCAACTTTTATAGCCAAACTGAAACGCGCTCCTGAGTTTTTGCGCACCCGAAGAAATGCCAAGCAATTCCCCAACGAGAAAGGCTATGTCTATCTCCAAGAGTTCATCCCCAGCGATGGCTATGACATGAAGATCGTTGTGGTTGGCGACAAACTATCAGGCTTGTATCGTCCTATCCGCAGCCATGATTTTCGTGCTTCGGGTGGTGGCGAAGTGCTGTATGACAAGGAGAAATTCTCCGAAAACATCATCCGTTCGGCTTTTGCCGCCGCCGATGCCATCGGTTTCAAATGTGTCGGTTTCGATTATGTAATTGATAATCGGACAGGAGAAGGAAAAATTGTGGAGATGAGCTATGGCTTTTCACACGCGGCAGTAATGGGTATGGGAGGATGGTTTGGCCGTGATTGTAACTGGCATGAGGGTGCTTTGAACGCTCCTGAAGAATTGTTGAAGAACTTATTGACATCGAATGAATAATATAGCCTTGATTCTTACGAACAATACTGGCGGTCTGCATAGCTTCCGCTTTGAGGTGGTAAAAGCCATTGCGGGTGCTAGCTATCATATTTTAGAATAATTCAAAAAATAGTCAATTAATTATTTGGAACTTTCAAGAAAAGTTTCTATCTTTGCGCTGGAAATATGGAAAGAACTACTAAGAAAATCATTCAGGCATTAACATATATAGCCTATCAGCAGCAGGATCACAAGATTAACAGCATGAAGGCTTATAAGTTGTTGTGGTTGGCAGACAGGTATCATCTTCGTCAGTATGGCCGCACGATAACTGGTGATGTCTTTTATGCATTGCCTCATGGGGTGGTTCCGTCTGATGCGAAAAATGTTGTCGAGCATCAGAAAACTCGCATTTTTAATGATTTTGAATACTGTGATAAGTATATCAAAAGAATCGGGAAATACCATTATCAGGCAATTACGGAGCCAGATGTCTTGGAATTTTCGGACTCAGATCAGGATGCGCTTGATAAGGTTCTTCGGAGTTATGGTAGTTTTGACCAGTACCAATTGGAGGAACTTTCTCATAATTTTCCTGAGTGGTTGGCTTATAAAGACAGGCTTGAAGCAGAGAACTCTCCCAAGGCGTATAAAATAGATTTTGACTATTTTTTTGACGATGCAGAGAATGACAACAGTGGCTTGTTTGCAGATGATCCGGAAAAATTGTCACTGATCAAGTCATATTTTCACGAATTTTCTCCCTGCTAATATGGACTTGTCGATGATGCCCCAAGAGCTGCAGGAAGAAGCGGTCATTGAAGGGAATATCTATTTTTTTGAGAAAGATGCGTCTTTTGGTGTGCCGAATCACATGCATGTATGTATTAAGCGTGCGGGTCGTCTGCTATTCTTTGCCGTTTGTTCTTCCCAAATTAATACAGCAAGGGAGCTTTCAAGGCGATTAGGATGGGATATCAATACCTTTCCGGTTTATGCTGCCAATGAAAAAACGAATAAATTCAGGGAATCTTTGACATACGTTAATTGTAACCGATGTTATGATATTCCTGTATCAGATTTTGTTGATTTGATGAAAAAAGGTGAGGTAAGGCTACTTCAAGGTGTCTTCACCGAAACCGATTTGCAATTAATCACAAAAGGTGTTTTGTATAGCACACAAGTTACACGTGACGTTAAAAAACTTTTTGAATAGGGACAAGGTCGTGACTAATGGCACTTGCGTTTTAATCCTTACAAATAATACCGGCGGCCTGCACAGCTTCCGCTTTGAGGTGGTAAAAGCCATTGTGGATGCAGGCTATCTGGTTTTCATTTCCGTGCCAGATGATGATGAGCGGGCGAAATATTTTGAAGAGATTGGCTGCCAAATGGTTAAAACGAGGTTTAATCGCAGGGGGATGAATCCGTTGGCAGATATAATTCTGATGTTGAAATATCTGCGTCTCATCCGTAAGGTTAAGCCGGCAGCAGTGCTGACTTATACCATCAAGCCGAATGTATATGGCGGACTGGCTTGTCGGCTGTGTGGCGTTCCTCAGTTGGCGAATGTTACGGGACTGGGCGATGCCATTGAAAATGGCGGATGGCTGCAGAATTTGACCGTTTTTTTGTATAAAATGGGTATTGGCAAGGCTCGAAAGGTCTTTTTCCAGAACAAATATAATCGCGATTTCTGCATCAAAAAGAGCATTGTTTCTGGGGATTCGGTCTTGTTGCCGGGCTCTGGGGTGAATCTCAAACATCATTCTCTACAGGCTTATCCAGAAGATGGAATCATTAAGTTCCTTTTCATTGCCCGTCTGCTGAAAGACAAGGGAACGGAGGAGTATTTTGCAATGGCGCAACACATCAAAGAAAAATATCCCAATACAGAATTTCAGATTCTTGGATGGTGTGAGGGAGACTATCAGCAACAGTTGGATGAGTTGGTCAAGAATGGGATTGTCAATTATTTAGGACCGACAGCAGATGTTCGTCCTTTCCTTGCGAGTGTTCATTGCACGGTGATGCCGTCGTATCACGAAGGAATGTCGAACGTGAATTTGGAGAGTGCAGCCAATGGTCGGCCTGTCATTACGACGGATGTTCCAGGGTGTCAGGAAACGGTTGACGATGGTGTGACGGGTTTTCTCGTTCAACCTCGAAGTGCAGATGACTTAATCGAAAAAGTGGAAAGATTTATCCTTCTGCCATACGAAGAAAAAAGGGCGATGGGCTTGGCTGCCCGAAAGAAAGTAGAACTCGAGTTCGACAGGCAAATAGTGATTAATGCCTATCTGGACGAGATTAAGAAAATAGGATGATGTACAAACATTTTTTTAAACGGTTTCTCGATTTCTGGATTTCGTTGGCAGCACTTGTTTGCATTTCGCCAAACTTTCAATAGTTGAACTTTTACAGTAATCAAATTTTAGTCATAATAAAAATGGATAATCAAAAAAAACGAATCGTTGTTTTCGGCGCAACAGGAAATATCGGTGCCTATTCTGCTGTTTATTTAAAAGAGCAGGGATATCAAGTGATTGCAGTTGGCCGTAGGCAATCTGACAATGGTTTTTATGCCACGAAAGGAATTCCTTACTATTCGGTTGATATTAAAGAAAGAGCTTCGTTCGACGTGCTGCCGAAGGATGATGTCTTTGCTGTTGTGCATTTTGCGAGCACATTGCCTTCGCGTTATGCTTTTGATCCACAGGATCTGTTTGAGTCAATTACAATAGGCACGTTGCACGTCTTGGAATGGATGCAAAAGGTGAATTGCAAAAAGATTGTGTTCCCCCAAACACCTTCCGATATGGCGAAGTATCACAACAATGGAGGTATTATCCCAAGCGATGCTCCTCGTCATTTCCCGTTGACAGGAGACCATGCTGTATATACTATCGCTAAGAATGCTGCTGTTGATTTAATGGAACACTATCGCGCTGAGTTTGGTGTCAAATTCTTTGCGTTGCGATTCTTCACCATTTATCAGTATCATCCAAATTCGTACCACTACGCAGATTTCAAGCGTCGCATGATGCCGTATCGTATGTTGATGGACAGAGCCAGTAAGGGCCTTCCCATTGAGATATGGGGCAATTGCCAAAAAGCCAAGGAGATGGTTTATGTGAAGGATTTCATCCGCCTTGTGAAGTGCTGTGTTGAGAGTGAGTGCGAAGGAGGTTGTTACAACGTTGGTAACGGATGGCAGGTGTCGCTAGAAGAACAGATTTTGGGTATTATTGAGGTGTTCAGCCCCAAGGACAATCCGTCTCCTGTCATATACTGCCCTGAGAAGCCAGATCCATTGGAGAATGCTTTTGATGTTACAAAGACTTTCATGGAGCTCAACTACAAACCTCAGTATTCCTATTTGGATCAATTGAGGGATTTCAAGAAAGAGATGGAAGAAGAACCATTTGCCTTACTATGGGGCAGAAAAGAAGATTATACTGGATAAAAAGCTATTATGTATAGGCGATTTTTTAAAAGAGTTATTGACTTTGTTTTGTCTTTGTTGGGAATCATCTGTACATCGCCACTGATTTTGTTGGTGATGGTGCTGCTTTATTTTGCCAACGAAGGTGCCGGCGTGTTCTTCCTTCAAGAGAGACCTGGCTATAAGGGAAAAATATTCAAAGTGATTAAGTTCAAGACCATGAACGAAAAGCGAGGGGCTGATGGCAACTTGCTGCCTGACCTCTTGCGCATCACCAAGGTTGGTAAATTTGTCCGTACAACGTCGTTGGACGAGTTACCCCAATTGTTTAATGTCTTAAAGGGCGATATGGCATTGATCGGCCCACGTCCATTACTCAAACAATATCTTCCTTTATATTCCGATGAGCAGATGCGGCGTCATGACGTTCGTCCAGGTATCAGCGGATGGGCGCAGGTGAACGGGCGTAATAATCTTTCTTGGGGCGAGAAATTTAAACTGGATGTTTGGTATGTGGATCATATTTCATTGGCTTTGGACATAAAAATTATTTTTATGACGATGATGAAGGTGTTTAAACGCGAAAGCATCAATAATACCGACACTGCTAACAGAAATATTACGGAAGCGAATTTTGATGGAACCAATTAGTTGTGATTTTATGAAATTGTCAACCCCTTGTTTTTTATTAAATAAGGAGGAGTTGCTAAGAAGTATTAATGGTTTTCAATCCGCGTTACGAAATTGTTTCTCGGATTCATTGTTGGGTTATTCTGTAAAGACAAACTCACTACCTTATTGCTTGAATGTTGCAAATGAACAAGGGTGTTATGCTGAGGTGGTTTCGTCTGACGAATATGAGTTGGCGTTGATGTGTGGCTTTTCAAAAAAACATATAGTTTACAATGGTCCGATGAAGTCTTGTGAGACTTTTATTGATGCTATGACCAATGGTGCTATTGTAAATATTGAGACGCACCGTGAACTGGAATGGTTAAAGTTCCTTTCCAAAGATAAACAGTATAGTGTCGGATTGCGTCTTAATGTTAATATTTCAAAGGTGTCGCCCGATGACGCCGATGGAGATAATGACAATAGCCGATTCGGTTTCTCAGATGAAACAGATGAGTTTGAGAATGCTTTGAAGTTTATTGAAGGATTGGATAACGTGACATTGTCAGGTTTGCATATCCACAGAACGGCTCATAGCCGCAGCATACAATTTTATCAGAACTCAATCCGATACGCCTGCGAAACTATCAGGAAATACAGTCTTTCACTGAATTACCTTGATGTTGGTGGGGGGTATTTTGGAATATTTGCAAACAAACCCACCTATCAACAATATGCAGATGCATTCAAGGAGGTGCTTGTTGATTATAAACTTGAAAACATGAAGGTGATCGTTGAACCAGGTAATGCTCTGGTGGCGTCTTGTTTCTCTTTCTTAAGTGAAGTCATTGATATAAAACATGTAGAGAAGGGTTGCTGGTTTATAACGACCGATGGATCCCGAAACGATATCGACCCATTCTTCCGGAAATCATCATACATGACTGAGATACTGTCAAAATGTGGTGGCGATGTTGTTGATGAGCAAATCGTGGCAGGGTGTACTTGTTTGGAATATGACCGATTGTTTTCTTTAAAACAACACCCCTTGCTTGCCGTTGGCGACCAAATACTATATAAAAATGTGGGAGCCTATACGATGTGCCTTTCCCCACTTTTTATTCGCTATATTCCAAACATCTATGTTGTGGAAAACGAAAACTGCAAACTAATTAGGGGAAAATGGACAGCTAATGAATATATACAAAAATCAATAGTAAAATGAATGATAAAAACATTTTGTTTTGCAGTGTTGGCCGTCGTGCCAGACTGCTTATGGACTTCCGTCAGTCAATGAATGGTTGTGGTCGTTTGGTGGCAACAGATTTGAGCCCTGTGGCACCGGCGCTGTTTTTTGCGGATGAGACCTATCTTGTGCCTCGAATTACTGCGCCCGATTATTTTGATCATGTGTTGGATATTTGTGAGAAAAGTGAGATTAAGGCTATCACTACGCTTATTGACCCAGAAATAGAAATTTTGGCCAATCATCGCTCAGAACTGTTGGCTAAAGGTGTCTTACCTTTATGCCCTGCTGATTGGACTGCTCATTTGTGTTTTGACAAATATGAAATGTTTCGTCACTTACATGCAAAAGGGGTGAGGACTGTGTTGACTTATAATAGCCTTGAATCGTTTAAGGATGGGTTGAGCAAGGGGGAGGTTTCGTTTCCTGTGTTTATGAAACCCATTTCGGGTAGCGGCAGTGTTGGTATTGGACGTTGTGATACCATGGAACAAGTTGAAGAGAAATGGAATGATGGAAAGTTTACCTATATTATCCAGGAATTGATGACGGGTGGCGATTGTGATGCTGATGTGTATGTGGATAGCATATCGCATAAACCAGTTGCTGTCTTCTCCAAGAAGAAAATAGAAAGTCGTATCGGTGGCGCAAGCAAAACGATCAGTTACAAAGACCCGAAACTGTTTGCCTTTGTGGAGGAGGTGTGCTCTGTTTTGGAATTGAATGGCCCGTGTGATATGGATTTCTTCATCAAGGACGGGGAGTATTATCTATCCGAAATCAATCCTCGTTTTGGTGGTGCTTATCTTCACGCCTACGGAGCTGGAGTTGACTTTATCAAGTTAATCATGAACAACATTGATGGTAAGGAGAACCAGAGCATCATCGGTCAGTATGACGAAGACATTATCATGATGATGTATGATGATGTAGTCATTAGGCGTAAAAGCGAAATCTTATCTGAAGACTTTGCATTATTATAGCATTTGAAAATGGGCTTTTTATGGGAGATGTAATATTGGTCAAGCCTTGAATTATATTGTCATTCGGATTAGTTGGAAATGACGGAGATTTTTAATGTAACGCAGAATAGTTTTGTTTATATTGAGAATTTTTTGCATTTCGGCAAAAAAAAACTATTTATGAAGATAATCAGTCGAAAAAAATATATTGACAAAGTAAAACTCAAACGTAGCGGATTCAATGTCTATGTAGGACAGTTGAACGGCAAGGAAATTGACTTTGTGGTAAGACGTGGCGATGAGATAATATGTGTGCAGGTTTCCATGAATGTGACTGCCCCCGAAACTTACGAGCGTGAGTTCGGCAACTTGAAACAAATCAAGGACAACTATCCGAAGTATGTCATCACGATGGATCCTAATGCCGGGTTGGTTCACGATTCTGAAATTATTGTCAATCATGCGAGAGAGTTTTTGTTAAGAAACATATAATGTTTTCAAATATTTCTATTGAATTATGGCAAATAAACGTATTTATCTCTGCCTCGCACACATGAGCGAAGCAGGGCTTGAACAAAAGTATATCCAAGAGGCTTTCGACACCAATTGGGTGGTGCCGCTCGGGCCGAATGTGAATGGGTTTGAAAAAGACCTTGAGGACTTTGTGAACAACTGTCAATTGTCAACTGACAACTGTCAACTTGACAAACGTGTGGTCGCGTTGTCATCGGGAACCGCCGCTGTGCATCTCGCCCTGATTGCCTGCGGCGTGCTGCCTGGCGATGAGGTCATCGTGCAGAGTTTCACGTTCTGCGCTTCTTCGCACCCGATTACCTATTTGGGCGCGACCCCCATTTTCGTCGATTCCGAAAAGGACTCTTGGAACATCGACCCGGAATTGATGGAAGAGGCCATCAAAGACCGTATTGCCACGACGGGCAAGAAGCCGAAGGCCATCGTGCCGGTCGCGCTTTATGGTATGCCATACGACATCGACCGTATCATGGAAATCGCCAATCGTTACGACATCCCCGTCATCGAAGATGCCGCCGAGGGCTTCGGCAGCCGCTGGAAAGGGCAAGTGTTGGGCACTTTCGGCCAATATGGCGTGTTGAGTTTCAACGGCAATAAGATGATCACCACCTCGGGCGGCGGCGCATTGATTACGCCCAACGAGGACGCTTGGCGCGAGATTATGATGTACGCCACGCAATACCGCGAGAGTTATCCCTACTATCAGCACGAGAAAATCGGCTTCAACTACCGAATGTCGAACATCTGTGCGGGTATCGGGCGCGGCCAGATGACGGTCGCCAACGACCACATCAACCACCACAAGCACGTTTTTGGACTCTATAAGGAATTGTTGAAAGACGTAAAAGGCATCGAGGTTCACGGCAACCCCGATGAGCGTTACGACAGCAACTTCTGGCTGAACACCATCACCATCGCCCCTGAAATTCGCATCAAGGGACAGGAGAACGCCTACAAGACCGTTGTCCAAGGCGCGGTGGGCGGAGCGGCAGGTGTCATCCATGTGGCAGATTCCGCCACCACGGATTGCCAACCCAACGACAACGTGGAAGCCATGCGTGTCTATCTCGACGAGCGCGGCATCGAGGCGCGTCCGCTGTGGAAACCCATGCACAAGCAGCCTGTCTATAAGGACGCTCCGGCGTATGTGAACGGTGTTTCGGAGGATCTTTTCAAAATCGGAATGTGTTTGCCGAGCGGTCCTTATGTTTCGGACGAGGATGTGAAATACATCGTGGATTGCATCAAGGAGGCGATTGTTTGATCGTGAATAATTAAACTGCGAATAACTATGGATATACTCCAGAAACTCAGAAATTGGTACTTCACCAAACGAGCGCTGCCGTATTGGGGCATCTTTCTGATTGACCTCTTTTTCGTGTTCATCTCGGCGTTCATCGTCTATTGGTCGGTGCACCGCGGTATGCAAACGCTGTTGCATTCTTACGCGTTGTCGAGAGTGTTGATGATTTATC
>Ga0256404_1012019_pt1 | contig 11385 bp, 11 predicted proteins | sample RumenRJG_01DNA_FD_185990 | JGI IMG/M metagenome (GOLD analysis project Ga0256404, IMG submission 185990) | Bovine rumen microbial communities from Lethbridge, Alberta, Canada - RJG_01 | ecosystem: Host-associated > Mammals > Digestive system > Stomach > Rumen | place: Canada: Alberta | collected... | reverse complement strand
TTGCATGAATGGATGTTCCTTCTTTGATCATTTGCATGTACTTCAGACATTCTGCATAACCATGCTTCTTTCTCTTTTGCATAATAAACCCCGAAAGTTTTTTGTCTAACTTTCGGGGTTCACATCAATTCCGACCACCTTTCATTTTTATAATACTCTTGTGGAGTAATCTGTCTATCTGTGATTTCCATCAATTGTTCAAGACAGGAGATACTGAAATAATGCTTTACTTTAAATACCCAATGATTGTCACATGCTCATCCCTCGATATTTGTCCGGGATTAGTACCAGGTTCTCCCTCAGGAACTTTCAGTCCTCTTTGTCCATAGAACATTTTCCAGAAGTCTGTTATTTCACCTTTCCTATTATGAAACGACATCGGGATAGTATTGAAAATACGTTTACCCTTGGCATCTACATAACATTTCTGTACCAGTTCACTACAATACATGGCCTTATCATCAGGCATAAATAGGGAATCGTAGGGGAGATGCTCATATCTACGATAATTTCGGAGGGTTTTCTTCCATGAATATGGGATGTTTACTCTTCCTACTAAAAACTCTGATCGACAACTGTCGCGAGAACCATGATGCATAAACTCATGGATGTCTGTCAATCCAACACCTTTATGTGTAGTGGCTTCAGCTATCATTCCCTTATCGTTGATAACAAATGCCACATGATCTATCAGTTTGCCATGATAACCATTCGTCACATCTGTAATTGCATTCCCCTTGTTATTGATAACAAAGAGTAAGTCTCCCGGCTTGAGTTGTGATACCGTAAGTATACTATCTTTTGTCGGAGAATTCTGCTGCGCATATACAGGCATAAGCCCCGTCGCAGCCATCATAATACATACAAAAGTTAAGACCTTCTTCATAATACTAACTATTTCGAATGCAAAGATAATGATAATTTCACGAACAAAGCAACTTCCATCTCATAGTTTTTTATTATCTTTGCCGCTATTATACAAAGACTAATATTGATAATGGAATATATTTGGGACATTCTGCTACTCTCTGTAGCTTTAGCGATGGATTGCTTTACCGTAAGTATTGTAAGTGGCGTGATATTAAAGCGTTATCAATGGGGTACGATCCTTTCTATGAGCTTTTTCTTTGGACTTTTCCAGGCGCTAATGCCTTTCATGGGATGGCTGGGAACAAACCAGTTTGCCCACTATATCGAAGATTATGACCATTGGATAGCTTTTGGCCTACTTTGTTTTCTAGGTATCAACATGATCAAGGAATCTTTTGCTGATGAAGAAGAAAAGAAGTTTAATCCTACATCTTTGAAGACGCAAATGGTTTTAGCTGTAGCTACAAGTATCGATGCACTCGCCATAGGTATCTCTTTTGCTTGTACAGGTTATCGACATCTTAGTCAACTTACTTTTCCGTTGATATCCATAGGACTGGTTTCCTTTATTTTTGGTATTCTAGGACAGCATCTAGGTGTTGTCTTCGGAGAAACGATTCGTCGACGCATAAGACCAGAGCTGTTGGGTGGTGCCATTCTCCTGTTTATCGGCATCAAGATACTCCTTACACATCTATATGGGGCAGAATAACTTGTCAGAGAAAGAACAGAGAATCTATGAAGCCATTGATTTAAAATCATTTTATGCTTCCGTAGAATGTGTGGCTCGAGGGAAAGATCCTCTAACCACAAATCTTGTTGTTGCCGACGCAAGTCGAACCGAGAAGACCATTTGTTTGGCTGTGTCTCCATCCCTTAAAGCCTATCATATCGCAGGAAGAGCTCGTCTTTTCGAAGTCGTACAGAGAATCAAGGAAATCAATTATGAGCGGTTGCGACACATTCCGGACCATAGATTCAAGGGAAAGTCAGCCTCAGCAATAGAGTTGCAAGAGCATCCGGATTGGGAGGTTGACTATATTGTTGCCACTCCTCGTATGGCAGAATATATTCGGGTGAGTGCAGAAATCTATGGTATCTATCTCAAATATATTGCTCCCGAGGACATCCATGTCTATTCCATCGATGAAATCTTTATGGACGTCACAGACTATCTTACATCCTACAAGAAGACCGCACACGAACTTGCGATAGAAATCATTCATGACATATTGCGACAAACGGGTATTACCGCGACGGCTGGTATTGGTACCAATCTATATCTTGCAAAAATTGCCATGGATATCGTTGCCAAACATACCGAGGCTGACAAAGATGGTGTACGTATAGCGGAACTTGACGAGATGAGCTATCGCCAACTTCTTTGGAATCATCAGCCTCTTACGGATTTTTGGAGGGTAGGGCGCGGCATCGCCCGAAAGTTGGCCATGTATGGTATTAAAACCATGGGACAAATAGCAAGAATGTCTATTAACAACGAGGAACTTTTCTATCGCTTGTTTGGCGTAAATGCTGAATTGCTCATCGATCATGCCTGGGGATGGGAACCTTGTACGATGCCATATATCAAAGCTTATAAACCCGAAGTAAATTCGATGGGGAGTGGACAGGTGTTGCCTCATGCCTACGATTTCAAAAAGGCGAGGGTAGTGATGCTCGAAATGGCCGATACTTTAGCCATGGATCTCGTAGACAAACAACTCGTGACGGATCAACTGTCTATTATGATCAATTATGATGGAGAGTCGCTTCGAAGGTCTGAATATCAGGAATATACCGGTCCTGTGGGCTATGATTACTATGGTAGGGTAGTACCCCGTCATGCACAAGGCACAATCAAACTGGGGCGGTTAACTTCTTCTTCCCGACTTATCCGTAAAGCTGTTGATGAACTCTTCTGCAAAATCGTCGACCATAGTTTGCTCATTCGCCGAATTAACATTACAGCTATTCGTGTAATCAACGAGGAAGAAGCGTTGAGGGAGAGACAAGTTCCCGTACAGCTCGACCTCTTTACAGACTATGAAGCAGAACGCAAGGCTATCGAACAAGAAGAAACCCAATTGGAAAATGAACGAAATCTACAAAAGACCGTACTTGCCATCAAGAAGAAATTTGGTAAGAATGCGATCCTCAAAGGCTTGGATTTTGCCGAAGGGGCAACAGCACGTGAACGTAATAATCAAATAGGAGGACATAAAGCATGAACGACAATTACGAAGATATCATCCATCTACCACATCATATATCTAAACATCATCCTCAGATGTCTATGGATAATCGTGCAGCCCAGTTTTCTCCTTTCTCGGCACTTACAGGTTATGAGGAGGCTTTGGAACAAAAACGGAAGGATCACGAGGATGAACTAGGTTCTCGATAATATGGAGAAAAATAACGGGAGAAAGATTCCTCCCGCTAAATAATTTAGTTCATAATACAATAACCTTTTTCTATATAAGAACCTTCACCTTTTTTATTCTTCTTATATATATAAGAAGATTTTCCTAAATCAACAGAAATTTCTTGCAAATATAGTTGGTCTACCATTCTTAGTATGATCATAACTATTATACATCATTATTGATTCATAGTCAAAATCATTCACGAAAAGAATGTTATCTTTTTTATCAAATTTATCTGCATTAAAAAAATCTATATTATGATATCATACAACGAAAAATTAAATGTTGTAAAATGCTAAAAATCAGCACATTATAATATTTTTACAGGAATTAAGTTTTGATATTGAATTTCTAAGATATCAAATTATAAATTAAAAATATTAAGTATAAATCCAAAAATCATAAAAAATAACATCTTGATAAAACATGAACGGCAATTACGAAGATATGATATCATATAGTTTTAGATAATGATAAAAAGCAAATAGGGGAATCTTGTGTCGGATTATTAAGATGATGTTTTCATATTTCTTTATAGCTATTTATCATAATGCTGATTATATTTTAAAAGGAAAGGGAGAAAAAAATAGAGTAATGTCATTACGATTTCTATGAGTTTACGTTTTTACCTTTTACCTTTTTACGTTTTGGGGAATCTGTATATGATTTTTCAGACATCCTTATCCAACGATCGTATATTTTGCAAATTTCAAAAGCAACTGTTTTTTGCCCGAATTTTTAAATTCTACGGTCGCCTTTATGTTTTCTCCCGTTCCGACCAATTCTACAACCTTTCCAATTCCAAAACGTTGATGTTCGATGACGTTGCCTACATGCAAATCTATAGAATCACTCGCAGATGATACCGAAGTACTTGTTGGACGATCTACAGTCTTAACCTTCTTGAAATTCCCGCCAATCTGAGGAAATCTCCCCGGTTGACGAATATTTCGCATATATTCCGGCAAATCGTTATCTTTTCTGAAGGATGACTGGTAATGCCTTGGCGAATCATTCTCGTAATGATACCCATGAGATGCACTCGAGGCATCTTCACCCTCGATATTCAAAAGACTATCATCAATATCCTTGATAAATCGACTTGGCGTGTCAAACTCAACCTTACCATATCTCCAACGATTTTTGGCACATGTGAGGATACAATGTTTCTCGGCACGCGTGATGGCGACATATAATAAACGACGCTCCTCCTCAAGTCCTCGGATCGTATCCGACGACATCGGACTTGGGAATATGTTTTCCTCCAAACCGACGACGAAAACTGTTGGAAACTCCAATCCCTTGGCAGCATGAACCGTCATCAAGACCACCTTGCTCGATGTGTCATCATCACTATCTTGGTCGGTAAGTAATGATACCTCCTGAAGGAAATCAGGAAGATAAATTTGATAACCTCTGTCTTCTTCTTTTCTCTCTTCTACAAAATCCTGCAGACTACCCATAAACTCCTCCAAATTCTCCTGGCGCGAGATAGCTTCAGGACTACTTTCCGAATAGATATCTGTCGAGATACCACTTTCTTTGATGAGAGCCTGTCCCAGTTGATAAACATCCGTAACGGGCATTTCTTCGATAAATTTCTGGATAAGTACGCGGAATTTATCAAGTTTCGTAAGCGTACCCTTGTTCACATTCAAGCCATAATGAACAGGTTCACGAAGAACCTCCCAGAAACTTACAGAATGCTCCCGAGCAGCCATAGCAATCTTTCCTAATGTCGTCTGCCCTATTCCACGCGCCGGATAATTGATGATGCGTTTGAAGGCCTCTTCGTCGTCAGGATTAGACACCAATCGGAAATATGCGATGATATCCTTGATTTCCTTGCGTTGATAGAAACTCAATCCACCATAAATACGATAAGGAATATTCTGTTTACGCATCTCCTCCTCGAAACTTCTACTCTGTGAGTTGGTACGATACAGAATAGCGAAATCGCTCCATTCCGCGGAATCCTTACGTTTGATATTCTTGATTTCTCGGCACACGATAAGAGCCTCCTCCTTATCGCTATAAGCCGACTTCAGGACCAGTTTCTCCCCTTCAGCATTCTCACTAAATACCTCCTTAGGAATCTGTCGAGAATTCTTCTTGATCAAACTATTTGCCGCCTGTACAATTCTCTGTGTACTACGATAATTCTGTTCCAGTTTGAATAGTTTGGTATCCTGGAATTTAGACTGAAAATCAAGTATATTATCGATATTAGCCCCGCGGAAGCTATAAATACTCTGTGAGTCATCCCCCACAGCACATATCCGTTGCCCCTCCTTAGTAAGTTGCAACACAATAAGTTGCTGAGCATAGTTCGTGTCCTGATACTCATCTACCAACACATACTCGAAATGCGAAGCCCATTTTTTTCTTACGTCATCATGCTCCCTAAATAATATATAGGTGTAAACGAGCAAATCATCAAAGTCCATAGCGTTGGCTCTTCGACATCGATTCACATAAGCAGCATAGATTTTCCCCAGTTCCGGCATTCTAGCCCGCTTATCACGTTCTCCGACCTCCCCATCAGCCAAATACTCTTCAGGCGATATAAGATGGTTCTTGGCCATAGAAATCTTACTATGAACGTTAGCAGCCTTGTAGACCTTCTCATCCAACGCCATCTCCTTAATGATAGTTTTCAGGAGCGAACGACTATCCGTCTCGTCATATATTGTAAAGTTATTATCATATCCAATATATCCAGCCTCTACGCGAAGAATACGAGAGAAAACAGAATGAAACGTACCCATGTTGAGATAACGTGCCTCCTCATGGCTCACCAATTGTCCGACACGCTCCTTCATCTCGCGTGCAGCTTTGTTGGTAAAAGTCAAGGCCAAGATAGACCAAGGTTTCAAGCCCATCTGCATCAGATAAGCAATCTTATAAGTAAGAACACGCGTCTTACCCGATCCTGCGCCGGCAATCACCAACGAAGGACCATCGATATATTCCACAGCCGCTTTCTGCGATTCGTTCAATTGCTGAAGTAACTCTTCTCTCGTCATTATCTAATATACTATCAATTAATTATTTATAAGCGCCACCTACTACCGTATTTTTGTTTACATCCTCACCCTCTCTCGGAAAGCTAGGGATGAATTTCATCTCATGTTCAATCTGTCGTTGACGCTTACGCATATAACTACTAGGATGAGCGCTATCAAACTTGCGTGGATTAGGCAAGGTAGCCGCTATCAAAGCACACTCATCCCGAAACAGTTTGTCGGCTTTCTTATTGAAATGATATTCCGCTACGGCATCGGCACCATAGATACCATCTCCCATCTCTATAGAGTTGAGATACACCTCCATGATACGTTGCTTACTCCACATCATTTCTATCAAGAATGTGAAATAAACCTCAAAGCCTTTTCTTGTCCAAGAACGTCCAGGCCATAGAAAAACATTCTTGGCAGTCTGTTGACTAATCGTACTTGCTCCATGAACCTTACCACCCTTGCGATTATTCTTGGCAGCAGCCTGGATGGCACCAAAGTCGAAACCATGATGCAACAAGAAACGTTGGTCCTCGCTGGCCATGACGGCTACCGGCAAATGATCGCTAATCTCATCGAGCGATACCCAATGGTGATGCCATTTAATGCTCTCACCCTCAGCAACCTGCTGAAAGCATCGAATGACCATCAGAGGCGTTACATATACAGGTAAGAACCGATACACCACAACAGAAAGAATGGTGGAACTGAAAAACAGTACCACCACCCATTTTATAATTGATTTAAATTTTCCAAACATTACTCTAGAGTTCCGTTTTTAGCAGCATTCACCATAGCCTGACTTGCATACAGATAAACCTCTACACGACGGTTCTGTGGAGCAACATTAGCATTAACGATAGGGTTCTGACTACCATAACCAGCTACGTTCTTGAACTGACTAGAGTGTACGCCTAAGCTCTTCAGATAGCTAGCTACGGCGTTAGCACGCTTATCGCTCAAAGGAATGTTCACGTTGTCGCCACCTGTAGCATCAGTATAACCTTGTACATCCACGCTCAACTTATTATCCTTCTTTAAAACCTGAGCAAACTTCTGCAAATCAGTCTTTGCAGCAGGACGAAGAGTAGCCTTGTTCAGAGCAAATTGCAAACCACTATCAAAGGTTACCTTAACGGCTTTCAAACCATTAGCATCCGTAATTTCCTCTACCTGCGCGTTATCCACATTCTTAGCAACCTCAGCCTTCACCTTATCCATGTGATGGCCGATACGGTTACCAACGACAGCACCTACGGCACCACCAATAAGAGCGCCTACGGCAGCACCCCTACCATGATGACTATTGTTACCAAGACCGCCGATAAGTCCGCCAAGAGCTGCACCTGCTCCAGCACCCGTCAAAGTACCTGTACCCTGACTAGTTCCACAACCTACAACCATCATAAGCGAAAGTGCCGCAACAGTTAATTTTGTACCTTTCATAATCTCTAATTTTTAATATCGTTAAAGTTTTATACTTGCAAAGATAGTTCTTTTTTTGCCAATAAAGCACGTTTATGAACTATTTTTTGTATTTTTGCAGCTAAATTACAGTATTATAGGGGGGTAATAGAAGAGATATCCCTATTTATCGGGGGTAAATCCCTATTTTAAGGAAATAAAGTAATAAAAACAATAAAATGGCAAAAGAATTAAAGCAATTAACCAAGCGTGCCGACAATTATAGTCAATGGTATAACGACTTGGTTGTAAAGGCCGACTTGGCCGAGCAGGCTCCAGTTCGCGGCTGTATGATCATCAAGCCTTACGGTTTCGCGATTTGGGAGAAGATGAAAGAGCAACTTGACAAGATGTTCAAGCAGACGGGTGTTCAGAATGCTTATTTCCCTTTGCTCATCCCGAAGAGCTTCCTTTCTCGTGAGGCAGAACACGTAAAGGGTTTTGCTAAGGAATGTGCCGTAGTAACTCATTATCGCCTCAAAGCTAGCGAAGATGGCAATAGCGTAGTTGTAGACCCGGAAGCTCAGCTCGACGAAGAGCTTATCATCCGTCCAACTTCAGAGACCATCATTTGGAATACATACAAAGGTTGGATACATTCATGGCGCGATCTACCAATCATGTGCAACCAATGGTGTAACGTGATGCGTTGGGAGATGCGTACCCGTCCTTTCCTTCGTACTTCTGAGTTCTTGTGGCAGGAGGGCCATACCGCACATGCCACACGCGAGGAGGCAGAAGAGGAAGCTCAGAAGATGCTTCACGTATATGCCGACTTTGCCGAGAAGTATATGGCTGTACCTGTAGTACAAGGTGTGAAGAGTGAGACCGAGCGTTTCGCCGGAGCTTTGGATACCTATACTATCGAGGCGATGATGCAAGACGGTAAGGCTCTCCAGAGTGGTACAAGCCACTTCCTCGGTCAGAACTTCGCAAAGAGTTTCGACGTTACCTATCTTAATAAGGATAACAAGCCTGAATATGTATGGGCTACCTCATGGGGAGTTTCTACCCGACTGATGGGTGCTCTTATCATGGTACATAGTGATGATAATGGTTTGGTACTCCCTCCAAAACTCGCTCCTATCCAGGTGGTCATCGTTCCTATCTGGAAGAATGACGAACAGTTGGCAGCCATTACCGAGAAGTTCAAGCCTGTTATCGAACAATTACAGCAGTTGGGAATCTCTGTGAAGTTTGATGATGCCGACAACAAACGTCCTGGCTTCAAGTTTGCCGACTATGAGTTGAAGGGTGTTCCTGTACGTCTCGTTATGGGTGGTCGCGACCTCGAGAACAATACCATCGAGATTATGCGTCGTGATACTTTAGAGAAAGAAAGCGTAAGTTTCGACGGTATCGTAGAGCGCGTAAAGAATCTGCTCGACGACATCCAGAACAACATCTTCGAGAAGGCTCGTAAATATCGTGACGAGCGCATCTATGAATGCAACGACTACGAAGAGTTCAAGGAGCGCGTTAAGAATGGTGGTTTCTTCCTTTGTCCATGGGATGGTACAGCAGAGACCGAAGCCAAAATCAAGGAAGACACCCAGGCTACAATTCGTTGCGTACCTTTCGGCGTAGACCAGAGCAATCCTGGTGTCGACATGGTAAGTGGCAAACCAGCCGTCAACAAGGTTATTATTGCCCGCAGCTACTAATCGTAGTTGTTGGCAGCCTTATACGAAAAAAGCATCGGGGATTACCTCGATGCTTTTCTGTTTTTATATATCCTTCAAAAGAAGTTTCGCTACAAACGGAGTGAACATTCTAATCATTCTCCTCGAGACTCATCTTTTCCAATTGCTCCTTCACACTCTGACGTTTCTTCACCTTGAATCTGTCGAACCCTTGTCCATACACACCAATTACGGCACTCTGAGCCACGAAAGCATCCGGATCGATTTCATCTATCAAGTCGAAGATTATCGAAGACTCACTCTTCTTGGCAATACAAAATACCACCTTGATCTCCTGTCCCGAATAGCAACCATTACCATCCAAAGTACTACAACCCCTCTGCGCAATCTCGTTGATAGCCTGACCGATTTCCTTATACTTCTTGGAGACGATGAAGAATTGCACACTCTGTCGGAGCGAGTTCACGATATGGTCTACACAGAAGCTCAACACAAAGAGCAACACATATCCGTAGAGTACCTGTTCCCAGTCTCTCAATACGAGATAACTCGACGTGATGACAGCTACATCACAAAACAAGATCACGTTGCCCAGCGATATATCACGATATTTATGGATCATAGCCGCGATGACATCAGAGCCACCCGTACTACCTCCGGCCGACAAACCCAATCCAACGCTTGTGCCCATGAAGACGCCACCCACCATGGTAGCCATAAACTTCTGGTCGGCCAAGATGTTAAAGTTGCCTGCATACTTCTGGATGAAAGCAGAAGCCAATGTGAACACCACGACACCATAGATCGTCTTGATGCAGAAACGCCATCCCAAAACCTTCAAGGCCGCAATCAGCAAAATCGCATTTATCACAAAGAAAGAATACTGTGGCGCAACATTCCATCCCCAGTAGATGATAGAAGCCACACCCGTAATACCGCCCATAGGAATATGGTTGGGTAACAGAAACAGATGCCATCCGACCACGCCAATCAGCATAGCCAACGTGATAATCGTATAATCATGTATCGCATGATACAAAACCTTTCCTTCTCGTCTTCGTTCCATAATATTTTAATGTTTGGGTATTATCCTAAAAGTATTATAAAGTATTGGCGATACGCCTCACCTTCGAAGTATACAACTTATCCTCGGCATAGCCTATACGGTCTAAGAACCGATAATAATCGCCACCTAAATATTTATATTGCACATCGTCGCGATATGCCTTCACGCTCTGAATCCAATTATCAAACTCATAATAGCTACCGTCAGAAGGATGTCTCAATCCAAAAAGATTATGCAAGTTGAGGCACACATCACTCCGAAAATAGCCCGTCTCGAGGAGAGCCTGAGCCATCACGATTTTTTTGAATTTCACCTGATATTTATCAAGCATCCTATAAAGGTTTTCTACCGTCAGCTCCAAGAATTCATCCGGATCGACCTCAGGTTCCGGATATTCACTCTCGACATTCTTGAACATCACATACCTTTGGTTACCAATAGAGGCAAGATGCATAGCCGGACGATCGCAGCTGGCAACCTTAGGCATAGAGTCCGGTTCAAAGGAAGAAACCGACACATCTTTAGTCGACGCCTTTTTATCATTTTTGGCCCAAGAAGGGATAGCGAGCAGAATCAATAATAAACCAATATATCTTTTCAAAATATATAATATTTGCTTTTTTCTATTAAAAATGCTTTCAAGGTGCAAAAATAACACGTTTTTTCGAAAAAGCCAAGCATATTGTCAAAAAAAATATGTTTTCCTTATGTTCTGCAGCTGTTGCACTTGCGTGCGATATGCATAAATGCAATCCCATCGTTTTACGTTTTTACGTTTTACGTTTTTACCATTTAAAGTCTTCCACCACATGACCGGCTCCCATCCTGTTCAAGTCTACCCAGTTCCAAACGCCAGGCACCCTACCCCTTCTGCTCTTCTGCCAGATGTCATAATGCGGCGA